>Ga0210141_1000037_pt1 | contig 13899 bp, 9 predicted proteins | sample China_Galinas_Co_2_FD_184862 | JGI IMG/M metagenome (GOLD analysis project Ga0210141, IMG submission 184862) | Wetland microbial communities from San Francisco Bay, California, USA, that impact long-term carbon sequestration -... | ecosystem: Environmental > Aquatic > Marine > Wetlands ...
CGCCGCTTTGGAAAGTCGCCCACACCGGTCAAGCGGGAGGCGCCCAAAGTTGCGCCCGCTGATGAAGACGATTTCCCGGAAGATGGAACCCCTCCGGCACCATACGGTCCGAGGACCTATCCGGAATAGGGAGCTTGTTGGGTTTACCGCTGGATCACTAAAAAAGGCAGAGCCTCAAAGAGGCTCTGCCCGTTGCATTCCAGTCTATCGTTCCGAAGTCAATCCATTAGTCCGCCCAGTTCAGATCCGTGGGGTATTATGATTGTTGCCTTTTTCTTGAAACTCTGCCTTTAAACTTGATGGTCCAGTTTTTACGCGGGCTGCAACGTTTTACTCACAACGCTTGATGTCGTATCCAGGAATGGCTATTGTTATTCCGAAGCCTGTCACGACGCACCGCCGCGCGTTTACCCTGCGACATCGATGCCGAGATCACATCCCAAATGGGGATCCGGTTTTTCACAGTTCTGATTCTGTTCACGGGTATCCACATGACCATCATTGTCGTCTTTGGTGTAGTCGTCCGTTCGTGTATTTTCCATGGTGTTTCTCCTTGTCGGTTGGATTGTTGCGGGTCGCTGCCCTTCTTATACTACAAGTTAGACATGGAATTGCATCTGGCAACGATATTAAAATTATAGTTAGACGATAGGTTAAAACTACTAAAAATGTGCAGGGCTGCAAAAGTCTGCACCGTTGCGCTGGATGCCGCGGTGATCATGGCATGAGGTCAGGGGCTGCCGCTGCCGCCCGCAATGCTTCAGCAGGGCATCATCATATGGCGTCGGCCAGGATTCATCGCAATATTACCGTGCCGCGTTTGGCAAAAGATCTTTATCACTTCGTTCGTTGCCAGCGCCCGGTGGTGCATCGCCTGGGGCGACCCTTTCGTATCAGCAGGCGGTATATCGAGCTCGACCTGACCTATCGCTGCAATCTGCAGTGCCGCAACTGTAACCGATCCTGCACGCAGGCGCCAAGCCGGTGTGATATGTCTGTGGCAGCCGTTGCTGCCTTCATCCGGGAAAGTGTAGCAACCGGTCGATCATGGGAACGCATCCGCCTGCTGGGCGGTGAGCCGACCCTGCACCCTGATTTTACGTCGATTATCAAGATGCTGATGGATTATCAGGCCAGCGCGAACCCTGGCCTGCGCGTCGTGGTTTGCACCAACGGATGCGGCTCCTCTGTTCGTCGTCGCCTGGATGATTTGCCGGCCGGCATCGACATCAAGAACACGTGGAAAGGGGGCCGGCAGCGGCTGTTTCGTCCTTTCAATGTCGCCCCGATCGACCGTCCGTTATATCGGTGGGCCGACACCAGCTGCGGCTGTCGCATTCTGGAAGACTGCGGCCTTGGTTTGACACCACATGGATATTATCCCTGCGCGATCGCCGGTGCCATCGACCGGGTTTTCGGTTTCGGACGGGGGCGGGAATGCCTGCCGCCGCCGGGGGACGACATGCGGGAAGATCTCGACGTCTTCTGCCGCCTTTGCGGTCATTTCGGTTTTTCCTGGCCCACCCGACGCGTCCGTATGTCGCCGACATGGACGCAGGCCTATGAGCGCTATCATGCCAGGCGCGGCCGTGATCCTGCGCCGCGTCGTTGACGAGAGACACCTATCGATCAGAATATTGCTTGACGGTTTGTCAAACCTCGGAAGCAGCCTTATCGTCCAATGCATACGATCCAATGGGTTGCTTTGTTGGACGTCACAGCGCGCAAGAAAATTGCAAGCCGTAAATTTTCATTGGCAACCAGAAGGCCGGCGCGATCCAAAATGAAACGCGATGAAACATCCGCAAAACGACCGTTTTGATCGGGCCGCCTTCGTCTCGGCACTGAAGCATAGCGGATTTGACGTAGGACGTATCCGGGAGATGGTAAATCTCTATGTGTGGGTGATTGCCGATAAACCGGGTGGATGACCATTTCGGCACCGCCATTAGGGCCGGGGGTAGTGTCAGCCCAAAACGGTGTTTTTACGATCCGCACGAATAGGGTCGGGAAAGGAATGCAAGCGAATGGATCAGAAGCATTATGTCGTCATCGGAGGCAGTTCGGGAATCGGATGGGAGGTGACCCGGCAGTTGGCCGCCCAGGGCCACCACGTGGTCGTTGGGTCACGAACATCGGAAGCGTTGGCGGGTATCACCGGCGTGACGCATATGCCCCTGAATGTTACGACAGACCCAATACCTGCAGATGCCTTGCCGAAAAAGATTGATGGACTGGTCTACTGCCCGGGCTCGATTCGCCTGCGCCCCTTCCGTGGACTCAAGGAAGAGGATTTTATTGCTGATTATCAGATCAATGTCCTCGGTGCGGTTCAGTCGATTCAGGCCTGTCTTCCGGCGCTCAAGAAAGCCGATAATCGTCCCGGCATCGTCCTTTTCAGCACGGTTGCGGTGCAGACCGGCATGCCCTATCACGCCAGCATCGCCAGTGCGAAAGGGGCCGTGGAAGGTCTCACGCGCTCGCTGGCAGCCGAACTGGCCCCTAAGATCAGGGTCAATGCCATCGCGCCTTCATTGACGGCCACCCCCCTGGCCGCGTCTCTTCTCAACAGCGAAGAAAAGCAGAAAGCGGCTGACGACCGCCATCCGCTCAAGCGTATCGGCCAACCGCCGGACATTGCCGCCGCGGCACTTTACCTTCTGGGCGAAGCCGGGTCCTGGGTGACAGGTCAGATTCTCCATGTGGACGGCGGCATGGGGGCCTTGCGCACCTTTAAGTAAAGACCAAACCCTATGGCGGAGGCGGCCGCGATATTTACCGACCGTCTTAAGCGCTGAGATGCATTTCAGCGCCGCCTGGGCCGCAAGCATTTACCAAGCATGTTTTTCCAGGGCGGAGCGCCTGGGCACGCTGCCCGCACGCAACTTGAATTCCCAAACATAGGAGTCTTATCGATGGAACTTCCCCAATATTTTGAAAATGTTAACGGGATCGGTGTGTTGGCCACGGCCGACGGCAACGGACATGTCAATTCTGCCATTTACGCCAAGCCGCACTTCATGGAAGACGGCACCCTGGCATTCATTATGCGGGATCGCCTGTCCCACGCGAACCTGCAGTCCAATCCCTTTGCAAGCTATCTTTTCGTGGAGCATCGCCGCGGATACAGCGGCAAGCGCCTCTATCTGAAGAAAATCCGGGAAGAAAAAGAGACCGAACGGCTCTATGAACTCCGGCGTCGACGCTTCTCCTCGGATACCGATCCTGAAAAAGACCCCAAATTCCTCGTTTTCTTCGAATTGATGCGGGTACGGCCCCTCCTGGGAGATAATAAAGACGCATGACCGCAAAGATGGCGAATCAAAAGGACCGAACGGAATGGCAAAGGGAAAAATCCTGCGGCTGATCCTGGGTGACCAGTTGAACGCCCAGCACAGCTGGTTCCGACAGCCACAGAATCATATTGTTTACATCATGATGGAAGTGCGCCAAGAGACCGACTACGTCAGGCACCATATCCAGAAGGTGGTCGGCTTCTTTGCCGCCATGCGTCATTTCGCCGAAGCCTTATCCCGGCAGGGGCATCGTGTAATTTATCTCTGCCTGGACGATCCCGAAAATGAGCAGGGCCTCGAGGAAAACCTTACAAAATGGATTGCCAAGGAAAATGCCACCCGTTTGGAATATCTGCTCCCGGACGAATATCGTCTGGACCGCCAGTTGGAAACGATGGCGGAACGCCTGCCGGTTCCCGTTGCCTCCGTGGACACCGAACACTTCCTGACCGCCAGGGGAGATGTCGAGGCGCTGTTCAAAGGCAAAAAGCGATTTCTCATGGAGACCTTTTATCGTCACATGCGCCGGAAGTATGCCATTCTCATGGAGGTAGACGGCAGGCCCCTGGGCGGCAAGTGGAATTACGACCACAGCAACCGCAACCGTTATGACGGTGCCGTGCCGCTGCCGTCTGCCAAAACATTCCGCAACGATGTCAGCGATATCGTCGCAATGATCGATCGATGCGGTGTAAAAACCATCGGGGAGATTGACCCGCAGTATTTCGTCTGGCCTGTCAACCGCAAACAGGCCGTAAATCAGCTGCAAGATTTCGTTCAGAAACGACTGGCCCATTTCGGTACCTACCAGGATGCCATGGTGACCGATAACGGGTCCCTGTTTCATTCACGGCTGTCCTTTGCGCTCAACACCAAGATGCTTCATCCCATGGAAGTGATCCAGACGGCCGTCACGGCCGCGCAGGAAAATGCCGGCCGAACGATCGGGCTCGAACAACTGGAGGGGTTCATACGGCAGATACTCGGTTGGCGGGAATACATGCGCGGCATCTACTGGGCCCACATGCCGCAATATGAAACCCTTAATCACTTCGATCATCAGGCCGCCCTGCCGGATTACTACTGGACGGCGGACACGCATATGAACTGCATGCGTGTCTCGATATCCCAGTCCCTCGAGACGGCCTACGCCCATCATATCCAGCGGCTGATGATCACCGGCAATTTTGCCCTTCTGGCGGGCGTGCATCCGGATGAAGTGGATGCCTGGTATCTGGGGATTTATATCGATGCCATCCAGTGGGTAGAGATTGTCAACACCCGCGGGATGAGTCAATTTGCCGACGGAGGCGTCGTGGCCACCAAACCGTATATCTCCTCGGCCAATTACATTCGGAAGATGAGTGATTATTGCAGCGCTTGTCGGTACGACCCCGGGACGCGGACGGGAGAGCATGCCTGCCCGTTCAACAGCCTCTATTGGGATTTCCTTCACCGGCATCGCGCCAGGCTTGCCGGAAATCACCGGCTGGCCATGATCTACCGCTCCTGGGATCGGATGACAGACGAAACCCGGCAAGGGCTTCTCGAACAAGCCGGCCACTACCGCTCAGCCCTCGGAACCCTGTAGCATCCGGCTGCCTTATCTGGGACAAGCGAAAAGATAATGCTGCAAGACGGCACGGCCCGATTCTTACCGCCGGGGTCTTATCGCTTCAAACCAATGGCACGTATCGACAGTGCTGCCTGTAGATGACGCCCGACGGTTGAAGTCGCATCCAATGGTTGCTATGGTCAACAAGCTGCCGATCATCAGGCATCGCCCTTTTAATCCAGAGCTCAAGGTTAACGGGAGCACGCCGTGGACCCTGCCCTGCCATTTGATAAGATCGCGACCCAAGCGGTTTCGCTGGGGGCGTCGCTTGTCGGCGCGGCCCATGTCGTTACGCTTCTGGCGTCTCCTTCCCATCGGCGTTTTCAAATTGACCGGCGTGTTCAAGAGGCCCGCTCCGTGCTTGTTCTTGCCCTGGCGCATGACGATGCGAAGCCGGAGATGGACTGGTGGGACAACCGGCAAGGCCGAACCCCGGGCAATCGTCGGCTGATCAAGATCAATCGAAAACTGAAAAAGTGGTTCCGGAAAACATATGCTGTCGAAGCGAGCGAACTTCCTTATAACGCTCACCAGAGAGGGGTTTTCCTAAAGGATGCCGCGGTCCTGGCAGGATTGGGGGTGATGGGTAAGAACAATCTGCTCGTCACGCCGCAATATGGGCCCCGGGTGCGCCTCAGAGCGCTGCTTCTCGACCGTTTCGTACAGTGTACCGGTCCGCTGACCGGTTTTTCCCCTTGCGAAACATGCGAGGGGTTCTGTATGCGGGCTTGTCCGAAGGAGGCGTTTGCCGGTGGGGCCTACCGGCATGATCGCTGCCGGCAGCAGATGGAAAAAAACGAGAGCGACCCCGTCGTGCTGGCCTCGCCGGTCGTGGGGATGCCGACCCGGTTCAAGATCGCCTATTGCCGCCTGTGTGAGCTGGCCTGTCCGGTGGGCCGCTGAAAGGGGTCAGGACGGCGGTTGTCCGCAGACATAGATGTCCCGCTGGGTAGAGTTTCCCGTATAGGCCGATATGCGGGATAAATCCACCCCCCAGTATACCGAAGCGCCTCGCCGGAACCCGAGCCCGCTGCCCAGAATGAACCCCAACCCCCTGGACCAGTCGGCGTCATGTTCGAACGAACAGCCACCGCAAGCCGTCACGCCGATTTCGCGGGAATAGGGCAGGATGACGATCTGGTTCGGACCTTGTTTGATCCTCACGCCAAGTGATTCCCCCTGGAGCAGGTCGAGAAAAAATTTTCCCACACGGGGTTCGGGGTTGACCATCAAAATGGTATCGATGGCCCCGACCGGCAAGCAGCGCAGCAAATCCGCTTCGGCGCGAAGGATGACAAGGTTGGCAGGTGAGTCCGTTTGCGCCGATAGCTGACGCTCACGCCATGCCTGGGCGATCTTGCCATAGCCGGAGCCGCTCGAAGGCTGATGCGACCAGTCATAGAGATCGGTGGCGATGACCCCGATACCAGGGTTCTTAAGGGCGATTTGGCGGGACGCCTCGGCGTCACCACACCCGATTTCCAATAACACCTGCGGCATCCGTAAAAGCGCATTCATCTTCCGGATGTCAGGGGTGCTGTTTTGCCGGCAAAGGAGATAGCGCAACCGGTCGGATGCATCCGAGCGCGTTAGGTGCCCGTGGTCGTTGACGGCACTGGATCGTAGGAACGCCTTCGAACGAGCGAGAATGTTTCTTGGGAGGGGCAGTGAGGTGCTGTGATCTTTGCCGCTTTGGTGAAATGGTGGCGTGGCAGGCCGATTCCGAAAACGGACGACGGTTCCAGAACTGTTCCTCTGGCGCACATCTGTCTGGAAAGGCTGCCTTATTCGGCGCCAGATGGCCTGGCTGACAGTAGCGATCCTTTTCCCCAATTTGCACGTGCTCCCGGTAGGATATCCGTTGCCTGCTGAATTAAATGCAAGGTGCATCGACAGCACTGGGGGGATTCCGAATCCCTGCTGTTTGTGTATGTGTGAACTAGACACCGGGGGGGCTATGTTTGTCAATCGAATTTATTGATTCCTAAGCGGCGTTCTGCGACAGGTTTTTTGAGCGATTATTTCATCTTGTGACGAACTGAATCGTCCGGACCTGTTTTCTGACCACGGTGTCCACCGGGGATACCTCCCCTTTATCCTGCACTGTTAGCAGTGCAGGATGCCCATCCCGCAGTGCGGATCATTGCGTTGTATTGCATTGACATTGCCAAGACTCCCCAAAAAAGCGCCGCATTTTCTGTACTCCTGATCGACAAACGCCGTGATTGATATGTGAAGCTGACGGCGTTTATAATTCTTATCTAACTGATATTAAGCCATAATTTTTCCAATACCCTTTCGCCCCCCCACAAAGCCGCCTGCGTTTTCCTTCTGCTTTTCACGGATAAGACGCCGTTCATGTGATGATTGGCATTCCTTTTGCCACAGGAAACAGCGTTCCTCTGGACGGATGGGGTGTGCGTCGGCCCCCTTTTCCCCCACAACTTTGGGATGCTAACACGATGAATTGGTTTGTGCGGTGTTTAAAAAGAATCCAGCGAGGCTATCACCCGTTTCCGTTAACAGCGAGCTTCCGGACAGAGCATTGCGCCATTTTCCTTTTGGTTGGCGTATGCATTTCGTTGTGGTGCCCCTCTAACCTTTTCGCCGAGAATGGCGTCGAGGATCAGGTCATTTACATCAAGTCCGGCGGAGATTCTTTTGCCGCTACACTCGTGCCTGACCATTCGCCCGGATCGGTTCCCAATGATCCGACTTTGGTCGAAGCCACAACCAACGGCGAACCAACGGCATTTCAACTGGTGCCCGGCTCCGAGGGGCAAATCGACCTGGGCGGCAACCTGCCCGATCTTGAAGACGGGCGTCACCGTGGCGCCATTAAAACCCTGGCGCCGGATGGTCATCAGAAAGACCGCAAAGCGCTTCTTTTCATCGTGGATTCCAAGCCCCCGCTTATCGAACAGGTAGAACCCGAAGGCGATTTTTTCCCGCGCAGCGCAGGCGCGATTCGCTTCAGGATCACCGATCCGAAAAACGGCTCGGGGGTTTCCATCGATCCTGCGGAATGCGCGCTGAACGTAGCGGTCAGCGGTGCCACCCTCCAAAACAGAATTCTCTCCTTTAGGGAGAACGAACTCGACCTGACTGTTTTTGTTGCGTTTCCCGGAGGGGCCGCCGAGCATGATGACGACTTCACCGTGTCGGTATCCCTGCAGGATCGGGCCGGCAATGTCGGGCGGACCAGTAAAACATTTACCATCAGGAGCCTGGTTTCCCCCCTGTTTACGGTCTATCAATGCCGTCACCAGGACATCTATCTTGAAGCCGGCGGCGAATTCCTCGTGGAACCCGCTTACAGCGCTATGGCTTTGCGTGTCGGGAGGGATCGGCAGCTTGATGTGTTCGCGCGCGGATGTTTTGGAAAGAATTATCATTATCCCGATAACATTCGTTCGATAATGAGATCCAATGGGATTGATCGGGAGACCGAAGCCGAAATCGTTACCATGAACACCTTTTTCCAGAAAGTTGTCGGGGATCTAATCGACATTCAAAGCGCTTCGGGCAACGTCACCATCCACAAACAGGAAGACAGCGATTTTAAGGACAGCCGGATTTCATTCAGCATCAGCCAACAAAATCCCACCCCTATGGGCGACCAGATGGAAACGTTGCTAGTCAAGGCGCCCGTGGCATTCAGGATCGATTCTTCGAAAGTCAATTTTTGCGCGTCCAGAAGCCAAGTCAATCCCCTTGACCCGGATGACTGCATCTATCACCACATCCCGGAGGATGCTTTTATCTATACCTTCGAGACCATTGCCATCCCCGTTTATTTGGAAACCGCGCCGGCACCCTTTAGCCTGAGTGTCGAGCGGGAAGAGAACCACCTGGTCGCCACGGTGAAAACCAGTCCGATCGAACTCATGGATACCGGTGCTTCCTGGTTCGCGTTTGAAGGCGACAAATACTGGTTTGAACGGCAGGGGGAAAATTGCGTGGCCAAGGGCCCGGCCCACGAAGGCCTGGTGCATTACCAAATAGCCGCAACCCATAAAATCGCCGAGTTTGCGAACCCATACGGGAATGCCACCACCGGCAATCGGACCATGATGAATAACGGCGATATCATCGTTTGTCTGGATCCGCCTAAAATTGAAAATTTTCGCTATGACCGTGAGAAGAATACGCTGCATGCCGACATAGATGATCAGGGGACGCCGCTGGAGGCTCTCGCCATCGAACTCTGGGTTTCAGACTATCGCCTTGACCATACCTTCGATCCGGCGACGGGAAGATTGGAAGCGGCACTTCCCTACACGCCGCTTGCGGTTTTAACCGCATCGTTAAGCGTTACGGATTTCGCCGAACAGACCACTACGGACAACTGCCAAGTCTTTGGACAAGCCGAATCAGACGATACCGATGAGAATGCTCCGGATTCGTCGATCCGCGGTCCCTATACACACACGCCTGGCACAAGCGACATCGATCGCGTGATTGGCACCAAGGGGAATGGCAAGGCCCTGGTGGAGATCTGCGATAATGTAATGAAGTGGGGTTACTATCAAAATGGCCGTTTCGTTACGATCGATAGTCAACCCGCATCCATGCGACTGGTTCAATTGCGATCCCGTGATCCTGGGAATGTTGTTGAGAGCCGGCGGGCGGTTTCCAAAAATTTGCCGATCCATATGGCGTTCTTCGGGAATAGCTATGACGCCTCCCGTTACGAGCCGATTCCCGAAAGGGCCGGAGGAATTACCTCCATATCGATAACAGGCGGGCAATCGGCAAGTGGCGCCGGGCGGAATTTCTATTTCGCGGTAATGGCCAGGGATGGCAATCGCTACATCCCCTTACGGAATAGCGGATTTGGATTCGGTCTGTATTTTACGTCAAAGGAAACCAAGCAGTGCCGCATGGAGGAACGGGATATCCTGGCGCCGGTCATTCGCCCGACGTTTGATCCGGCAACCGATCGTCTGATGGCGTCGATCCATGACCACGGCATGCCGTTATCCGAACTCACGATCACTCTGACCGCCAAAAGCGATTCGAACCGCAATAGTGCCGACTGGGGATATCGATTGCACAGCACAGGCAGCCGTCCCCCGTTTACGTTTCAAAACGGGATACTCGCCAGCCAGTTCGTTCCACCTTCCCGCGGGGAGTTTTTCGTTTTTGAGATTAGCGCCGAAGACAAAGCGGGCAACAGGAATCGGGTGGTCGTTGACGTTATGCTGCCACGGGAGCCTCCCGAGGTGAGCCTTGTGGCAGAAACGCAGCAAACCGGCCACCTTATTCGTCGTCACGGGGGACAAGCTTCCGCCTACATGACGGCGGAGGCCAAGGACGATTCTCAGATCGTTGCGGAGAAAACCACCCTGTGGCTGGATGATCAGGTATTGCGCCCCTTTACGCTGTATTCTCACACAAAGGTGCCAGGCTGGAACCGCTTTTTTGATTTCAAGGCCGGCTACGTTGCGGGCGTTGAAGAAGGGCAACACCTGGCGCGCTTCCGGGCCACGGATGCCACCGGTCTTTGGGCGGAAACGGCAGCCGCTTTCGACTACCAACTGGCCCCCTTCATCAGCAATTTTAAGGTGATGCCGGACCCCGTGCGTAAGATCGGCGGACCGGCTTTGACGGCCATGGTCATCGACCGCGGCGGGGATCTGGATATCAGCGGTCTGGCCTTGACCATCGATGGACAGCCGGTGAACGCGTCGATGCTGTTTTATGATGCGGCCAGCGGTTATTTTGCGGTGGATGGGCCGTTGACACTTGCCGATGGGCCGCATGTGGCCAAAATCACTGCCACCGACAGCCATGGAAACCAGGCCAGCGGCAGCCTGCGCTTCACCCGGGCCATGGAGATTTCGACGCCCTTCCAGAGCAGCGGAAACGGGATGGTTATCGATGGCCTGACCTTGATGGAGCTCGAAGACCAAAACGGCGATGGTCGTGCCAATCCCGGAGAATTGGTGCGGCTGTTCATTGCGCTGCGCAACGACACCGAGGACGATCTGTCGTGCACCGGCCGCCTTTCCTCTGAAGATCTGGACATTGTCGTCGAAACCGAAAGCGTAACCTACGGGACAATGGCCCCCGGAAGCATCCTGGTGCCCATGAAAGGGTTTGACCTTCAGATCGGAAGCGACATTCTGGCAAAGACCATCAGTGACCCCTATGCCGCCTATTTTGATCTCACCCTCGATGGCGACGGGGGCGAAGAATGGATCCTGCCGCTGACTATCCCGATCTTTCAGCCAACGATTCCGATCGACACCGGCATGATGCTTACCCTGGATCGATTGCCTCCCACCACCAGTGCCGGCACATTCCGTCTGCAGGGAACCATAACCAGCAGTGCCGAATTTATCGACTGGATGGAGGTTCACGTCAACAGCGCCATGCAAGGGCCGGTGTCCTTCAACCGCGCAGGCGGCCGTTTCGAGGCCATGGTTACCCTTGCCGACGGTGCCAATACCATCGAGGTGACGGGAGCCGACAGCAACGGCGTCCGCGGGTCCGCTTCGGGCTACATATTCCGCACAACGGCCTTTACACCACCATCGATCATCATCACTTCTCCTGCCAACGGCGATTATTTCATATGCGACAACTTGACGGTGACGGGGACCTACAGCACCGGCAGCGGAACGCTACGCCGTATCACCTTACACGGCCCATGGGGGGCAGGCGATACGTGTCCGACGACGATCATCGACGGTACGACTTTCAGCGTAAACTGCGGGGATGTCATCTACGGCCCGACGGGGCAATACGAGATCGAAGCGACCATCGAGACCGCGGATGGGGTCCAGGCCGTCGATAGCATTACCATCAGTGTCGGAGATTGCTCTTGATGGGAGCGTGTCGTTGTGAGACCTCCGGGTTGTGGTCGTTCAGGGTCATTGGTGTATTCGTCATCCTGTGCGGCTTTCTTCTATGCCCGGTCCGTCAGGCGCGGGCGCAGGGGGATCTCAGGATTCCGTTGAATGATGCCGGCATCTTCAATCCCGGTCGAGGACCGCTGGTAGTCGCGTACGAACTTTTAAAGGACGCTGAAGATGTGTCCGTGCGTGTTCGCGACTTCCGGGGGCAGGTGGTCCGTCAATATCGATTTGTCGAACTTCTGGCCGGGGACCATTCGTTTGACTGGGACGGCCGGGACCAGAATGAAGAACGTCTGCCGGACGGAAACTACGAGCTGTTGTTCGAGGTGCGATTCAAGGATGGCAGCCGCGGGCTCGGCCTGGTTACCGTTCGGATCGCCACTGTCCAGCAGGCGCCGGGAGTGCCTGCGCCGGAACCCCTGCCGCCGGAAAAGCATGATTACAAGATAAGCGGCTCGGTCTCCTCATTCTGGCGTCACGACGGGGAAAACCACGAAGACACAGGTCAGGTTCGCATGCGCACGCAATTCTCATATGCGGATGACAACCGCCGCGCCGACGGTGTGTTGTCGGTCATCGACACATATCCCGGCGGTGATGCGAACTACGACGCCAGCCAGGCTTTTGCCGAACAACGATGGGGAAACGGCAGGATCAAAGGTGTGTTCCGGGAGGGGCTGGGGAGCTTTGACGATCCGATCAAACTTTTCAGCGATTTCAAGAGCGAACGCAAAAAATTTGGATTTCGCGTGGATCAGGGCTTGGGCGCACTGCAGGCCACGGGGCTTGCCTACACCACTGAAGGAGATGTGGATACGGAAGAATCCGGGGCCGCGGCTCGCCTGCGATACGGGGAAGAGGATAGCTGGCAATTGGGGGGCGGCTTTACTCACCGGGAGGACTTGCTGCCTGACGGCAGTGATGATCGCTACCGCAATCAGGCCATGGCTGCGGATCTGAGGGTGCCGATACTCGAACCGCTGACCTTGTCGGTCGAATTTATTCACACCGAGGACAGCGAGAAGAGCAGCGACAATGGCTATACGGCCATTGCGGCATACGACCAGGGACGCCTGCGGTTATCAGCGGGCTATATCGATCTGGGGGAAGACTTCGCGGCCGACTTTGCCGATCCCCTGCACGGCGTCACCTCTGATGCCAGGGGAATCGAAGCCAGCGCCGACTATTCAGTGCCGAGTACCTGGCGGTACGTTCGAAACCCCATAATAACCATGCGTGTTTTTGATCTCAAGCGTCACAACGACGATGAAACGGTGCGCGAAATCGACACATCATTGCGGTTTGCCATCGGCGAACGGGACACTTTTTTCCTCAGCTGGTACGGACAGGAGAATGAAGACGGCACCACCCATACCTTCCTGGGAACCGCCACCCACCAATGGAACCCGTGGTGGGCCACCAGCCTGCAGACCAACTATATCGATGCGGAGGACTCCGGCACCTTGCGCTTTACCCTGGACACCACCTACCACCGGGAAGAGCAGACCGCCCGCTTGGCGTTGGAATGGATCCGGCGCACCATCGATGCCTCTGTTCTTTCTCCCTATGAGGAAGCCAGCCTGCGTCTGGATTGGGATAATACGTACTGGGGGGTGCAGGTGCAGACGCGCTACAGCGAGAACGAAGAGGACAACGGTTATAACTTTTTCGGGCGGGTAGAATACCGCCACGAAATGCTGCATCGCTATCAGATGGTGACCTATGCGTCGCTGGGCAATCGGTCCGCCTTCGATTTTGAAAGACAAGTGGAGGTGGGGATGGGATTCCGTTTCTAATGGGTCGTCTTTTCACCGATAACAGATACCGGACGGGGAAAATGAAATATCACAATCCCAGGCAATTTTTAGCGTTGTTTTTATTCCTCCAGACGATTCTATTTTCCTGCAGCGGGCTTCGAACGGAGATCTATCGCGAAGAAACCCTGCACCGCTACAACCAGGCCTGCAAGTTCTATAAACAGGGCGATTACCAAACCGCCCGGTCAGAACTTGAAACCGTCATTGACCTTGATCCGGATTACGGGCCGGCCCATGCGGCCATGGGCAACCTGGCGCTGATTGGGGAGGACTACAGCAGCGCATTGATCCACTACCAGGCGGCTGTG
>Ga0210141_1000038_pt1 | contig 13882 bp, 9 predicted proteins | sample China_Galinas_Co_2_FD_184862 | JGI IMG/M metagenome (GOLD analysis project Ga0210141, IMG submission 184862) | Wetland microbial communities from San Francisco Bay, California, USA, that impact long-term carbon sequestration -... | ecosystem: Environmental > Aquatic > Marine > Wetlands ...
ACCATGGTCGCCGGCAGCCCGTGGTTGGGGATCAGATAAAACCCGGCCAAAAGGGCTCCCAAAAACGCACCGGCGGTATTGACGGCATACACCAGCGCATGGACCCGGGTCGCTTCTCGAATGTTTTTGGATATGCCCCGGGTCAGAAAGGGAATGGTTCCGCCCATACAGACGGTGGGCAGGCCCATGAGCACGGCGGAACAGAGTATTCCCTGGCCGACGATCACAAGGGGCGGAGAAAAACTCCAATGTTGGGTCAAAACATCTACGCCTTTGAAGAGGTGCGGGAACAGGAAGCACCACACCCCGATGACACCTTCCAAGAGCGCATACCCCGTAAAGTGTCTTTTAATTTTTGTGGTGAGTTTCCCGCACAGATAATATCCCAAAGATAGACCCCCCAGGAATGTCGCCAGTATGATTGCCGTGGCCACACTGTCGCTCCCCAGAAGCCTGCTCAGATATTTCTGCCAGGTTACCTGGTAAATTAAACCGGCGCCGCCGGTCAAGAATATGAAAAAATATGTACAAACCAATAACAATGTTTTTGGCATGATGCTCCCCGCGATAATTTTTATTAGCTTCATACTGCCACGGTCTCTGAATGTCAACCGGTCAGAGACCCTGTCGAATATGGCGCAAACGTTGCCGGCATATGTTTTTTGTCCCACTTGAAACGCATCGTCCGGGGATCGCTGATCCGCCTTTTCCATCCTTCCATGGGGCAGACACGGTCGCACACTCGAACCATCTCTTTTATTGCAATATTTGGGCCAGCGGCATACAATAAGATATCCTAATTTTCCCGACAAAAGAGCACGTTCCGAACAGGTCCCGGGCTTAAGGCGGCACACGCACCCACTGGGTATGTGCCAATCGAATAAATTTGTTCCGTGTCGAATAAATAAGGAACTCCTTATCACAAAATGAATAAGACCCGTTCAAGTATGTTATTGATCGCCGTGTTGCTGGGCGCCGGAATGTTTCTCATGGGATGCATGCCGAAACCTTCGCCGGCGTCGAATCATACCCCGGAAGATGGTCTCTTTGTTCAGTTTATGGAGAAAAACCTCGGTACCGACTGGTACGGAATTTATCTGCAAAAGCACAAGGTCGGTTATCTGAAAAGCACGGCCGCCCGTGAAACCGGTCCCCATGGAACCCGCTATAAAATTCAACTGTCCGGAACCGTGCAGATTCTCTCTGCGGCTGAAATCGATGAGATAAAAATAGAATCCATTGCGGCATTCAGTGCACTGCCGCCCTTTTCCCTGGTTCTTTACGCAGACAGGATGATTCATAAAGATGATTTTTCTGAAGTCAAAATTATGCGCATTCCAGAAGGCTATCAAGCCGAAATTACTCGAGGCAAAGAAACAGAGTCCCGCTTTCTGGGTTCACTGGATTACACCCTTGAAGATTATACCGCCATACAAAGATGGATCATCCGAAAGCCTGATGACGGTGCCGAAATGGAATATCCCCATCTCGTTTTGGAGACACTCACATTGGAAAGGAACATATCCCGCATCATAGGGATTCACGAATCCTTGACCGCCGGCGTCAAGACTATCTTTTATGACGTCCTCACAACAGACGCCCATGGGCTTGACGTTAAAGAAGTATTCGGCGCCGATGGAAGGGCCTATCGCATTGTCTTGGGCGGGCTGTTTGAATGCCGGCTCGAACCCCGAGCACTGGCGACCCGGATCGACAAAACCATCGATTTGTTCCTCAGAAATACGGTTTACATCGATCGGCCCTTGGGCCATTCCGAAACAATGACCCTTTTAAAGCTGTCCCTGGACAATTCCTCGGGAAAGCTTCTCGGCAATGCCCCGGGTCAGTCGATTACACGGAACCGAGCCAATGGATCCATCGGGATAACCCTAAACCCCAAGGGAGACCCTTTGGTCGAGGCCACCGAGGAAGAGATCAAAAAAAATCTGGCGGCCACCCTCGATATCCCCGCATACCATCCCACCGTCATTGGTTTGGCCCAACATGCGGTGGACGGTGTTGACACGGTTTCTGAAAAGGTGTCCCGATTGGTGGAATTCGTCGAACAATATATCCAAGACGATTATACGGCCAACCCGTTGACCCTCATGGATATCATCGAAAAAAAGAAAGGCGACTGCAGTGAGCATGCCAAATTGTTTACCGCAATGGCCCGGGCATTGGGGATTCCCTGCCGTACCGTCGGTGGATTGGTATACCTGGGTGACGCGTATCAGGCCTTCGGCCTGCACGCCTGGAATGAGGTGGTCATGGAGGGTGTATGGGTGCCGGTGGATCCCACCTGGGGACAAACCGCCATCGACGCAACCCACATCCGCTTTCCGGTGGAGATATCCAAGGAATGGCAGGTCATGGCCGCCATTCCGGAAATGAAAATGGCGGTTCTTCACGTCGAACATCAAAAATGAAACGCCCTACCCCCATGCGGCGGGACATTGAAAATCATCATCGATCATTTTTTTACACAGGCTTTCATTCGGGCAAGAAATTTATCGGGTTCGATATCCCATCCCACAAATGCCAGTCGTGTTTCGGATGTCCCTTCCCAGGGGGCCCATTGGGCTTTACCGCCCACGGCGTTGATCATCAGGGTCCGGTCGCCAAAATTCACCGTCCCTTTCAGGCGAAAAAGCTCCCAGGGCATTTCCTCCACAAACCGGTTAAATGCAATTTCATCCAGGGGAAAAGATTCTGAAAAAGAGAAGGTCACAAAGTTCGCGTCTGCATATATTTTCTCCTCATGGCGACCGGTTCCAGTTTTGCTGTCGAAATAGGGGAAAATCCCAAGGTCATTGGGTTGAATGTCACGGCGATTTCCGGAGGATGGATTCTTTACCACATCCGAGGTCCCGGATTTGAGCCATACAACATCCGGTTCGATCCCGCACTTCACTGCGGGAATCACCTGTGAGCCGGGTATCACTTCGTGAATCTCTTTTAGATATCGCGGGATGTCGTCTTTTTCAAGGAGATCTGTTTTGTTCAGAATAATGGTGTCGGCCTGTTTCAGCTGGCGGAAGAAGAGCGTTCCGAAAACATCCCGAACCGTCCAGCATTCTGCGTCCATCACCGTAAGGGTTTTATACAGCTCGACACGGTCTTTAAAGTCGGCATCTGCAATGACCCTCGAAACCGACTCCGGATCCGCCACCCCGGTGGCTTCGATCAGAATATACCGCGGCTCGAATCGTTCTAATATTCCTTCGATGGATTCCTGTAAATCGTCGCTCATGGAACAGCAAATACAGCCGCTGGTGAGTTCCACAATGTCCGTGCCCAGATTCTTGAGCAACATGCCGTCGATGCCCACCTCGCCGATTTCGTTCATAATAATGACGGTGTCCGACATGTCGATGTCAAAAGACATGATGTGTCTCAAAAGGGTGGTCTTGCCGGACCCCAAAAAACCCGACAGGAGAATTATTTTGGTTTTTTTATTCATATAAATTCCAAATTGCCACAGATAATTTTCGTATATGGATCCTTCAAAAAAACAGCTTAAATTGATATCATAAACATCAAAGAGATCAAGACCGTTCTAAACTTTTTTACCATATTGACATTCTTCGTCGTTTTCGTATTATATAAAAATTTTCAAAAAGCGATAGAAAACCCAACAGCTCTCTAAAGGGAGGGAAAATATGAGAAAAGAAGTCTATAGCCTTTGTTATATGTGTTCGGTCCGCTGTCCTATTAGAGTCACCGTGGAAAACGACCAGGTGAAATTTTTGGAAGGGAATCCTTATGTGTCCGGAATGGAGGGGAGCATTTGTCCGAGAGGGGCTGCGGGCATCGGTCTGCTCAACGATCATCAGCGGGTTCAACATCCGATGATTCGAACCGGACCCCGAGGCTCGGGTCAATGGAAAAAAGCCACTTGGGATGAAGCCTTTGATTTCATCGGTGAAAAGATGAATGAAATCATCGAAAAAAATGGTGGACAGAGTGTGGCCTTTGGAGAGCGCGTACAGCTCACAACGCCCATCGCAAAAACCCTCATGCGGGCCATTGGGTCTCCCAACCATTTTACCCATGATGCCCTTTGCAGAGGCTCGGTAAGAACCGCCACCAACTCTCTTTTCGGATACACAGTCACACAATTGAGTCCGGATTACAAGAACACCAACCATCTTGTTCTATATGGACGAAATTTTTTTGAGGCGATTGAGGTCAAAGGGGTCAGAAATCTTGTGGAAGGCATGGAAAAAGGTGCCAAGATTACCTATATCGATCCGCGGGTAACTGTAACGGCCACCAAGGCTCACCGATATTGGAGGATTCGTCCCGGCACCGATTTGGCCCTAAACTACGGGCTCATTCATGTCATTTTAAAGGAAAGACTGTATGATATGGAATATGTGGATCGCTGGGTCAAAGGTCTTAAAGAGCTTCAGTCCTTTATCCAACCATATACACCGGAGTGGGCCGAAAAGGAAACCGGCATCCCTGCACAAGAGATTACAGCTTTTGCCCGTGAACTGGGTCAGGATAAGCCGTCAGTTATTTTTCATTATGGCTATCGCTGTGCCAGCCACACCAATGAAATATACATGCGGCGCTCCATCGGTATTTTGAATGCTTTAATGGGCAGCATGGAGACCAAAGGTGGCTATTTCATCAAAAAAGGGCCCGGCGAGGTGGGAGAAAAAAAAGCGCGTAAACTCACCGATCAAAAATTACCCGAGGTCGATATCATCCGCTTCGATAAAGTGGGAACCCCTGATTTTCCCTTGCCTGAACTCAAGTTTGGGGTTGCCCAGATGCTCCCCTATGCCATTCTGAACGAAGACCCCTACCCCATCAAGGCCCTAATCAATCATCGTTTTGATCCCGTGCTGTCCATCCCGGATACCACCCTGACCAAAAAAGCGTTTGACAAGCTGGATCTTATTGTTGCCATTGAAATCAATTACAGTGATACCGCCTGGTACTCGGATGTGATCCTACCGGAATCCATATACCTGGAACGACTCGATCCCGTTCATCAGACCGACGGTCTCATACCTCAGATGTATCTTCAGGTGCCGGCGGTCCAACCGCGTTACGACACCCTTGAAGGTGCCCTGATTCTCAAACAAATCGCCGAGCGACTCGGCGTCGGAGAGCATTTTCCCTATGAAACAATGGAGGACCTGGTCCGGTGGGAGCTGGAACCCACCGGTTTCACCTTGGAAGACTTTGAAGCCAAAGGATTTGTATCCTATACGGATAAACAGATTATCTGGGACCGAAAAGACAATATCAAATTCAAGACACCCTCCGGCAAGATCGAATTTGTCTCATCCATGATGGAAGACGCCGACATCCAATCATTCCCAGAATATGAGCCAATGCCTTCTCCGCCAAAAGGTCAGTTCCGGCTGGTCACTGGACGATGTGCACTGCACACCCATATTTCCACCCAGAACAATCCGTATCTGAATGAGATCGTTCAAGAGAACGTTCTTTGGATCAACACAGAAAAGGCAACAGAACTCCATATCAATAACAATGCATGGGTAAAAGTCTCTTCAAAGTATGGTTCCGGAAAAATCAAATCCTTTGTGACCGACCTTATCCATCCGGAAGCGGTCTTTTTGCTCCATGGCTTCGGCCATCAAGCCACCATGGCCGCCCGCTCTTTTAATAAGGGGCTGGCAGACAGTATTTTACAAGAAAATATCAGCGATATGATTGGGGGTAGTCCTGCCCTTCACCACACCTTTGTGAGTGTAAAACCGGTCTAAAGGGAAATCCTTTCGCAAAAAATGGAGGAACATAATGAGCAACTACTATCTGTACCAGGACAAAAAGCGATGCATCGGATGTTACAGTTGCACCATCGCCTGCAAGACCAATAAAAATATTTTGGTGGGGCCGAAGCCCACCGACATCATTCCCGTAGGACCCAAACTGATCGATGGTATCCCCCGGGCTTCCTATGTTTTCATGCCGTGCTTTCACTGTGAAAATCCCTGGTGTGTCGCAGCCTGTCCCACAGGGGCCATGCAGAAGCGACCCGGCGACGGCATCGTGGTTGTGGCGCCCGATCTCTGTGTCGGGTGTAAAAGTTGCATGTCCGCTTGTCCATGGGGAGCGCCCCAGTGGAATCCTGAAATCGGCAAGGTGGTGAAATGCGATTATTGCCTGGATCGGGTGAACGAAGGACTGAGACCCGCCTGTGTCACGGTATGCACCACCCAGTGCCTGCATTTTGGCAAGGCCGAAGACATGCCCGATATCAGAAGGGAACGTTTTGCCAGAGCTGTTGCAGAACTGTAAATGCTTACCAAGATGTACAACCCGAATTTTTCGATGGCCTGATTTCTTCAAAAGATATCAGAATTTTTGAGATAGGTTCTAGTAAACTAAGATTTTACCGACGAGGTTCTTTACCCTGATTTTTCTGGCGCATACTGGACAGATATTTCCCGAATATTTGATCTTTGTATTGTCATTCAAGCGTTTCATGACGAATTCCAATTGTTTCTCTGGAATAAAAGCGTCACCGCAAGAAGTACATGTGATCAGCTGATGTCGGGCCATCTCGGTGCCACACATTCGAAGGGTCCTTATTGCGTCTTTGTCCTGTATGGTGATGGCCGCTGTGGGGCAATTCGTGGCGCAGGAACCACATCCGATACAATACTCGGCAGGGCGACGGAAATCCGTTTCCGCAGTGGGATTATTGTCCACATAAGAAAGATGAATAGCATCCACGCCCATCTGGTCCCGGCATACTTCGATACACCGTCCGCAACTTATACAAATGTCACAGCGCAGACACCTTTTTGCTTCCTGAATCGCGCTATTGGCTGACAAACCAAGTTCCACTTCTTGAAAGCTGCCTTTTCTGGCTTCAAGATCCATCACGGGCATGTCAGGTCTTGATGGAAAAGATTTTTCTTTGGGTGAAACATCCATAACTTGGACTTGTTGGCGCTTTAGCGGTATCAGTGTATATTCAGGATTGGGCATTTCTCTCAAAAAACGGTGGATGGCTTCTGCGGCTTTTTTCCCGGAAGCAACAGCCTCCACAACAGTGGCAGGCCCGGTAACCACATCTCCACCCGCAAAAACTCCGGGAACGGAAGTTTCCATGGTGACCGAATTGACGGTGATCAGGTTTCTTCTTGTTAATTCCAAACGGTTGACATGTCCCAGACTTTGAGTATTCACTTCCTGCCCAATGGCGCATATGACGGTATCTGCCGGAACGATATGCTCAGTCCCTTCCAAAGGAATAGGGCGTCTGCGACCGGTTGCATCGGGCTTGCTCAGTTCGTTTCGGATGCACTCAAGCCCGGTTACCTTTCCCTTTTCACCATGGATACGGATCGGGGATAGTAAAACATTCAAAACCACTCCCTCTTCCTCCAGCTCCTGTACTTCTTTTGGGTGGGCTGGCATTTCCCGTTTGGTTCGCCGATACACCAGGTGAACTTCGTCAACATCCAACCTGATGGCGGTGCGGGCGCAATCCACCGCTGCATTGCCACCCCCTATGACCATTACCCTTTTGCCAACATTTGCTGTTCCCTGGCGGGCTTTATAGAGAAACGTCAGGCAGTCCTCGACCCCGGAAAAATCTTTTTCTCCCGGGATGTGAAGCCGCATGGGATTGTGGGCACCAATTCCCAAAAAAAACGCCTGAAAACCCTGTTTTTTGAGAGACTTCAACGTGATATCTTTTCCAAAAGTAACTCCAGTATGAATATCGACGCCCAAGGCTTTGATATGATTTATTTCCAGTTCCAATATGTCGTTGGGCAGCCTGTAGGCGGGGATCCACCATCGGAGCATACCGCCGGGTTCAGACTTGGATTCAAAAATTGCGGATTTGTAGCCTTTTTTGGCCAAAAAATAAGCCGCGGAAAGGCCTGCCGGACCGCTGCCGATGATAGCGATTTTTTCCCTGTATCGATGACTCGTCTCCTTGAAAGGGGGTATTCCCTCTTCATAGGCCTTATCAAAAGCCACACGTTTGAGCTGGCAGATGGCAATAGGTTCATCTGCTGATGCCCGCCGGCAAGCCTTTTCGCAAGGATGGACGCAGACCCGGCTTAGCGCACCGGGAAGCGGAAGATCTTCCCACAATACTTCCAAGGCTTCTTTATATCGTCCCATGCCCACAAGCGCCACATAACTCGGCACGTCGACACCGGCGGGGCATGCCAGCTGGCATGGAGCGGCGGAAAGGGCAACGCAGTCCCCAGTGGGACAATAATGCGCTTCTATGTGGGTTAAAAAAACGTCTCTGTATTTTTCCAGGACAAATGAAACCATATGACCCAAATCAACACAGATCTTATCAGCAGCATCTTTCACAAGTATCCCGGCCAGATCGTTCATGACCGCCAGGTGGTCTGTCTGCCCCCTTCCATTGCAAATATTGTCCAATACCTCTAACAGCCTTCCGATTTGCTGCATACATAGAGATTGGGTGATTTGTCCGGGCGGGATTTCTGATAGTGCTTTATATAATTTCTTCACCAAACAAAGTTGACTGGTCATTTCAAATTTTCGATGGCTGATATTGGTTTTTTTGTTTTGAAGAGCGACTTCAGAACTGTAACAATATTAAGTCAATATTATTATTGAAATTTTATTAGTTGGAAACCATAGCCTAATTTTTTTGTCAAGAATTATTTTCCAATAAATCTCTATAACCAATTAATTTTCAACAATATTTGACAAATCCTCATGCAAAGTCCCTATGCTGGCTCTATCACTGAATGTCCATTTCAAAATATTGTTTTTACCGGCTTTCTCCCGTGCAAAACCCATCCTAAAGGATAGATATTTATCGGAGAGTTCACGATCATTATTATTGTTGAAAGCTCGTGGTTCAAATATTATTTAGTGATCTAGTGTAACCAATTGCTACAGCAAATGCATTAAAGGCTACAGAGTCTTAACTAATTGATTATACATATTTATATATAACATCCTTCCTTATATTGCTCCCAAGCGTAGCCAATTTAATCACATCCATTGCTTCCTTTAAAAGGTCTTTTTTCAATTTTGACGAAAAATTTGAGCTATAATTTAATAATATCAAATGGATAGATTAATAACAATCTGTATGATAATTGTTGGCATTCGGATTGCAATTAAAAAGAACAATACTGAGCTTATCGGAAATAAATATAATCGAAGCTTCATCTTCCACAAATGGAAGTTTGACTTCAATAAGAATCCCGGTACAACGCCTGAACTATCAGGTTACTTTAAAGGTTCCCCGGGCAAAGATTTAGGAGATTGTGAAAATGAAAGCAAAAGAATACAGACATAAAGAAAGTCAGAAGAAACGCCTTGTCGGGTATCAGGTGGAGGAAGATGAATGTATTTGGATGAAGGCCGGGGTTGTTAATTTTCGATTATGCGATAATGCTTTTGATTGCTACAATTGTCCCTTTGATGCTGGAATGCAGCGGGCCATAAGCCCCAGGAACTCTACCAAGATCGAATTGAAGGAACCTGGATGGGTCGATTATTTAAAGAAACACTATCATGGCGCAGAACGGCCATGTCGCCATGCCTTAACAGGACGTATTGATGCTCCCAAAATCTGTCCGATGAATTATGAATGCTATCATTGTGCTTTTGACCAGATGATGGATGAGATTGACATCGGAGAAATAGGCGAACCACCCAGCTATACGTTAGCATCCGGTTATAAAATGGCCAAAGGTTATTATTATCACCTGGGACATTGTTGGGTCCGTTTCGATCATGGGGGACGCGTCAAGGTTGGATTTGATGACTTTATGGTCAAGCTGTTCGGTGCATCCCAGTTTCTGGCCCTTCCACCGATAGGGGCAACCCTTACGAAAAATCAGGCCTATGTGACATTTGGTCGGGGCAACCTTAGAACTGCAGTGCTCTCTCCTGTAACCGGTATGGTGCTTACTGTAAATCACAGGATCCAAGAGCATCCCGGGATACCCCATGAGGATCCTTACCATGAGGGGTGGCTCTATGTTCTGGAACCTGATATGCCGAAAAAAAATCTAAAAGGACTCTATTACGGCAAGGAAAGCATGCAGTGGATAGATCAGGAGAGCCAAAAATTGTTGAATCTTATAGGGCCGGAATACGAAAGCCTGGCATCAACAGGCGCCGAGCCGATTAGCGATGTATTCGGTAATTTTCCGGAACTCGGGTGGGATCAGCTGGTGAAGACTTTTCTGCGAACAGGGAGCTAAACTGGCTTGATGGGAGTTCTTAAGAGATTTTAATCAAAGAAGGGGGCATACATGTCCATCAGGGTAGGTTTTTATGTCTGCCATTGTGGCATCAATATTGCCGGCAAAGTCCGTGTAGAAGAAGTGGCGGCTTTTATCCGGAAACTGAAAAGTGTAGTGATCGCAAGAGATTACAAGTTTATGTGCTCAGATCCCGGCCAGGAGATGATCGAAAAGGACATCAAGGAATATGACCTAAACCGGGTAGTGGTGGCCTCCTGTTCGCCAAGACTGCATGAAAAAACCTTTCAAGGCGCCTGCCAGCGGGCCGGGCTCAATCCTTATTTTTTCCAGATGGCTTCGGTTCGAGAACAAGTTTCCTGGGTTACCGAAGATCCTTATGCAGCAACCGCTAAGGCAAAGACCCTTGCCGCTGCAGCCGTCAATCGGGTCAACTTTCACGAAAGACTTGAATCCCGTAAATCCAAAGTTCATCCGGATGTCCTGGTTGTCGGCGGCGGAATTGCCGGCATGCAAGCAGCCTTGGATGTCGCCAAAGCCGGCAATAAGGTATATCTGGTGGAAAAGGACCCGACCATCGGTGGCCATATGCTTCAGTTTGATAAAACCTTTCCAACCCTTGATTGCGCCGCCTGTATTGGAACCCCCAAGATGGTCGAAGTGGGACAAAATCCAAACATTCAGTTGATGACATACTGCGAAGTCGTAGAAATTTCGGGATTTGTGGGAAACTTCAAGGTTAAAGTCCGGAAAAAAACTCGTTATATCGATACAAGCAAATGCACAGGATGTGGAGATTGTGCCAAAGCATGCCCCGTTAAATACAGGCCTTACACACCCGAAGAGAAGGAGAAAATAAGGGCACATGCAAAAGGGGCTGATTTCCAATGAACAAGATGAATAACTTTAGAATAGAGGGAGTTCATTGATGAAGGTGACAGGTCCGTCAAGATCAGAACAATATGCAGAAGTAGAAATCGATTATATGGAGCTTGATAAAATCATCGAAGAAGATTTTCACAATGACAAAGAGAACCTGATTATGATTATTCAGGCGATTCAAAGGCGTTACAATTATCTTCCCGAACCAGTCCTAAAATACATAGCTGCCAGCATGGGTGTTCCATTAAGCCGGGTTTATGGTGTTGCCACCTTTTATAGCACTTTCAGCCTTGAGCCCAGAGGCCGAAACATTATTTCAATCTGTCTAGGGACGGCCTGCCATGTCAGAGGAGGAGAAAGGATTCACGAAAGAATTGAAGGATCCTTGAACATAAAAGACGGGGAAACGACCGATGACCGGCGTTTTACCTTTGAAACGGTACGCTGTATCGGTTGTTGCAGCCTGGGACCGGTGGTGAAAATTAACGAAGACGTGCATGGCCACATATCTTCCGACCAGGTAGAAAAAATCATGGATCGATACGAATAAAATTTCATACGAGGCCGGGACCATGAGAATCGGATCTATTGAAGACCTGGATACCATTAGCCGTGAATATAGGATAAAGCTGTATTATCCGGAATCCATTAAGGTTAATATCGGTATGGCTTCATGTGGTATTGCATCAGGCGCTAAGGCATCACTTGAAAAGGCGAAGAACGAGCTTTCCGGCAGAAACGGCGTTAAGGTCAACCAAACAGGTTGTATCGGTTTTTGTGAAGAGGAACCGCTGGTTGAAATATTCGGAGCTGGAAAGCCGCGGGTGATTTATAAAAAGATTACCGAAGATAAAATTCTGGATGCAATTCAGGACTATACGGAAGGCAATTTTAACAAAAAGTGGATTCTGGGGCAGATGAGCGATCCACGCTCATTATTGGAAGGTGATGTCCGGAATCCCATGGCCGATGTAACGTCACTGGATGAAATCCCTTTTCTGGAAGATATTCCTTTTTACAACAAACAATTCAAGATTGCGCTGCGAAATTGCGGCTATATTGATCCGGACAGCATTGGAGAATACATCACCAGGGGGGGGTATTCAGCCTTTATCAAGGCGCTTGTAGATATGGATCAGAAAGAAATCATCCAAGAGATAAAGGATTCGGGATTAAGGGGCCGCGGTGGCGGCGGGTTTTTAACAGGGAGAAAATGGGAAACCTGTGCCGGTCATGACGGCAATCGGTATATCATATGCAATGCCGATGAAGGGGATCCAGGCGCCTACATGGATCGCAGCATTTTAGAAAGTGATCCCCACAGCGTTATTGAGGGTATGTTGATTGCAGCAGTGGCCATCGGATCCAGTCAAGGTTTTATCTATGTGCGAAACGAATATCCTTTAGCAGTAAAACGGTTAATAACAGCCATCAAGGCGGCCGAGAAATATGGGTTGCTCGGTAATAATATCCTAGGGTCTGATTTTAGCTTAAATATCAAGATTTCCACCGGAGCAGGTGCTTTTGTTTGTGGTGAGTCGACAGCATTGATGGCATCTTTGGAGGGTCGAGTTGGCCGTCCCAGGGCAAAATATGTTCATACGGTGGAAAAAGGGTTCCGACAGAACCCTTCCAATCTGAACAACGTGGAAACATATGCAAATATTCCGGTGATCCTTTTGAAAGGGGCTAAAAGTTTCGCAGAGATAGGTGCTGACCGCAGCAAAGGCACAAAAGTTTTCAGTCTGGTAGGCAAGATAAAGAATACGGGTCTGGTGGAAGTTCCCATGGGGCTGTCTCTTAAGGATATCGTTTTTGATATTGGAGGAGGTGTTCCCAAAAAGAAGAAGTTTAAAGCGGTTCAGACCGGAGGCCCCTCAGGCGGATGTATTCCGGAACAGTTTTTAGATCTGGGGGTTGATTTTGACGAACTGACCAAGGTCGGCTCCATGATGGGATCCGGCGGCATGATTATTATGGACCAGGACACCTGCATGGTTGATTTGGCCCGTTATTTTCTTGATTTTCTTCAAGAGGAATCCTGCGGCCAATGCACGCCATGTCGAGAAGGAATCAAACAGATGTTGGATATTCTGACGGCTATATGCAACGGTCACGGCCAGAGAGGTGATATTGAGCGTCTTGAAAGATTGGGAAATATGATCAAGAAAGCTTCCTTGTGCGGATTGGGGACCTCGTCCCCGAACCCTGTGCTGACAACCATTCTTTATTTTCGCGATGAATACGAGTTGCATATAAAAGATAAAAAATGCCCGGCAGGCGTATGTAAACCACTCTTCCACTATGAGATTGACGTTGAGACCTGCACTGGCTGCACACTGTGCGCTCAAAGATGTCCGGAAAAAGCCATCACCGGCGAAAAGAAAAAACCTCACAAATTGAAACGAGAGAGATGTATCAAGTGCGGCATTTGCTATGATACCTGTAAATTTAATGCGGTTGTCGTTAAATAGTCCGGGGACACAAAAAGGTTAAAATCCATGATTACCTTCAAGCTCGACGGTAAAGAAGTCCAGGGAGAAGAAGGAGAATATATCCTTCAGGTTGCAGAGAGATACGGGATTGAGATTCCGACCCTGTGCCATCATAAGACACTTGATCCTGCGGGGATGTGCCGCTTATGCACGGTATTGGTTTCAAAAGGTAGTTGGTCGAGATTTGTGACAGCCTGCAACTATCCTATTTGGGAAGGGATGGAAGTCCAAACAGCATCTGAAGCGGTTTTTGAAATTCGCCAACAGATCGTGGAATTACTGTTTGCCCGCTGCCCG
>Ga0210141_1000040_pt1 | contig 13783 bp, 10 predicted proteins | sample China_Galinas_Co_2_FD_184862 | JGI IMG/M metagenome (GOLD analysis project Ga0210141, IMG submission 184862) | Wetland microbial communities from San Francisco Bay, California, USA, that impact long-term carbon sequestration -... | ecosystem: Environmental > Aquatic > Marine > Wetlands ...
CCTTTTGGACCTCGGGGGCGGAACGAGTGATCTTGCCATTTTTTCAGGGAATAACATCAAGCACACCTTTGTTTTGGCCCTGGGTGGAAACAACCTGACCAACGATATCAGCATCGGCCTGCGTGCATCCATGGCTGAAGCCGAAAAGATCAAGAAAAAATATGGCACCTGTGTCGCCAGGAACATCAATTCCGAAGAAACCATTGAAGTTCCCGGCATGGGCGGGCGCAAACCCAGGAAGCTGCCAAGGCAGATCCTCGGTGAGATACTGGAACCTCGTGTGGAAGAGATCTTCACGTTGATAAAACGGGAAATCTTTCGTTCCGGAATGGATAGAATTGTAACTTCCGGTGTGGTTCTAACCGGTGGGACATCTCTGTTGGAAGGGATAGAGGATATTGCAGAGACGGTTTTCGATCTTCCCAGTCGGCTGGGCACGCCCAGGGGGATCAGCGGCCTAACGGATGTTGTCAACAATCCCATGTATGCCACCGGTGTCGGGCTCGTACTATACGGTGCCAGAATTCAGCCCAAAAAGAAATTCAGGATTCGTGATACAAATATTTTCAACCGTGTCATGACCCGGATGAAACGGTGGTTCAAGGAGGTCCTCTGAACGGCCCCTTTAAGCCATGTTCATCCAAACGAACATAGGGAAGGTTTAAGGTTATCGAAAAAATACTTTTTTAGCCATCTTGATGCCTGTATGGCGAGGCGGAATGGGAGCGAACACCGATTTCATTGAGCCGACAACCAAAACTGCCCGGCGGGATGGATCGGCGCATCAAAATGTGAATCGATGTTTGACTGGATCCTTGAGGATAGAGGATAAAACCAATTACTGTTATAGGAGGTGGGGGAAATGACGTTTACGTTAGTAGAAAACGACAATTATGCAAAAATCAAAGTTATCGGAATTGGGGGAGCCGGCGGGAACGCGATCAACAACATGATCGAATCCGAGCTCCAGGGTGTAAACTTTATAGCCGCCAACACAGATTCCCAAGCCCTTGAAGTCTCAAAGGCATCGGTCAAACTTCAGATCGGTGAGCAGCTGACCCAGGGGCTTGGGGCCGGGGCCAATCCCCAGATCGGCAGGGAAGCGGCGCTGGAAAATTCGGACGCCATAAAAAAGGTGCTGGAAGGCAGCCATATGGTATTCATCACTGCAGGATTCGGCGGTGGAACCGGAACCGGCGCTGCGCCGGTGATTGCTGAAATCTGCAAAGAAATGGATATCCTGACGGTTGCGGTGGTGACGAAGCCTTTTTCATTTGAAGGCAGCAAAAGGGCCAAACAGGCCGAAGAAGGGATCAATGTTCTCAAAAAAGTAGCAGATACCGTCATCACGATACCCAATGACAGATTGAGAGGCCTTGCTTCCAAGAATGCCAGAATGATCGATATGTTCAAGAAAGCCGATGAGGTTCTGCTCCATTCAGTCAAAGGCATCACCGATCTTATCATGATACCGGGACTGATCAACCTCGACTTTGCCGATGTTAAAACCATCATGTCTAAAGCCGGAATGGCCATTATGGGCATTGGTATCGCCAGAGGTGATAACCGCGCTATAGAGGCCGCCGAGCGTGCCATATCCCATCCGCTTCTTGAAGATATCTCCATTTCCGGAGCCAAGGGCGTTTTAATGAACATTACCAGCAACAGCGATTTGACCATGGAGGAAATGACCGAGGCTTCCGATCGGATATACAATGAAGTCGGAAAAGACGCCGATATAATCTGGGGAACCGCCGTAGAAGAGAGCATCGGTGATGAGATACGTGTTACGGTCATTGCAACGGGAATAGGTTCAAGTCCCGAAACCCGGATTAAAAATGAGCTCAGAGGCAAGGTCAGAGATATTACGGTTGACGATTTGAACGATGCCGTTGATTATGATGAGCCGACGTTCATCCGCCGAAAACACGCGGTGGGTGAGTCGAGCGGTGGGATCTACAGGGGATACAAGGGAATTGTCATCGACAATGCGGATCTCAGTGATCTTGATGTGCCGACATTTTTACGTAAAAAAGCAGACTAGCCAACGATAACGGGCGCATGATAAGAACTGTTGAATGCCGATGAATTTTAAAAATCCAGAAACGTCTGATAACCAATGGCAGGGAAAACCGAGAGATTTCGAAAAGAAGTTGCCCACCCGGAAATCGGTGCGATCCGCAAGCGATGGGAGGGCCGTATCAAAGTTGCATTGGTGTATCCCAACACGTATCATGTGGGAATGTCCAATCTCGGTTTCCAGGCGGTATACGAATTAATCAACACGGTCGAGCACGTCGTATGCGAACGGTCTTTCTTACCGGAAACCTTCGGGAAAAAAACAGATCGCATACTCACCGTGGAGTCCGGAAACCCAATTTCAAATTTCGACGTCATTGCTTTTTCGGTCTCATTTGAAAATGACTATCCCAACCTCCTCACAATTCTCGATAAAGCAGGCCTCCCCCTGTTGTCTGACGACAGAGGAACCCCCCACCCTCTGGTTATTGCAGGGGGAGTTGCTTTATTATTAAATCCGGAGCCCTTGGCCCCGTTTATCGATTCTTTTCTGATGGGTGAAGCCGAAGCCATTCTGCCCCGGTTTTTTGAGGCCCTTTCACCCGAGGTCCTGGCTCAAAATAGGAGATCGTGTTTAAAAACCCTTGCCGGTAAAGTCCCCGGTGTCTATGTACCGGAATTTTACCGAGCGTCTTACCATTCGGACGGGACCCTTCGTGCATTTGAACCAATATCCGACGTTCCGGCTAAGGTCCAACGCCAATATGTGGAAGATATCTCCCGGATCCCCATCTGCAGTAAAATCGTAACCCCGGATACCATCTTTGACAGTACATTTCTCATTGAAGTCAGCAGAGGATGTCCTCATGGTTGCAGATTTTGCAGCACAGGATATGTTTACAGACCCCCGCGATTCAGATCCTTTTCACTTCTGGAGAAATGCATGGAAAAAGGGACGTCCATCACCCACAAAATTGGACTGGTGGGCGCTGCGGTTTCGGATCTTCCCAATTTAGACAAGCTTTGCCGCCAAAGCCTTGAAAAAGATATCCGAATATCCTTCAGCTCCCTGAGAGCCGATGCTTTAACACCGGAACTCCTTTCAGTCCTGAGGAAAAGCAGTGTCAAAACCGCAACCATCGCTCCGGAAGCCGGAACAGAGCGTCTGCGCAGGGTGATCAATAAGGGTCTCACTGAAGAAGATATCCTCGCCGCCGCCGAGACACTGGTCGCCGCCGGTGTCCCCAACTTAAAACTTTATTTTATGATCGGTCTTCCCACCGAAACCATGGATGACATTGACGCTATCGTTACCTTGTGTAAAAAGATAAAGCACAGATTCCTCGAATCGAGCCGAGCCAGGAAACACATGGGGGAGATCACCGTCAGTCTCAGCAGTTTTGTTCCCAAACCGTTCACGCCGTTTCAATGGGTCGTACTGGATGATATCCGTTTGCTAAAAGAAAAGATAAAGAAGATAAAGGGCGGCCTCAAGCGCGTGGCAAACATCCGTCTCCACGCGGACATTCCTCGCTGGGCTTACATTCAGGCTCTGTTGTCCCGGGGAGATCGAAACACTGCACAAATATTAAGTCTTGCGAATAAAAACCAGGGGAACTGGGCCAAGACACTTAAATCCTCTCCAATAAATCCTGATTTTTATGTTCACAGGGAACGTTCTTTAGATGAATTGTTTCCCTGGGATTTTATCGATCACGGCATCCGCAAGTCTTTTCTCAAAAAGGAATACAGAAGAGCCTTGCAGGGGAAAACCTCACCCCCATGTCCCATGGAATCTTGTCACATCTGTGGGGTGTGTAAAGAGAAGTGCAATTCGGACTGCGCATAAAGGCTTGCGCATCTTCCCGATACGGGCCTTTTTGAAAACATACGAAAAATTTAGTAAGATTACTAACCGGCCAGGGAAGTTTGAGGGGTGCGGCTTAACTATGCTTTCAAATAAAATCCGAGATCCTTATCGTTTCCTTTCGGTTCACTGTACATGACACCAACCGTGCGATCACTGACCCATATTACCCTGACCATCTTGCGGATTTCCGATCTCAACGGATTGTCCAGCTTAAATTTTACTTCCAACATATCATCTATGGAAATTTGGTGTGGCCCCAGATTTTCAAACTGGATTCCACCCATTGAAAGGTCTTCAACGATGATGTCTCCTTTTTCTCCTCTTCTCTGGATGACGTATTCACCGGGAAGTTTCGCTTTTTTTCGGTAATGCTTTCGAAACTCGAGGGTAAATCCAAAAACTTCACCACACTTGCATTTGGCTTTGAGTCTCCGATGCGTATTCTTAAACTTCGTGGTGTCGAAAATTTTTGCAAAGCCACATTTGGGACAGATGACCGTTGTTTGATTGGTTTTGTTTACATAAACAGTTTGCATGAACTTGTCCTCTTTTACACCTGTATGGATCTGAATCCATCATCCCGGTTGAAGCAGAATCCATTGGCAAAGTAGCCGTGATGGAACCCGGCGGTGTTCCTAAACTTCACATATTTCTCTCCCGAATGTTTTGAAATGGCGTCTGATGAATAACATTGTCGTATACCCTGCCCCCTTGCGGGGGGGAGGATAATTTACTAAAACTTTTAACCAAGTTTATTACAAATGATAAGATTTTTTCCTTGGTTTCAAGGAACTGAATTCCAGTTCGAAACATTCTTGAATCATCGGGCAGGCTGTAGACGACATTGCCCTTAACTTGGATTAATTCATCTTCGATGCCGATAACCATCAGCAGAACATATTTCGATTCAATCGGTTTATGGGTTTCTATAAGAATTCCATTTTGACTTATATTGATAGCTCTTCCTATCCCTTGTGTCGTTTCGTTGCCGCGATCGTCTATACAAACATAGGATATGAGGTTGCTTGTATTGACTCTTGAATGCTTTCTTCTATCTGCTATCATCGCTCAAAACCTCCCTTATTTTTTGTGACAGGGTTCTCATGTTAAAAGGTTTCTGAATAAAACCATTACAACCTCGGTCCAATATCTCACTGGCCTGGCCACTGAGACTGTAACCACTTGAAAGAAGTACTTTCACTTCAGAATCGATCTTTTTTATGGTGTCATACGTCTCACCGCCGCCCATATCGGGCATAATCATATCCAGGATAACCAAATCTATTTTATCTTTTTTCGCTTTAAAAACCTCAATGGCTTCGTAACCATTCATGGCTTTGAGTACGGTGAAGCCAAGTTTATTCAGCAACTCAACGCCCACATCAATGACCATTTCTTCATCGTCGACGATGAGGATGGTTTCATTTCCAGCGATAATCCGTTCAGAAATCTCCCCGGTTTGATGGATCGGTTCATCTGACGCAGGCAGATAAATGCTGAAATTGGTTCCCAATTCTTTTTTGGAATCAACATCAATATATCCCCCATGCCCTTTGATAATTCCATAGGCAGATGCCAGACCAAGCCCTGTGCCCCTACCCATCTCCTTGGTTGTAAAAAACGGCTCAAAGATGCGCTCGGCGGTTTTTTCATCCATGCCCGTACCATTATCTATCACATTCAATAAAATATATTGACCGGGCTTGGGATCGTAGGGCTTATCCTTCATTTCTTTGTGGGTAACATTCATGGTCTTTAAAAAAAGGCCTCCACCATTAGGCATGGCATCAGCAGCATTGATATAAAGATTCATCAGAACCTGCTCGATCTGATGTTCGTCCACTTTTATGGAAAAGAGGTCTTTGGAAAGCATCCTGTGAATCGTGATATCCTTTCTTGTCCTGCCAAAAGTCACAGAGGTCTCTTGTACAACTTGGTTTAGATTTATCGGTCTGACTTCATATCTCCCTTTCCTTGCGAATCCAAGGAGCTGACTGGTTAGTTTGGATCCACTTTCAATAAGTTTTTCAATATTTTTCAGCTTTTCACAATGCGGATGCCCGGCGTCGATCTCATATAAAAGCAGAGAAGTATTTCCCAGCATACCCATCATCAGATTGTTAAAATCGTGGGCAATGCCGCCCGCAAGGGTTCCAATGGTCTCCATTCTTTCAATAAATTTTAGCTGGGCTTCAAGTTTTTTCTTTTCTGAAATATCCCGAAGAATAAAAAGTTTGCCGGCCGGCCGGCCGGCATGATCGTTATAACGTGAAGCACTTATGCTGACATCTATTAAATGTCCGTCTCTGGCATAACGGGTGGTTTCAAAACCGTGGCAGGGCGATCCTTTTTCCACAAGATTCCTGATCATGACCCGGGTGGATTCTTGCTCAGATTCCGGGAGAAAAGGAATTTCTTTTCCTTTCACGTCCTCCAAGGTCCAACCAAATATTCGGGAGAAGGCAGGGCTAATATACCGGACGCTTCCTTTCATGTCATAGATAACGATGGCATCGGCAGATGAATGTAGAAGAGAACGATACACTTCTTCTGATCGTTTTGACTCCGCATAAAGCTCCCTGTACTCTTTTTCGCTTTCCTTCAGGGCTTCTTCGATCCGCTTGCGTTCAACCATTTCTTTTTGAAGGTCTTTATTGGCCGATGAAAGGGTCGTTGCCTCCATTTTTTCTGAAAAATACACTGAACAAAGGGCTAAAAACCCGACAAAGAAAAATATAAGATGAAGATATCTTGGATACTCCAGGGGTTGAGCATTTATTTTATTTATGCTTGCAATGGTTTCCCACTCTATAAAAGCTCCCAAAACAAAAAACATTGCCGCCACAGTAAAAAGATAGATATTCGCAAATCTAATCTTTTTCATCCATGCTACTTTTAACCGTTTCCCTTTTAGAACCATATTGAATGCCCGAAAAAGATTATTTGAAATCTGTTTTTTTTGAAGCATCATTTCTTCGATGCCCTTCCCGATGCCTGCATTCAATTCACGCGGCCGGTGTCCATGCCATGGCCTTGTTAGAAAACCAATCATCAGTGTTATGGGGTTTTGGATTGGATTGGCGGTGGACATGAAGGGATTAATTTTTCCTTGACTTTTTAATATTTTTTGATGTGCCAATATTTGTTTCCTTTTTTTTAAAAGTAATGTTTTTGATCAGAGAGGCTGTCGAGCCTGCACACATATGTGCTGGTTTTTTTGATTGATCTCGACCAGGTGAACCAGTATATGGATCATCTGTTTAATCGAGAATGGTTTCGGGATAAACGCATGGACTCCGATTCGAGATAATTCAAAACTTAGCTCCTTGTCGCCATAAGCCGAAATAAGTATTTTTAAAATATGCGGCGGCAGGTTGCCTACCAACTTGAAAAATTCCAGGCCGTTCATATCCGGAAGTCTGTAATCACAAATAATGATGTCAAAACGTTCCTCTTTGAGGGCCTGAAGCCCTTGTTGGGCATTTTTACAAACCCGCAAACAACAATCCTTGTTTTTAAAGGCCATGCTCAAAGCGTTTCGGATCATGGCATCATCCTCAACGAGCACGGTTTTAAGGTCTTTTAATTTGCTGAAGGATTTCATATTGTCCCGATCATTTTTTTTGTTAATAATAAAGATTTTTTTCCACGTAACGGGCAAGAATCTCGCTCGTGATTTTTGGAGGTCGAACAGACAAGTAGTTGTCGATTATGGCGTGGGCGATTTCATGGGCTAAAATACCTTCATGCACATCACCAACATTGATGTATATGGTGTTCTGCTCAAAAATATACATTGCTCGAAAACGACAATTTTTACCATTTATCCTGTCTCTAACCTCATAAAAACCTTTTTTGGGATAAAGATGAATGATGATCTTATCCCGCCGTCCGTAAATTCCGAGAATTTGCTCCACTTTGTCGAATAAAGCATCAACTTTTTTCTTTATGGAATCGATGGGGTCTTTTGCCGATATGAATGAAAAGAGATTTTTTGCTTCCCATTTGCGCGGCATATAGTCGATACTGTTATCAAAAGTTTTGATATCCTTAAGCGTTATATACTGTATAAAGGTATGCTGGGATTCAATGCGTTGCCACGGTTCCATTCTTGACACTTCTTTCCACACCGTCTGGCCTGAAGGGGATTCGGCCTGGAGTCCTTCATAATCATATCCGTATACGGTTCCCTGCTTCCACCCAAAATTTGCCGTTCCTCCGGATGATCTGCATGCGCAGAGAGAAAGTATCGATGAGACGATCAACAGAAAGAACATGATTTTTTTCAGAAGGCTAACATTCAATGCCATGATTTTCCTTTGATTTAGACGCCATATTTTTCTGACACCGCCACCGAATTTATACCGTTATTTTAAAATGTTAAATGGCTTGATGGATTTTAATGCAGAATTGATGCCATCGGTGTGGTTTTAAAATAAACATAATATTTTTAAAATGTTAGACAGTTTATAATGGGAGAGTTAGAATTGTCGGGGCACCGAAATGTGGAATATAACCCAAACGAATTGTGGAAAATCACACAATATTGAATGGTAAAAGCCAGGCTTAGGGGAATCCCAAAGAGAAAACGATCTCGTTGGGGTTATTTTTTTTGGGTGGGGCATGGGCACAGTAAAAATGTGCAGATTGCAACAAACAGGCGACACGTTTTACTGGGCCATGACGGTTGCCAATTTTTTTCGGCGGTAGCGGAAACGGTCACGGCTCAAACGCAGCAGCTTTGCGGCTTTGCATTCATTGCCGTTGGTCATTTTTAGGGCTTGGTCAAAATAGTATTTTTCAATGGAGTTTACAACCGAAGGAAAATCGGCTCCTGAAGGGGCAAGGGGAGGGAGCTTGGTTCCATTTTTAAATTTTATGAAATCTTCATGTTGCCCAAGCATCTCCAGTTCCAGATTTTGCAGCATGAGTTCCGGCCCTTCTTCCAAGATGACGCCTTTTTCGACAACATTTTTCAATTCGCGGACATTGCCCTTCCATTCAAATGCTTTTAAGATCGATTCAGCTTGGGGTGCGATGCCCGTAAAATTTTTGTTAAGCTTTTGACTGAATTCAACCAAAAAGTGTTTCGCAATCGGAAGGATATCATCACGTCGCTGATTTAAGGATGGAACCACGATTTTGACCACCGAGATGCGGTGATAAAGATCGGGTCTAAAGCGCTCCTCCTGAATCATTTGGAGCAAATCTTTGTTGGTTGCGGATACGACTCGGGTATGAATTTTTAGTTTCCGGGTTCCGCCCACTTTGTAAAACTCGCCGTCTTCCAAGAATCGCAAGAGCTTTGCCTGGGCTTCCAGGCTCATATCCCCGATTTCATCCAGAAATAGGGTCCCCTTGTCGGCTGCTTCAACCAAACCTGATTTGCCGCCCGGGGTTGCCCCGCTGAAGGCCCCTTTTTCATAACCGAAAAGCTCACTTTCGATCAATTCCCTGGGGATTGAAGCGCAATTGACTGCGATCATGGGACCCTTGAAATGAGGACTACGGTAATGGACGGCCTTGGCAATCAATTCCTTGCCCGTTCCAGTTTCACCCTGAATGAGAATGGGGGTAACCGTGCTTTGTGCCGCTTTTTTGACGATGTCCATGACGTCCTGGATGGCATTGCTCTCACCGATAAAGCACGGCAGATTCTCCTTGAGACACGTTTCCTGGAGGGCCTGAATCTCTTTGCGCATGGACACCGCGTCGAGGGCGTTTCGTACGGTGACCAACAGCGCCTCCATCTGTACCGGCTTCACCACATAATCGTGTGCGCCGAATTTCATGGCTGCAACAACCGTGCTGACATCCTCAAATGCTGTTATCATGATAACGATCATATCTGGATGATGATGCTTAAATTTTTTAAGCGCCTCTATTCCGCTCATGCCGGGCAGACCGACATCAAGGAGCACCATGTCGGGTGGAGTACTTGACATGGAATCGATGGCAGACTCGGCAGCGTCGAACGCCTCGACACGGTAGTATTTCCTGAGCACCCCGGAGATTCCTTCCCTGACCATTTGTTCATCGTCAACAACGAAGATGGTGAAAGATATCATATAGAATCCCTCCTTTTTTCTATCGGAAGTTCGACGCTTAAAGTGGCACCTCCCCATCTGCTCTTCTGAATTTCAATGGTTCCGTTGTGATCGGCAACGATTCTTTGGGCAATACTCAATCCAATCCCTGACCCATCATTGTGGGTCGTAAAAAAAGGATCGAAGACTTTGTCTGTAAATTCTTTGGGAATGCCCGGTCCCGAGTCGGAAACTTGAATAAAAAGGCGTTTGTTTTTGTAAAATGAATCGATCCGGATCCTTTTGGCTGTTTGGTTTTTTCCCATTGCCTTGGCCGCGTTGTTAATCAGATTTAAGAGGACCTGTTCGATCAAATGCGCATCGCCATAGCATTTCGGCAAGTCTGATTCCAGTGACTTTTCCAGCTGGATATCATTTTTTCGAAGGGTGGTAGCCGAAAGGCTCACGGTATCTTCAATACATTTGTTCAGGTCAATCAAAACCATTTTAGGGGTGTTGGGTCTTGAAAAATCGAGGACTCTCTTAACAACTGCCTCGATTTTGTCCGATGCAATCTGAAATTGCCTGACAATCTGTTTGACCGTTTCAATCTGGTCACCTTCGATAATTTTTGAATCACATAAATCTTCAAGGGTATATAAATAAGAATTGATTCCGGTCAGTGGGTTTCGTATTTCATGGGCGATACCGGCCGCAACATGTCCTAAAGAACTCATTTTTTGTTTGAGGGTCAATAGACGTTCCATTTCCTTGATTCGAGTGATGTCCATCATTTGGAGAAGGATCGCATTTTCACCCTGATGATTGATGAGACTAACGCGGCATTGTATCCAGCATGGCGTAGCTTTACGTCCTTTCATCTCTGACGGATAAAACCTGAAATCCACATCTGCTGTTCGGCGCCTTCCAGAAGTGATTTGCCGATACATATTTTTGCACTTTTCAACATTGTCCGGATGGAGGTGGTCAAAAAAATCGTTTTCAAAACTTTCAGGTAAAAAACCCAATAATTTTTTGAGGATAGAATTTTGGTATACGAAACGATTCCGCCGGATAATGCAAACACCAACCAGTGAATCTTTCATTAGATGGAGGAAATGGCGTTCACTTTCTTCCGGCGCTCCGCTCATCTGCGTGTCCTTTTCCACTCAAATTGCTCCCGGCGACCCCTTGCGAATGCTTATCCAAACTAGTTTCTAAAAAAAATGGGTCTTCTTTTAGGATTTCATGTGCGCAAGTTGACAATAAATTTATATAATTATATAACAATTGCCAGACAAGTAAACAGTGTATTATAGGGGGTATAATGGTTATTAATTTCAACCATTATCTATGGATAAAAAGTGGGTTCTCAACCCAGGGATAATAGGTGGGTTCTCAGATTCGATTTTTTGTCTATCAAATTGAGTTTCTTTCTCAAACTTTTCCTGTGGCCGAAGACCGTTTCAGGGGAGGAGTTTAATAGTTCCGCGATCTCCTTTGTGCGAAGGCCCTGTTTTACCAGATCAGCCACTTGAAGCTCTGTCGGCGTAAAATTCAGATACTTGTAGGATAGCTTGTGTGCAAACGGTGAAAGAATATCGTCTATGTTTGACTGGATGATTTCTACAAAAATATCCTGTCTATCAGTCAGCGCGGTCTTTTTTAGTTTTGCAACATACGGTGTAATTAAATTTTTAATGTTCATCAGTACTTTCTCTTCAAGCACCTTTTTGTCGCCATCTCTTTTTTCCAGTAAAATCTTTAAAGCCGAGTTCAATTCCTCAAGACGCAGGTTTTTTCTTTCTAATTCAATTTCTCTTTCTTTGAGTGCCTTCTCAACCTTTTTCTCGTTGGTAACATCCCGTCCGCATCCCACTGTTCCAATCATTTCTTTATTTTCGTCAAGAAACGGCGCCTTATGGACATCCAACACAAGATATTTATCTTTGACGAATCCCTCCTCGAGTATTCGGCAGGCAACTTTCCGTTCTTGGATAACAGCGTCGGAATTAACACAAATTTCGCCAAAGGTGTGTTCAGATCCGGCATTCCGTTCCTGTTCGGCAATGACCATATCTGTCATGCCAACGGCCTTTTCCGGACAATCACACATCATCAGTTTGTCGCACATGGCTTGGTTGACGAACATATATCTCCCATCCATATCTTTCGCCCATATCAGATCCGGTATATTATCTGCCATGAGCCGAATCAGCTTGTACAGACGATGATATTCCTCTTCACTTTTTCTGAGCGCTTCAGCTGCTTTCTTGGGTTCGGTAATGTCAAAAAAAACACCACTCACATGTTCAATCTTTCCTTTATCATCGCATACGATTTGTCCTCTTTCCTGAATCCAAAGGATATCGTTTGACTGTGTTTTTATGCGGTAATCACGCACATATGATTTGTCCGTTTTCAATGCCCGGATAAAGATCTCCCGAGCAGATTCGATATCTTCCGTAACCATCAAATCGATCCATTTCATCCGTCCGGATTTAAATTCTTGTAAGTTGAAGCCGGTCAAGTCCTCGATTTTGTTGTCGTAAAACTCAACAGACCAGTCTTTAAATCCTTTGTAAACAATTCCCGGGATATTTTTCACGAGCAATCGGTATTTTTTTTCGCTATTCCGTACCGCCGCTTCAGCCTGTTTACGTTCGGTGATGTCATGAATAATCGAATATAGAAGTTCTCTGTCATGTACCTTGATGGGGCCGCTGAACACCTCGACATCACGGATTTCGCCGTTGGCCAGACGGTGCTGAAAATAAAATACTCGACGCTGTTCCGCCTTTGCTCTTTCCATTTCCTGAAACACTTGTGCATTTGTAAGGGTATTGATATCTGTAATCTTTTTGCCGGTAAGCGCTTCATAGCTCCAGCCATAGAAGGCGACTGCTGCCGGGTTGGCATCTACGATATCCCCGCTTTCCGGATCAATAAGGAGCATCACCGAATGGTTGTTTTTGAAAAGGCTGCGGTACCGTTCTTCACTTTCTCTGAGTGCCTTTTGAGCTTTTTTACGGTGGGTGATATCCATAATCATTCCGGATATGATATCGTTTTCAAGCACTGCACTTAAAAGTAAATTTATTGTTTCACCGGATTTTGTAAAGGCCTCAAATTCGAATCCCTTAAGGCTGCCCGTTTCCCTGAGGGTTTGTATCAAAACCTCTCTGTCTTCGACATATTTATATCGAACAATGGCGCTTTCTAACAGCATCTCTTCCGGAGACTCAAATCCAAAGATGGTTGCCAAGGATTCATTTACATAAAGAATATCGCCAGTAATACTGGTCTGATAAATCCCAACAAGCGCGGTGCTGAGAAGATTTTGGTATTTATTTTCAGATTCTTTAATTTTCTGTTTCAAATCTTCATAGCTTGATTTGTGGACCATAAAAAATTCCTCCGGTAAGCAGGTTGAGTTGGCTTCAAGGAAACGACACTCTTCCGGGGTGAAATCAGATTCTAACCCACTGGGTCGGGATTCTTTACTTATTATGGTGTCGGCGAGGGATTTTGAGCAAAAATTAAATATGTTGCGTTTCCGTTAACCTATGGAAAAGTCTATCATGCTTAGCATATACTTTAACAGCTCAAAATTCAACAATTCATTTATTAAGATAAATGTGTTGGAGGCGGATTGAACCGCATCAAATCGCCACGGTGAATTTCACGGATTCAACAGGGAAGCGCATACCACGGAGCTTCCAGCAGGGCGCTGCAATGTGAAGATTATATGCCGCATATAATTTTTATTAAAATATAATCATAAATCTTCACTTGTGGGTGTAGTTCTGGAGAAAAAAATCCAACTGGGATATCTGGTGTGGGGTCAAATTCTCGAACTGCAAACCCC
>Ga0210141_1000041_pt1 | contig 13495 bp, 9 predicted proteins | sample China_Galinas_Co_2_FD_184862 | JGI IMG/M metagenome (GOLD analysis project Ga0210141, IMG submission 184862) | Wetland microbial communities from San Francisco Bay, California, USA, that impact long-term carbon sequestration -... | ecosystem: Environmental > Aquatic > Marine > Wetlands ...
GATGGTCTGGTACAGGGTCTCCGGAAGCCAGAAGCACAGCACCAGCGATGTCGCCAGAAGCGCATACTGGGGCCAGATCAGGGCCGGCTTTTCTTTGATTCGAATCTTCGCCTCGTTTTCGCCGAACGATATGCTGATGACGTGGTTGGCGAATCCGGCGAAAACGACGCACAGACTGAGGATGAACAGGCCCACGCCGATATAGTTGCCGGCGCGGAAAGCCGCGATGACAATAAACAGCTCGCCTAAAAATATCCCAAAGGGCGGAAACCCGGAAATGCCTGCAAATCCGCCGAAAAAGGCAATGAATGTCGCCGGCATCTTGTGCGCGAGCTTACCGGTCTGCTCGATCAGCCGGTTGCCGTAGCCCAGCAGGATGTTGCCCGACGTCAAGAACAGGGCTGATTTAATCAGGCTGTGATGAATCAGGCACAGGATCGCGCCATAGACCCCCAGCCCGCCAATGCCGGTGCCGAAGGCGATGATGCCCATATTCTCGATGCTCGAGTAGGCCAGCATCCGTTTGTATTCGGTCTGTTTTAAAATAAATGTGGCGGCTACCAGAATGGAGGCCAGACCGAATACCATCAGAATCATGCCCGAAAAATCCCCCAGACCGGCCGCGTGCATGATTTTGTTGGTCTTGAATATTCCCAGGTAGGCACAGTTGAGCAGCACCCCGGAAAGGAGTGCCGAGGCCGGCGAAGGGGCTTCGCTGTGGGCATCCGGCAACCAGGTGTGCATCGGGGCCAGGCCCATTTTGGTGCCGTAGCCCACAAGGATGAAGACAAAGCCGGTTTTGAGCCACAGCGGATCCAGTTTTCGGGCCACCGCGGTCAGGGCTGAAAAAGCCACCGGTACGTCCACCCCACCGACGTCCATGGACACGGTAATCAGCACCGACCCCAGAAGCGCCAGGGCGATGCCCACCGAGCAGATCAGTACATATTTCCAGGTGGCCTCCAGGGTGGCCGCCGTCCGGTGCGTGTAGATCAGGGGGGCGCTTGCCAGGGTGGTGGCCTCGATGGCGATCCACATCACCATGATATGATCCGACAGGGTCACCATGGTCATAGTGGACAGAAAAAGCAGCATCGAGCCGGTAAAGATCCGCTCGGAGCGAATGGCCGCCGCCTCGAGGTAGGCCGTGGTATAGATCGATATTAAGAAGAAGAGCAGCGATATTACCAGCAGCGAGAGAAGGCCTTCGGCCGTGACCGCGAAATAGCCGTCAAAAAATGCGTCCGGCCGCCGGGCCCAGAGCAGCAGCGACAGCAGCAGATGGGCGCAGCCGGTGAGCACCAGCAGCCGGCGGCCGGCTCTCTTCGAAAGAAAGAAGGCCAGCACTCCGGTCAGCAGCGGCGCCAGAAAGACGATTTCAACCATGGCAATCTTACCTATTCCTTCAATGTTCTGAGCAGGGCCGTATCCACGTCATCAAACGCCTGCTTGATGTTTTGCAGAATGACCGCCATAATCATTACCCCGGCCAGCACGTCGAGCAGGATTCCGAATTCGACGATGTGATGGGCGCGTATCGAAAAACCGGTGCCCACCAGATAGATTCCGTTCTCCATCATCATGTAGCCCAGCACCATGGCGATGGCGTTGCGCCGCGCCATGAGCAGAAACATGCCGGCCACCAGCAGGGTGATGGCGGTGGGCAGCAGCAGTGCATTTTCCGCGGCCAGGGGCAGGTTGAACTTGGGGCTGACGAATGTCGCGGCTACGATCAGGACCAGGCCGGCCAGAAGCGATGCATGGTAACCGATGATCGGTTCGACTTCGCGCCGGATGGCCACTTTCTTGATGGCCAGGTAGATGAACAGCGGAATCGCGATTCCGCGAATCAGCATCGTGATCAGGGCGAATACCCAGCCTCCGGCGGTCAGGTCGTGGCCGTTGAACAACGGCACCAGAGATACCACCACCCCCTGAAAAGCCAGAACTTTGATCAATGCCGGCAGCCGGCTGGAACCGAAAGAAATCAGAACGGACAGCAGCACCAGGGCCAGAATCGTGTCGACCGGATGAATCATTTCAGAAACTCCAAAGTGATGATGGTTGCAAAAAAGGCCAGGGCAAAGGAGGTCAGCACGAACTGGGGGACTTTGTCCATACGGTAGCGGGCCATCACCGATTCGGTCACCCCGACGGCCGCGTACACCAGTCCGGTGGCCAGGAAAAACAAGCCGGCTTCAAGCGCCGGGTGGCCCGGTTCGAAGGGGCAGATCATACGGGCAGTCAGGGCGCTGTAAAAAAAGAGTTTGAAAAAAGAGCCCAGTTCGATGAATGCGAAATCGGGCCCGCTGTGATCGAGCACCATCACCTCATGTATCATGGTCAACTCCAGGTGGGTGGTGGGGTCGTCGACCGGAACTCTGGCATTTTCCGTTAACAGCACGAAGAACAGCGCGATGACCACAAACAACAGGGGCGCTCCGGCTTTCTGCCAGAGCCCGAAGGGCTGGTTGCCCGCAAAATAAGCTTCCAGGCGCAACTCGCCGCTCAGGAAGTAAAACAGGATCAGCACCATGAACACGGTCGCCTCGCAGAGGATCGGGAAGTAGGCTTCCCGTGCAGCCCCCATGCCTTCAAAAGGCGAGGCGGTGTCCATGGCGGCTGCTATGGTAAAAAACCTTCCCAGCCCCAAAAGGTAGAGCACCAGAATGATATCCCCGCTGAACCCAAAAAGCGCCGGCTGACCGCCGATGGGCAGAAACATCAGCGCAACCGCCGCGGTTGCAAGTCCGACCATGGGGCCCAATTTAAAAATGAGGGTGGTGCTGTTGGAGTAGACCGATCCCTTTTTAAGCAGCTTGAACAGCGTGTAATAGTGGATCAGCAGCGGTGACCCCTTGCGCCCACCGAAACAAAACGCCTTGATTTTGATGATCAGGCCGGCGTACATCGGCGCCAGGAGCAGAGCCAGAATGAACAGGATAACGGCGCTCATGGGCAAACCTATGGTTTTTGAGGTTAAAAGGTCATACAAAAAACAACACCACCACTATCGCCAGCAGGATATAACCGATGTAGAGATGGATATCTCCGTGCTGCAGCCAGCGCAGCTTGTCAAAAAGGGCCAGCACCGGACGCACTATGGCGTTGCTCGTGTGCAATTCGGCAAGATCATGGACATGGCTGCGATAGGATGTTTTTTGCGCAAACCGTCCCTGAATGGGCGGATGGTCTTCACTCAAAGGGGCCACCGGCCTGAAAAACGATAGAATCGAAGCTGCGTAGGAAGACCCTGTGTATTGCATTTTGGCAGTCGGCTGGGTGAAGCCGCAGCCCCATGTGCCGGCGCGGGTCACGGTTTTACCCCGGTAAAACAGGATGCGCAGGGCCAGGACCAGCAGCAATACGGCAAAGAAAAGCGCTGCGGCGCGCGTGATGTTGGCGGTCAACTGGAAAATCGATGTCAGCTCCGCAGGGCCGGGGGCCAGCCCCAGGGAAGCTGTCGCCTTCAGTGCCATGGTTGCAAAAAAGGTCGGCAAGAGCCCGATCGCTGCGCAGGCCGCTGCCAAAGCCAGCATGGGTGCCAACATGGAGGCCCCTTTTTCATGGGCGTTTGTGGCGGCCGGGCTGCGGGGCTCTCCCTGAAAAACAACCCCCATCACTTTGGTAAACAAAGCCAGTGCCAGCCCCCCGATGATGGCCAGGCTGACAACCGCGAGCAGGCAAAGCGCAAAAGTCCCTTTGCCCACGGCAACGCCCTTAAAACTGCCCATGTAGATCAGAAATTCGCTGACGAAACCATTGAATGGCGGCAGCCCCGAAATCGCCAGCGATCCGACCAGGAAAGTTGTGCCGGTAACGCGCATGCGTTTGATCAGACCGCCCAGTTGGTCGATGGCACGGGTGCCGGTGGCGTGCAGCACCATACCTGCTCCCATGAACAGCAGCGACTTGAAAAGCGAATGATTGAGCACGTGCAGCAGGCCGCCGGCGAACCCCAGCAGTGCCATCAGCGGTTTGCCGGCGGCAGATGCGAGCATACCGATACCGATGCCGATCAAGATGATGCCGACGTTCTCCACGCTGCTGTAAGCCAGCAACCTTTTGAGGTCGTGCTGGCCGAGGGCGTAAACCACGCCAAGAACGCCGGTAACCATGCCGAAAATCAAAACGATGGTGCCGAAGACCGGTGTGGGCCAGTCGAGCAGGGCGTATATGCGCACAATTCCATAGATGCCGCATTTAATCATCACACCCGACATCACCGCCGAAATGTGGCTGGGCGCCGCCGGGTGGGCGTGGGGCAGCCAGACGTGAAAAGGGAAGACGCCGGCCTTGGAACCGAAGCCGACAAAGGCCAGCACGAACACCAGAATTTTGGCTGCATCCGGCAGGCCCGAAGCCCCGCCGAATCCAAAATCGCCGGTGTGGGCATACAATACCCCAAAAGCCGCCAAAATGAACATGGCGCCGGCCTGGGAATAGACGAAATACAGGTAGCCCGCGCGCCGGTTTTCGGCCGACTCATAGCTGTGGACGACCAGGAAAAAGGAAGACAAAGACATCATTTCCCATGCCAGCATGAAGGTGATCAGGTTGTCGGCGGCGACCACCAGGGACATGGCGGCGATCAGAAGACTGAAGAAAAAGGTGTTGGCGGCGGTGCGCAGGGCGCTGCCGGGGTCATCCATGTAGTGGAAGCTGTATATGGCGGCCAGCATGGAGACAGTGAAGATCGCCACCAGAAAGAAAGCGGAAAGGGCATCGATGCGAAAGGCCAGGGAAAAGGTGTTCAGGTAGGAATAGGCCCCGCTGCAGCTAACCTGGTGATAGAGTTTGGTGCCCGCGTCGATTAGCCCCACCAGGCAGCCGGCGCCGATCCCGGCAAGGCCCAGCGCTCTCATCAGAACGAATTGGCGCCAAAATATCAGGGGCAATATGCCCCCGCACAAGACAATCGTCACCGCCAGCATAAAAAGAACCATAACAGCCCCTTTGCCTCTCCGTCTCCTGATCTTTTCCTGTGTTGGGGTCTTGCAGATTAACCAAATGGTAGTGATGCAGTCTCACACAAGCGGTTTTCACTGATGTCAATTGGCCACAGCAGTGTGGTCGGCATCGAGAGGAACTATTAGGGTAGAATGAATCTTTAGTCAACCCAAAACCGGCGACCGCGATCATCGTTCGAGGCTTTTTGATTTCAGGCGCCGGCTGTGGCCGGCAATGGACAATCCATTGGACTATTGCAGCAGTGAGAAAATGTGGCGGTTTGGCGCAAAAATTGCTTGCTATTGCAGACAAAGATCTCTAATGAGAGGGCGACAATTTTTGCGGCTGACGAGCTTGCAGGCGGCTGCCGCAATAAATGAGCGTCGTTGGGGGATCCCTGATCTGACCGGAATAGAAAGAGGCCTGCCATGTATGATCGCATGCCGTGTTTTTCGCCTTACGAACTGACGCTGATCCACGATGCCGCCGTCGAGATTCTCTCCCAGACCGGTCTCGGCTTTAACAGCGAGCCCGCTCTGGCGCTTTTCCGGAACCACGGGTTCCGAATCGACGGGAAACGGGTCCTCATACCGGAAGCGGCAATTCTGAAAGCGCTGGAGCAGACCCCTTCGGGCTTTACCGTCCGTGCCCGCAACGACCGGCACTCGCTCACCATCGACGAAAACGCCATTGTCTTCGCTCCCACGGCCGGGGCGCCCTATGTTGCCGGGGTAAATGGTGAGCTTCGCCCGGCAAGCTACGCCGATTACCAAACCTGCTGCAAACTGGTGCAGTCCTCCGATCAGCTGGACATGACCGCTTTCGGGATGGTGCAGCCAATGGATCTCCCACCCCGGACCGCCCACCTGGAAATGCTCGGTGCGTCTATTTTGCTCTGTGACAAACCCTTCATGGCAGCCACCTCATCCGCCGAGGCTGTCAGCGATTCGATGGAATTGGCGGCCCTGGTTTACGGGGGCCGGGAAAAACTGCTTGAGCAGCCGGTGACCGTCACCATCGTCAACCCCAAGTCGCCCCTGCAATATTCCGAAGAGATGGCCGGCCTGATCATGGCAATGGCCCGTTTTCGACAGCCGGTGGCCATTACCAACATGATCCTGGCCGGCTCCAGCGGACCTGTTTCCCTGGCAGGCATTTTGGCCTTGCTCAATGCCGAAATCCTGGGCGGCATCGTCCTGGCCCAGCTCGCCGGACCGGGGACACCGGTGATCTACGGCTCCATCTCGGCGCCGCTGGATATGAAAACCGCCGCCGCAGCCTGCGGCGCCCCCGAAACGCTGATGCTGGCTTCGGCCACCGTGCAGCTGGCCCGCTTCTACCACCTGCCGTGCCGCGCGGGCGGGATGCTGACAGACGCGCACCGGCCCGATGCACAGGCGCTGGCTGAGAGTACGCTATTGTTGAGCGGTGCAGTGCGCAGCGGCTCAAATTTCGTGCTGCATGCCTGTGGTCAGATGGGGTCGTTTATCTCGCTGAATTTTGAAAAGTGGCTTATCGATGAAGAAATCTGCCGTTCGATCCGGTGCAGCCTGAATCCCATCCGGATCACGCCTGAGGCCATTGATGTGGAAACGATCAAGTCCGTCGGCATGGACGGCCAATACCTGACCCACCCCAAAACCTTCGAACATTATCGGTCGCTGTCGCAGCCGGTGATTTTCAACCGCAGGACCCATTCGAAGTGGTCCGCGGCCGGGTGCAAGGCGGTAGACCAGGTTGCGGTCGAAGCTCTGGGCCGCCGGCTGGAAAACTTTGTGCCTCCGCCCATCGATGAGGGCCTGGAAAGAGCGGTCATCGATTACGTTACCGTGCGCAAAAACGGCGCTCTGGTGGCAGCCTGAGGCAACATCGTTTTTTGCCCGCAACTCCATTTGCCCGCGTGTTTGATCGAACCGTAAAGGCCAGAAAATCAGCTTGCTGCCATTTCGGCGCCCCCCCGGCTTTTATTCGATCAACCCCTATCCGCCGGCGAGCACCTGCATCCCCATCAGCGGCCAGAGGAAAAAAACGGAAAAACCGACAACGATCATCAGAAGAATACTGGCGGGTATGCCCCACATGAAAAATTCAGCGGTGCTGAACTGTTTGGAGTCATAGGCAATCGCGTTGGGGGCCGCGCCCACCAGCAGTAAAAACGGCATGCCCGCGGTGACCAGCGCGGAAAACAGGATCACTTCACCGGCCACGCCCAGATAGGGCGCGATCACCAGGGCCACCGGCAGCGATATGGCGATGGCGGCCACATTCATAATGAAATTGGTCATGATCATCACGAAAAAGGCGATGCTCATTATGAACACGAACCAGTTGGCCTCCTGGAACATCACCAGCCAGTTGACCGCCATCCAGTTGGCGGCCCCGGTCTGCCAGAGGCAGTTACCGATGCTCATGGCCCCGGCGAACAGCAGAATGATGTTCCAGGGCATGGCCTCCAGATCCTCCAGGTCCAGGATACGGGTGATAAAGAACAGCAGGGTCGAAATAAGGATGATGGCGGTCTTGTCGACCGGTGTCAGGGCCGGAATCAGCCCTAAATCGCGAAGCGCCAGGGCAAGGATGCAAGCGCCGACGATCAGGGACGCAACGATCTCGTTTCGTTTCATCGGTCCCAGGTTGGCATACAACCCCCGGGCTTTGTCCCGCAGCCCCGGAATGGAGCTCTTTTCAGGCTTAAAAACGAGCATAAAGAAAGCCCAGAGGGCGAATGTCATCAGCCAGCCCACCGGGAACATGTACCAGGTCAGCTTGAAAAAGCCGATATCCTGGCCCGCGATGTCCTTGTAAAAGCCCAACGCCACGGCGCCGCGGGCGGCCCCCAGCAGGGTGACGATGCTGCCGGCCCCGGCGACATAGGCCATGCCGATAAAGAGGCCTTTTCCGAATTTGGTCTTTTTGTCGCCTTCACCGTAGAGCGCATAGATCGATATCAGCAGGGGATAAATGGTGGCCGCAACGGCCGTGTGGGCCATGATGTGGGTCAGCGCGGCGGTGACGACGAAGCACCCCAGGTAGATCATGCTGGTTTTCTCGCCCACGATAACCAGCATTTTGTAGGCCAGGCGCCGGGTCAGGCCTGTTTTGGTGAACACGAAGCCGATCATGATCGATGCGAAAATGAACATGACCGACGGCACCATGAAGTCGGTGAAGGCGTCTCTGGCCGGGCGGATCAGGAACAGGGCCTGGAGCACACCGATGGCCAGACTGGTGACCCCGATCGGCAACACCTCGAAAACCCACCAGGTGCCGGCCAGCAGAAACACGGCCAGGGCCCCCTTGGCTTCCCGGCTCAGTTCGAAATGTTTGCCCATGGGATCGACCGCATCCGGCCACGGCGGCGACCAGTAGACCACCGCAAAAAGGGTCACACCGATGAGCAGGAAAAGGACCTTCTTCCAGTCGAAGGGTATAGTGGCATGGGTGGCTGATTCGGTCATTGCCTGAGTTATCCTCCTTGCTTGGAATCGAAGTTTAAGGCCAAATTACCGGCAAACCGCTCAAGAAGCCGAGCTGCATTTTTTCATAATATGAAAAACGGCAGCGAACACGTCGGTCAGCCGAAGGACGCCTTTTATGCGCTCATCGCTGGTCACCAGCAGGGACTGATGGTGACCGATGATAAACAGGTGGATGGCCTCGGCCAGGGAAGCGTCGGCCGAGATGTATTCCCCCTCGGTCGGCGTGTACATGAATTTATTAACATTCTGGCCGACGGTTTTGCGGCAGATGTCCTCCAGGGGGGAGTCGAACAGATGATAGTCTTCCATCATCGACCGCATGAACTGCCGGGTGAACCCGAACCGCTGCGTCCCCTGTCGATCCAGCATTTCGTCGTATTTGGGTTCAAGTGCCCGCAGCACATCCAGCTGACTGAGTTTTCCAACGACATTACCGTTCTTGTCGAGTACCAGGATGGCCCGGTGGCGGTAGCGGGTGTGCTTGTCTTCAAATTCTTCCTGGGCCCTTTCCAGCTCCATGACGGCGTCGAAAAGGGTTGCATCCTCATCGACCGTTGCATATTCGGACAACGGCACCATCAATTCAGATATTTTATAGTTTTTCATAATGATCCTCCATTTCGCGGCTATAAAAAATTTCAGCCTCCTTATCACAAGGGGCTTTTAAATACAATACTTGCAGGAAGGCATCGGACAGACTTCCGGGGCAGGGGCGATTGTTGCAAGCGCTTGTTTGGCAGGGGGGACTTTACCAGCCGCGCTTTTCATCCGGCGGGGACGAGTTTCGCAATATATTTGAAAACCTCGGCGCCCTGTATCGAAGGTGTATCTTTGCCTTCGAGCAGCCGTTGGAAAATTTCCACCTGTTGCTGATCCGCGGCTGAGAAGGCATCTTGCGTCAGGCCCAGGCGTCCATGGACGCGATCGTATATGACCGCGGGCCCAAAAACGATTTTGCCGCTTTCGTTCTGTGCCGGCTTTCCAAAAACGACATGATGGGCGCTTTTGAACGGAGCCGGGGCCGGCTGAAACCCGGTGAGCTCGGCCAGGAGCATTAAGTTCTCGATGACGCCCTCGGGGTACTTGCTTTCCAATGATGCCGCCCCGTCATATGCAATGGCTTCGATATCGGCGGCGCTGTAGCTCAGATCCAGTGATGCCAGGCAATCGGCCTGGAGCGTGTCCAGGGAGGCTTCTTTGCGGCTGATTTTCACATCCGAATCCTTCAGGATTTTGATGATGCCGCGGATGCTGAGCATCTCCTTGACATAGGGGCTCTTGCGCATGACCACATCTTCCACGCTGGTTTTGTAAATGGGCAGCTCGTTATCGAGAACCAGCACCAGCGGTTCGCTTCCTTTCTGGTCTTTGACGTACAGGTCCAAATCGCGCTCCCGGCGGTGTTCGAAGGAACTCAGCGACAGCAGCTGACGCAGGGGCTCCGTGTCGATTCTCACCGTGCTGGCGGCCGGTGCGATGGTTTTGCGCACTTTGGCGGCCAGCCGGTTGATCTCTATTTTTTTCAGTAAATTCTCTCGGAAAGACATATTGCAGCTCCCGGTGATATGGTGACGATTATCTGGGCTCGGCAGTGCAACTTTTTGCAAAGATGCAGCCGATATGTCAAACTTCAAATGCCAAACTGACTATCAATGTCAAATGCCCAAAGAGAACGGCCGTTGACGACGAACCTGGAATCTGACAATAAGGGTTTGACATTATTTGATATCGGTTAGTTGCGACTGGTGATTACCATTACCATATCGGCGATGGATAGTATAGTGGTTGTCAAAAAAAACGTTCCGGTTCCCGGATTTTTTTGCCGCAAGCGCCGATGCGCCATCCTTTTTCGGAACACGATTGAGACAGGCGGCATCACCGGCGCTCAAGCCGCTTGACCGTTCAGGGGTTTTTACTGTAGGTAAATGTTTCCATTTTTTATTCAACCGCAATCACGCAAGCGGGGCAGGGTTCATGTCAGAGCACATCACTTTTAGATACCGGGGCAAAGATTTTGAGCTTCCATTGATCGTCGGGTCGGAAGGGGAGAGAGCCATTGACATCTCGGCGCTTCGTCAGCAGACGGGCCTGATCACGCTGGATACGGGCTACGCCAACACCGGCAGCTGCACCAGCGAAATTACCTTCATGGACGGTGAAAAGGGCATCCTGCGCTACCGCGGCTACCCGGTGGAGCAGCTGGCAGAGCACTCCAGCTTCAAGGAAACCGCTTATCTGCTGGTCAACAACAAACTGCCCACCCGGGAAGAGCTCAACACCTTTTCGGTGTTGTTGAATGACAATTCTCTGGTTCACGAGGACATGCGCTCCTTTTACCAGAATTTTCCACGATCCTCGCACCCGATGGGGATTCTCTCCGCCATGGTAAATGCCCTGCGCAGCTTCTACCCTGAGCTGCAGGAGTCCCGCGAGGAGGAGATCAATCTCACCGTCACCCGCCTGCTGTCCAAGGTCCGCACCATGGCGGCCATGTCCTATAAAATCTCCCGCGGCCACATGGTGGTTTACCCGCGGCCGGACCTGGCCTATTGCGCCAATTTTCTCAACATGATGTTCGACTCGCCGGTGCGTCCCTACGACCTCGATGACGATGTCGTCAAAGCGCTGAACGTTTTCTGGATCCTGCATGCGGACCACGAGCAGAACTGCTCTACCTCTGCGGTCCGGATGGTGGGCAGCGCCCGCGTTAATCTGTACGCCGCGATTTCAGCCGGCATTGCCGCCCTCTGGGGGCCGCTGCACGGCGGTGCCAACCAGGCGGTAATCGAGATGCTTTCAGGGATCGCCGCGACAAAGAACGGGCTTGAGCGGGCGGTTGAGCGGGCCAAAGACCGCAACGATCCATTCCGACTGATGGGGTTCGGTCACCGGGTCTACAAGACCTACGATCCCAGGGCCAAGATCATGAAAAAGATGGCCCACACCCTGCTGGAAAAACTAAAGCTCGATGACCCGCTGCTGGATGTGGCCAGGGAGCTGGAAGCCCTGGCCCTGCGGGATGACTATTTCGCCGACCACAACCTCTATCCGAACGTGGATTTTTACAGCGGCATCGTTCTCAGGGCGATTGGCATTCCGACGAACATGTTCACGGTGATGTTCGCCATCGGCCGCCTGCCGGGCTGGATCGCCCAGTGGAAGGAGAGCATGGACGATCCCAACTGGAAGCTCTGCCGCCCGCGCCAGATCTATACCGGGCCAGGTGAAAGAGACTACGTGTCCATCGAAAACCGGTCGGCGGCCTGATGGAGACGGAACAGGAGGACAAAAAAACTATCCGATGAACGATCCCTTTTCGCCGCACCGGTTGATCGAGGCCGCCTTGGCCCGCCGTCGACCGGCCCTTTCCGAATTTGAGTCCAAACTGCTCCTGGCCGCCTATGGTCTGCCCGTGGCCAGAGAAGGGCTGGCCGTCAGCATGGCAGCGGCCGGGCGTCTGGCCGAAACCATCGGCTTCCCGGTGGCCGCAAAGGGCTGCAGCCCCCATCTGCAGCACAAGACCGAAGCCGACGTCGTCGATCTGGGCATTGCCGGCAAAGCAGCTTTGAGACGCTCTTACCGGCGAATTACAGCGGCGGCCCCGGTGGCCCTCGACGGGCTTTTGATTCAGGAAATGGTCCGGGGAAAGCGCGAGCTGGTGATGGGGTTGGTTCGCGATCCTCAGTTTGGCCCCTGCGTGATGTTCGGTCTTGGCGGTGTGTTGACGGAGGTGCTGGATGACACCGCTTTCCGCGTGGCCCCCTTTGATTGGCTCGAGGCCAAGGAGTTGATCGGTGAAATACGCGCCAAGGCCATCCTGGGTGGTTTCCGCGGCGAGCAGCCCGCAGATTCCGATCAACTCACTGACGCTTTGCTGGCGCTGGCCCGCATCGGATGCGAGCATCCGCAAATTGCTGAAATCGACATCAATCCGCTGATCGTGCGGCCCAACGGCCGGATCGTTGCAGTGGATGCCCTGGTGATATTCTCGTGACACTGAATGCAAAAGACGCCAATCCGCTCAACGCCATTGTCAATCCGCGCTCGATCGCCTTTTTCGGCGCCTCCAACCGGTTTACGGCCATGGGCACCAACCAGTTGAACTCCCTGCGGGAACTTGGTTTCGCGGGGCCCGTTTATCCCATCCATCCGCGCGAGGAAAAAGTGCTGGGATACAGGGCCTTTTACCGGGTGGCCGATTTACCAGAAGTTCCCGATCTTGCCATCCTGGTGCTGCCCACCGCGGCGGTTGCTGGCGTTCTGGAGGAGTGCGGGCTTAAAGGGATTCGCCATGCCATTGTGGTCTCCGGCGGGTTCAACGAAGTCGGCCGCGAGGGCACCGAATTGCAAAACCAGCTCAAGGCGGTCGCCGCGCGCTACGGCATCCGGTTTTTGGGCCCCAACTGTCTCGGGGTGGTCAATCCGCACCACCGTTACAACGGGACCTTCATGCCCTTCGATGGCCGACCCGGTTTTCTGGGCCTGGTGTCCCAGAGCGGCAGCTACATCACCCAGATGTTCCGGTATCTGGCCGATCGGGGCATGGGTTTCTCGGCGGCCATCAGCGTGGGCAATGAGGCCGACATCGACCTGGTGGACGGTCTCACTTATCTGGCGGATTGCGCGCATACCAAAGTCATCGGGCTCTACATCGAAACGATTCGCCGCGGGCGCCGATTCATCGAAGCCGCCCGCAGGATCGCCCCCCACAAACCCATCGTGGCTTTCTATGTCGGTGGTTCGGAGGCCGGTCGCCAGGCCGGTTTCTCCCACACCGGCGCCATGGCCGGCTCCGACAGGCTCTACGACGGGGTTTTTCGGCAAAGCGGAGTCGTCAGGGCCCGCTCGATGGTGGAGCTGTTTGACTTCTGCGCGGTGCTGGCCAACTGCCCCCCGGCGCCCGGCGGAAAAGTGGCGATTCAGACCCACTCGGGGGGGCCCGGCGCATCGGCCGCCGATGCCTGTGGCCGCGAAGGAATGTCGCTGAGCGATTTTAGCAAGCGGACCCTGAGTGCCCTGCGCTCATTTGTCCCCCGCACCGGCAGCCTGTCCAACCCGGTGGACCT
>Ga0210141_1000042_pt1 | contig 13430 bp, 11 predicted proteins | sample China_Galinas_Co_2_FD_184862 | JGI IMG/M metagenome (GOLD analysis project Ga0210141, IMG submission 184862) | Wetland microbial communities from San Francisco Bay, California, USA, that impact long-term carbon sequestration -... | ecosystem: Environmental > Aquatic > Marine > Wetlands ...
CCGGTATCGGCAATTTCGATAACGACGCTGTCGCCCTTATCGGACAGGCAGGTACTCACCGACAATGTGCCGCGTCCTTCCATGGCCTGGGCGGCGTTGAGAATGATATTCATAAACATATGGTTTACTTGCTGGGTATCGCCGCGGACACCAGGGATATCCGTCGAAAGTTGGCGCACAATTTCAATATTTTGAAACAAGGTCTGGTTTTCCAACAGAAAAAGGGTGCGTGCAATCGCCCGGTTGATATCCAGGGGACGCATCTCATGGCGCGTCTGGCGCGCAAATTCGAGCAATTCCTTGACGGTGTCACGGCAGCGCTCGGCATCCTTGAGGATGCGGTTGAGATCTTTACGGGCACCCTCTTCAAGATCGTATTCCTCCATCATCAAACGGGCAAAAAGGGTGATTCCGCCGAGTGGATTGTTGAGTTGGTGGGCGACGCCAGCGGCCAGTTTACCCAGAGACGCCATTTTTTCAGACTGCAACAGCTGGATCTGGGTTTTTTCCAACTCCTTTTTCATTCGATTGGCTTCCCGCAGATCGTGAAAAAACCCCATGGTGGCTGTCTCCCGGCCGCCTTCGTAAATAATCGCGGCGTTGAGACTGATGGGAATCAGGGTGCCGTCTTTGCGCAACACGTCGATTTGATAGGATTTCAGTTTCCCGGGACCGCCGTATTGGTCGCTGCGCAGGTTTTCCATGATTTTGTAGGCCCCGTCGTCTGGGTAGACGTCGCGAATATCAAGCGTGGTAAGGGCCTCTTCCTCGCCGTAACCACTAATTTCAGATGCGGCATCGTTGAAAAGAAGAATTTTACCCTTCTTATCAGCGGCGATGACGCCATCTACGGAACTGTGCAGCAGGTTTTTAAGAAAACTGTTGGATCGGCGAAGACGTTCTTCCAAGCTTTCCAGAGATGGATCTTGGCTGTCGATAATGACCATGGCTCGTTGGGTATCCTTATTATCGATAAAGTCTGCGTGCCGGCAGGGGGCATCATCGCCCTCCCGCAAAGCATGCTGCGCTGATTCGGGTTGCCCCTGGTCTTGCCACAGCTTTGTCGCGGGACAACCCGGGCAAGGGCTTGATCGAAGGTGCAACAGCCTGTGGCAACGGCGGCCGATGATGCTTTCGGTAAAGGTCGCGTAGGCAGGCGGATTGGCAGATAAAATCACATAGTCGGGTGAGATCACAATGGTGCGCAGCAGGGGAGACGTGAGCGTCTCGTTGAAATGTTTGTAGGCTGATTCCCAATCCATAGTGCTTGTCCGAGTGCGTGTGCGGCTGGCCGTTACAATGGCAGCGCAGTTAATTCCCCTGTCCGGGTGAAGGTCGGAGCACGATTGCAGGATCGGTGTTGCCAGCAGCGTGCGCACAGAATGCACCGCGGCGAAACACCTTGCCAAAAGTGCTGTATCGTCTCAAAAATCCCCAATAATTGCAACTCTGTTTAAAGCCCATCGCGCGGCCCATCGATCCCGGCGTACTGATGCTAATGCTTCGATGGCCATGCCACAATGGTTTGTCGGGACCAGGATTTGATTGGACGGTAAAACCTTTAACATGAATATAAATTCATTCTTGAATAGTGGGTTTTACCGCTTTGAATCAGGCAACTCGGCCACCGGAATATGGCCATAGTTTCCCCATTCGATTATATTGATGTGCAGATTTCTGTGTGTTTTGATCCTGAATCGATTTTGGCTTGACAGGGTCAGACGGTTCTTGATAAATGAATGAATATTCATTCATGAAGGGGTTGGGGTTACCAACCGAGGGGGCGGCCATCAGTACCAAAGCCAAAAATGATAAATATCACCGGATCTTGGAAGCTGCGGTGACGGTCTTCGCGCAATCCGGTTTCCACGAATCGACCATATCGCAGATTGCCAGGGCCGCCGGTGTCGCCGATGGGACCATCTATCTTTACTTTAAAAATAAAGATGACATTCTGGTCCATTTTTTCAATTACAAAACGCGCCAGGTCTTTGCCTGTTTTCGTGAAGAGGTCGATCATGCGCAAACCGCCGTGGAAAAATTGCGAAACCTCATTCGGCGGCATTTGGACGAATTCCAGAAAGATCGTTTCATGGCCGTTCTATACCAGGCCGAGACGCATCGCATCAACCGCCTGGCGGAAGATCAGATCCATGAAATGCACAAAATGTATTTGGATCTGATAGCCGAAATCGTGGAGCAGGGTCAGGTGGAAGGCGCGATCCGCCGCGATCTCTATGTCGGCCTGGTCAAGCGCTACATTATCGGAGGGGTTGACGAAGTCATCAACACCTGGCTGCATTCCGATGGCAAATACGATCTGACTTCCATGGCGGATCCCCTGGTGGATCTGTTTATCCGGGGAATTGGGACGCAGCAGGAACTGAACCGCTAAGCGTGTCATTCGATGGTTATGGAAGACACATACTTTAATTAAGGAGAAAGAACCGATGGCACAGTATATCGCAGACCGCAGGGACGTGGATTTCGTACTTCATGAGCAACTGGGTGTCGAAAAATTCAGTCAGCACGAGCGCTTTGCCGAATTCAATAAAAAGACGGTGGATTTAATCATTGGTGAAGCGCGCAATTTGGCGCTCAAGGAAATTCTGCCCACCCAGGAGATTGGCGACAGAGAAGGCGCACAGTTTGAGAACGGGGCGGTCGTCACACCCAAGGAATTCAAGCGCGCTTATGAATTGTTTGTCGAGGGGGAGTGGCTGGCCATGTCGGAAGATCCGGAATGGGGAGGGCAGGGCATGCCCACAACGATCGCCCTGGCCGCCAGCGATTTCTTTAACGGGGCGAACTTTGCCCTGATGATGTATCCGGGGTTGACCCATGGCGCCGGCAAGCTTGTTGAGGCCTTTGGCACCAAGCAGCAGAAAGAATTGTTTCTCAAGAAAATGTTCACCGGCGAGTGGGGCGGGACCATGCTGTTGACCGAGCCGGAAGCCGGTTCGGATGTGGGCGCTTTGACGACCACTGCTGTAAAAAATGAGGACGGCACCTACTCGATTACCGGCAATAAAATTTTTATTTCCGGCGGGGACCATGATCTGGTCGAAAACATCATTCATCCCGTTTTGGCCCGTATCGAGGGCGCCCCGGAAGGAACCAAAGGCATCTCCCTTTTCCTCGTGCCGAAAATCTGGGTCAACGATGACGGCAGTCTGGGTGAACCCAACGACATTATCTGCACCGGCATTGAAGAAAAAATGGGTATCCACGGCAACTCCACCTGTTCCATGGCCATGGGCAGCAAGGGGCAATGCCGCGGAACGCTGCTGGGTGAGGAAAACAAAGGCATGCGGGCCATGTTCCTGATGATGAATGCCGCCCGGCTGCTGGTGGGGATGCAGGGCTTCTGTTGCGCCAGTGCCTCCTACATGAACGCGGTCAATTATGCCCGTGAGCGCGTGCAGGGTAAAAACCTGATGCAGATGTTCGACAAGAGTGCACCGGGTGTTCCCATCATTCAGCATCCGGATGTCAGACGCATGCTGCTGGGTATGAAGGCCCATGTGGAAGGCATGCGCAGCCTGCTTTACTATGCCGGGTATTGCGAAGACCAGAAGCTCCTGGCCGAGGATGAGGATGAAAAGGCGCGCTTGCAGGGCATCATCGATGTGCTGATTCCCCTTTGCAAGGGCTATATCACCGACAAAGCCTTCGAGGTTTGCAGCCAGGGCATGCAGGTTTACGGCGGCTATGGCTATATCAAGGAGTATCCGCAGGAGCAGCTTTTGCGAGACTGCCGGATTACCATGATCTATGAAGGAACCAATGGCATTCAGGCCATGGATTTGCTGGGCCGCAAGCTCGGTTTGAACAAAGGCAAAGCGGTTATGGATCTTTTCGGTGAGATCCAAAAGACCATCAACGGCGCCAAGGAAGTCGATGCCACGGCCGATCTGGCGGCTCAGACGGAAAAAGTGGCCAACAAGCTGGGTGAGGTGGCCATGCACATGGGCGCGACAGCGATGTCCGAAAAGGTGCTTAACGCTTTTGCCTTTGCCCATCCGTTCATGGACGCCTGCGGTGATGTCACGATGGCCTGGCAGCTTTTGTGGCGGGCCCAGATCGCGGCCCAGAAGCTGGCGAAGGCCAAAAAGAAGGATGTGGCGTACTACGAAGGACAAATTAAATCGGCGGAATACTTTATCAACTCGGTTCTTCCCATCACCCTCGGCAAAATGAACGCTATTCTCAACAACAATGGTGCGGCGGTCGAGATATCTGAGGATGCTTTCGGAGCAAAGTAGCCCGGCGTTTGTAAATAGCTGAGGGCACTCGATGGGAAGGTGGGCCGTGGGAAATCCCCACGGCCCTTTCTATTCCTACACTTGTACGGACGCATGGATGGATAGCGTGAAACGTCGCTTGCCATCGGGGCATAAAATGTTACATTGGGTTAAATGACGGAAGTGCAACGGCCGATCGCTATGCGACCGGCCGTTTGCCTTTTTCTATACGGAGTTCGGTGTCAGACCTTGCTGCGTTTGGCCAGTTCTTCAGCCCGCAGGTCTTTTTTGAGGACCTTGCCGACATTGGTTTTAGGGAGTTCGTCGAGGAAATCGATTTCCGTCGGCAGTTTGTAGGTGGCCAGCTTATCCTTGCAATAGGCGATAATATCTTCGGCCGTGGCTTTTTCGCCTTCTTTGAGAACCACATAAACTTTGACTTGCTCGCCCCGGCTGGGGTGGGGAACACCAATGGCGGTCGCTTCGGCGATTTTAGGGTGCTCAAACAGGACTTCTTCGATATCGCGTGGATAGACATTGTAACCACCGCAGATGATCATGTCTTTCTTGCGGTCAACGATGTAAAAATAGCCGTCCTCATCCATTTTGGCGATATCGCCGGTGTGCAGCCATCCATCCACCAGTGTTTCCGCCGTGGCATCCGGCCGTTGCCAGTAGCCCTGCATCACCTGGGGGCCGCGCACGACCAGTTCGCCGGTTTCACCGACCGGTATTTCCTGGGTACCTTCATTCAAATCGACGATACGGGCTTCGGTGTCCGATATGGGCAAGCCGATACTGCCGACTTTGCGCTCGCCGCCAAAGGGATTGATGTGGGTCACCGGGGATGATTCTGTCATGCCGAAGCCTTCAACGATGACGGCGCCGGTTTTACTTTCAAAGTCCCGAATGACCTCGATCGGCAGCGGCGCGCTGCCTGAAAAGCAGCCCTTGATGCTGGTGAGATCCGTCTGATCGATGCGGGGGTGGTTGAGCATGCCGATATACATGGTGGGCACCAGCGGCGCGAATGTCGGACGAAATTTACCGATGGTTTCAAGCAAGGGTTCGGGTTGCGGTTTCGGTACTAGGATGTCGCCCCACCCCATGTAGATGGCAAAATTCATGGCGACGGAAAGCCCAAAGACATGGAAGAAGGGCAAGGCCCCCAGCATGATTTCTTCGCCTTTGTTGAATTTGGGGAACCAAGCGCGAATACCCTGCACCTGCTTGCTGAGGTTGCCGTGGGTCAGCATGACACCTTTGGATACCCCGGTGGTTCCACCGGTATACTGCAGCATGGCGATGTCGTCGAAAGACAGCGATACGGCGGAAGGGGTCGGGGTGGATTGCGCGAGGACCTCTTTCCATTTCAGCAAATTGGGTGCCGGTGCAACGGCGGCAGCGAGTCCTTTTTTCTTCCCGACCAGTGGAAATAAGAGATTTTTGGGAAAGGGAAGATAGTCGCCGATGGATGTGTAAATGATGGTTTTAATGGCGGTCCGGGGCCTCAAGTCCACCATGCGCTTGGCCAGCAAATCTAACGTTATGAGTAGCTTGGCACCGGAGTCATTGAATTGGTGCTCGAGTTCCCGATCGGAATAGAGCGGGTTGTTCATGACCACTTGGGCGCCGATTTTCAATATGGCATAATAAGCCACGACGCATGGGATCACGTTAGGCAGCAGTATGGCGACACTGTCGCCCTGGCCAATCCCCATGGACTGCAGCGCTTTGGCCATTCGGTCCACCATCTCCTGCAACTGGCGGTAGGTAACCTTATAGCCCTGGAAGAGCAAAGCCATCTGGTCCGGAAACGCCGTGGCGGATCGGTCGAGAAATACCGGCAGGCAAACCGTTTCATAATCCACCGTTGCGAGAACCCCTGCTTCGTATTTTTTTAACCATGGTTTGTCGGCATACGGGCTGGGTTTTGTCACATGAGCCTCCTTTTCCTTGCGAGCGGATTGCCCCTTTAGCGGGAGCATGTTAATGATCGGCGTTGCGTGCGGCTTTCCCAAGCATTTGCCAGCCATAACGGCCTTTGGTGAAATGCTGAAGAAAAACAAGCGTCCGGACGGTGCCTGGTTTAAAAATGTTGGCGTCCTTATCGGCTAACATAATGAAGTGAATGGTATAGATTGAATTGCGATTCAGTCATTAGGAGAAACCTTCGCAATTGTCAAGCCGTCAAGTGGGCATGGTCTGGAATACATGAAAGAATCTGGCGGCTGATTTGCCGATTCAAAATGGTGACAAGCTATTTTATCAAACTTTAAATTTAATAATACCAGCAGGATGGATCACGCATAGGGAGTGTGGTTTTTTTCTTGACGAACGCAAAATAGTTGACTAAAATGAATGAGTATTCATTCAGTTTTATCTTTTTTACGCCACGAAGGAGGACAGACACCGATGGAACCAGCCTTGTTGTCGCCTGCTGCCTACAAGTTTTTTCACATTCCCACAGCGTTATTCGCTCTGTTGATCCCGCTGGTCGGCATGTGTGCTTTCGCCTACATCATGAAGCGCCGCATCGACCCATTATTGAAAGCGGCGCCCGATAACCGATTCGACCGAATCCTGGTGCGCCTCTGGACCGTGGCCAAAATCTGGCTGGCCCAGTGGCGACAACCTCGCTATAGGATGGCCGGCGTCATCCACATTTTTATTTTTGCCGGTTTTTTGGTCCTCAGTATACGGTCCACCACACTGGTGATTATCGGTTTCTGGGAAAGTTTCACCTTTCCTGGCTTTAACGGCGCTTTGGGTCACGTCTACAATGTCTTTAAAGACTATGCCGCGACATGGGTCTTGATTGCCTGTGTGGTTGCGGCCATACGGCGGGGTATATTCCGTCCGGAACGTTATGCGGTACCGGCTCACTATGGCAAGGATCACACCGGCGAGGCGGTTTTTGTTCTGGCACTGATCTCGACCCTCATGATTTCGGAAAGTCTGTTCGAGGCAACCCTTGCCGCCGCCCAAATCCAGCAGCTGCAGCCGGCCGAATTTGTTGCTCCCGGCACGCTGGCGTGGCTTTTTCGCAATGTGTTGATCGATGAACCGATTGCCAAGCTTCAGAGTATGCACATCACCGCTTATTTCATTCACGACCTGACCTTTTTCTTTTTCCTTTGTTTCTTGCCCCTCGGCAAGCATTTCCATGTCATCACCTCGTTGTTCAACGTCTTTTTCATGCGGCTGGAAAGGGGCAATGTCAAACCGGTCAAACACGGCGTGAGCGACGACCAGTTGGACGACCTGGAATCTTTTGGCGTCAAGAAATTTGAAGATTTTACCTGGAAACACATGTTGGATTTTTATTCCTGTGCGGATTGCGGTCGCTGCTCGGACAACTGTCCCGCCAATGCGGTCAAGCGCCCGCTGTCGCCGCGCTTTATCTCCATCAAAGGCCGCGACTACGCATTTGCCAACTATCCCCTTGGTGGTGCAAACGTTGTCAAAGACGACGCTTATCAACTGATCGGGGATATCTATTCGGAAGACGAAATCTGGTCGTGTACCACCTGTGGCGCTTGCGAGCAGGAATGTCCCCTCGGGATCGAGTATATCGACAAGATCGTTGATCTGCGTCGAGGCATGGTGGATGAGGGCAACGTTCCCCAGTCCTTGCAGAAACCGCTGGGGGCGCTCGAGAAGCGCGGCAACCCCTGGGGCAAAATGGAGAAAAAACGAAGCGAATGGGTCAAGGAGATCGCGGAGGAGGTGCCGGTAAAGCTTTTTGAGAAAGGCGCGACGGCCGACACCCTGTATTTTGTCGACAGCATATCCTCCTATGATGACCGCATGCAGGGGATTGCCCAGGCGACGGCCCGCATCCTTTCAAAGGCCGGCATCGATTTCGGTATCCTGGGAAAACTGGAAAAGGACAGCGGCAACGAAGTCCGACGATTTGGGGAGGAAATGCTGTTTCAGGATCTAAAAGCCCAGAATACCGAAGCGATCCTGGAAGCCGGGGTCAAGCGCATCGTTACAGCGGATCCGCATGCCTACAATGCCTTGCGCAAAGACTACGAAAACCTGCCACCGGTTGAACATATCAGTGAGCTCATCCGGAAGGAGATCGAAAGTGGCCGCCTCCCGTTGACGGCGGCCAATGGCGACGGCAAGGTCTACACCTATCATGATCCCTGTTATCTGGGACGGCACAATCAGTTGTACGAAGACCCCCGCCGTGTTCTGGATGCCATACCCGGACTGACCCGCGTCGAAATGTCGCGCAGCGGCGACCGGTCGTTCTGTTGCGGTGGCGGTGGCTTGATGCTTTTTTATGAGCCGGAAGAAGAGCAGCGCATGGGCGTGTTGCGGGTCGATATGGCCGCCAAGGCGGGCGCCAACATGATTGTAACCGCCTGTCCTTTCTGCCTGGTGAACATAGAAGACGCCATCAAGGTGGCCGGGTTGGAGGGCAAGATGGAGGCTATCGATCTGTGTGAGCTGGTGGTGCAGCATTTGGCAGCATAATCTAACGGTTTAGTCCTCACCGGGGGTTTGACCCCGGGGGGAATTATTTTTGGGTCAATAACAACATCGGGAGGAAAAAAATGGAAATTTTGGTGTGTGTCAAAAGAGTGCCGGACACTTCCGAAAATGAAATCGAGCTCAACGGCGCCGGCAACGACATTGACCGAGACGATCTGGTCTACTCCGTCAACGAGTGGGACAACTACGCGGTTGAAGAAGCGCTCCAGATCGTGGACAAGGTTGGCGGCAGTGTGACGGTTATTTCCGTTGGTGACGATGAGTCGGAGGAAGTGTTGCGACGGGAAATGGCAATGGGTGCCGACAAGGGCATCCTGCTGAGTGACGATGCTTTTGAAAACGTCGATGGACGTGGCATTGCGACCATCCTGAAGGCGGCCGTGGAAAAAGGCAACTATGACCTGATTTTCACCGGCGCCCAGGCTGACGACGGCGCTGCCCAAGTGGGGGGAATGCTGGCGGCCATGCTGGATGTGCCTTTTGCTTCGCTGGTCAACACCATCGAAGTGAATGGCGATAAACTGAAAATCGGTCGCGAAATCGAAGGCGGCAACCAGGAGATGTATGAAATCGGCCTGCCTTGCGTGCTTTCCATCCAAACCGGCATCAATGAGCCGCGCTACGTTGGTATTCGCGGCATCCGTAAAGTCGCTTCGGTGGAAATCCCCACACTGGGTGCAGCGGATCTCGGGCTTGATGCCGCAGCCCTTGGGGCATCGGCCGCGCGTGTCCAGCGCACCGATTACTTCTTGCCTGAAATGGGCGACGGGGCTGAGATTCTGGAAGGCAGCACGGAAGAAATCATCGATAAGCTGGTGGAACTCTTAAAGGCTAAAGGAGGGCTGAAATAATGGCTCAGATATTTGCATATATTCTACACAAGGACGGGGTGGTCGATGATACGGCGCTGGAACTGGCCGCCGCGGCCAAGAAGATAGATGCCGGTGCGACACCGAATGCGATCGTGGTCGGTGCCGGTGATGCCCTGGACGGGGTTTGCAATGATATGGCCGCGAGTTTCGGGGAAGTGTGGAAAGTGGCCAATGATGCCTTCACCTACCCGGATGCCGAAATCGTTCGCAAACTGTTGGCCAACATCCTGCCGGCTGACAGTATCGTGCTCTTTGCCCACGAACATTTGGGAATGGACCTGGCGCCGGGATTGTCGGTCAAGCTGGATGCAGCGTTTGTTCCCGATGTCGTCGATATCGAAGGCGCCGACGGTTCGACCCTGAAACTGGTACGCCAGGAATTCGGTGGAGCGGTCAGTGCCCATGTCACCTGTGATGCCTCACAAGGGGCGGTCATGACCATCCGGCCGGGCGTGTTTGCTGCTGACGAATCCAAAAGCGCCGGTGGTCAGGTGGTGGATAAATCCGCCGAGGCCGGTGATTTTGCCGCTACACGCAAATTTCTGGAAATCGTCGAAGCCGAAGCCGGCGATGTCGATATCACCAAGTCGGAAGTGCTGGTATCCTGTGGGCGCGGCATCGAAGACGAGGAGAATCTCGAAATTGCCTTTGATCTGGCCAAAGCCATGGGAGCGGATGTGTCCTGTTCCCGCCCGATCGTCGATGCCAAATGGCTGCCGAAAGCCCGGCAGGTTGGTACGTCCGGTCAAACGGTCAAACCAAAAGTTTACCTGGCCTGCGGCATCAGTGGATCGTTCCAGCATATGGGCGGCATCAAGGGTAATCCCTTTATCGTTGCCATCAATAAAAATGCCAAAGCGCCCATATTCCAGGTCGCGGATGTCGGTATCGTGACCGATATGCTGGATTTTCTGCCTGAACTGACAGAAAAAATTGAAGAGCTGTAATCTGCACGTTCCGCTGTGTTGATTGTTCCCGACCGGCTGTTTCCTCCTGGAAGCAGCCGGTTTTTTTTGTCGGCCGATTTGCCTGAATGATGAAATTGCGATAGGCTTTTTTCGAAAAAGGCCTGCCTGGTGGTTGAAAGCATAACGTATCCGTATCGCAGGGACAGCGATTGCACCCCCATATGAATATGACCAGCGCCATTCGATTACCGAAATCGATAGAATCGGATCCCCGGACGTCCCAGTTGCTGGGCGCTCTGGCCGATCACAGCCGCCTTCTTTGGCCGGGCGGTACGGTGAAGGTCCCGGAGGCCCGGTTGAACGATGCGCTGAAGGAAGTGCTTCTGACGGCATACCATGCCGGGCAGGTAGCCCGCAGTCTGCAAAAAGCGGATCAAAGACTGGCCGCTGAAGCACGGGGCCAGGGGATGGCGGACCAGAAAAGCGGTGTGGTCCGCGGCCTGCGGATTTCACGTCTGCTGATCCTTGCCAACGATGGTGCCGAACGGTTCTATCGGCAGGTGGAATCCCTCCTGCAGCGTCATGGTTCACGGGTCATGGCCGTGCGTCTGCACGCTGATGCCGAACAACTGGGAGGCATGCTCTACGGCCCGGGCCGTGCGGCACGGCTCCTGATGATGGAGCACAAGGCGGCTGTCGGAGCAGCCCTCCTGGCGCTGGCCGATCAGTGGGCGGCGCCGGAAGGCGCTGATTAGCGGGTGCACCAGCGCGGCTGCGCCGGTCAAAAACTTTGGGAGGCGGTATGGCGGAAACCATGACCAACAGCATCGGTATGGAATTGATTCTGATTCCGGCGGGCGCTTTCATCATGGGGGGGGACTGGGATGCCGAACAGGCCGATGAAAACGAGCTGCCCAAACACGAGATTCGCTTCGACAATCCATTTTACATGGGGATGGTCCCGGTGACGCAATCCCAGTGGCAGGCTGTTATGGACGACAACCCCAGCGAATTCTCTGGTGAAGACCATCCGGTGGAGACGGTTTCCCATGAAGATGCGGGTGTTTTCATCAATCGGCTGAACGTGAAAGAGGGGACCGGCCTTTACCGGCTGCCCACCGAGGCGGAATGGGAATACGCGGCCCGGGCCGGAGCCCAAAGCACCTATTGTTTTGGGCCGGAAACCAGCCGACTGGCACAATACGCCTGGTTCCAAAACAACAGCGATGGTACGACCCATCCCGTGGGACAATTGGCCCCCAACGACTGGGGGCTCCATGACATGCATGGCAACGTGCACGAGTGGTGCGCCGACTGGTACAAGCGGGGCTATTATGCGGAAAGCCCCGCCAGACATCCCGCCGGTCCCCGCAAGGGGGTGGCCCGGGTGCTGCGCGGCGGCGACTGGAGTTCCGAGGCCTGGTACTGTCGCTGTGCGATCCGTAGTTTGAGTTCACCCCAGCGGCGCAGTCCCCGGGTGGGATTCCGGGTCGTCCGAGGCCTGGATGGAAAATCGGGCGGCAAAGAATCGCCGGGGTTATTTAAAAAAGTTTTTTCGACACGGTCACGCAAGCATGCCGATACGAAGGGATAACCATGATCGCATTTGACATAGTGGTGAACGAAAAAAAAGTGTGTACGGCCGGTGTGGATTCGGACTATGGGATGCTAACCGCCATCCTTTCATGGGCAAGACGGGACCTCAGCCGTATGCCCGCGGAGGTCCGCGCTGAGGTTCCGGGAGAGATGCTGAAGATGGTCGTCAGCGGTCAGAGAAACCTGGATGGCAGCGATTCAGAGAATCTTCAGTGGACAGGATGTGATCTGAAGCCGGGCGATGAAATCCGTATCGCGATCGTCGATGTCGACCGTGTCGATGCACCGGCGTCGACCGAAAAAGTGAGTCCGAACTACGTCAAGAAAAAGCGTTCGGATAGGATGCTGCACTGATCCCGGGTTGCGATATGGTGTTGAACCACGCACCGGCTTACCATATGTGATTCTAACATGCGAAAATTGTTCAAACAGCATACCATCGCGATCGTGTATGACTTCGACGGTACGCTATCCCCCCAACCGATGCAGGAATATACCGTCCTGCCGGAATTGGGGGTGAATCCGCAGGCCTTCTGGGACGAGTGCCAGCGTGAGGCCAAGAAATACAACGCCGACGCCATGCTGACCTATATGCGCCTGTTGACCGAAAAGATCGAGGCCAAGCAGACGCATCTGAACAAGAAGAAATTGCGCGACCTTGCAAAAGGCATTCGTTATTTCCCCGGCGTGGAAACCTGGTTCGACCGGATCAACCGCCATGTCAGGGAAACATCCGCCGGAAAAATAAAAATCAAGCACTACATCATATCGGCCGGACTGAAAGAGATCCTGGAGGGGATCAAGATCCGCAAGTACTTCGAGCGCATGTACGCCTCTGAATATTATTTCGACCATCACGACGCCGCCAGATTTCCCACCGTGGTCATCAACGACACCTCAAAAACCCAATACATTTTTAGAATCAACAAGGGGATCGAGGACATCAACCAGTCCATCAACGACTACATGCCGGAATGCGAGCGGCCGATACCCTTCGAGAACATGCTGTATATCGGTGACGGACTGACGGACGTGCCCTGCATGACCGTGACCAAAACGAACGGTGGGTTCGCCCTGGCCGTCTACAAACCCCGCAATCCCGAGTCCCTGGCGGTTTGCCGCAAGCTCGCCCGGGCCAAGCGGATCGATTATTTTGCGCCGGCGGATTACCAGGCGGGCAAGACCCTGGAAAGGCGCGTCAAGCTCATTCTGGATGTGATCATGGCCCGCATCATGTTCCACAGGGAACAGTTCACCTTTCAGCGCGGAATTGACATGCCATAAGACGCACTGGCCAGACCGCA
>Ga0210141_1000043_pt1 | contig 13260 bp, 8 predicted proteins | sample China_Galinas_Co_2_FD_184862 | JGI IMG/M metagenome (GOLD analysis project Ga0210141, IMG submission 184862) | Wetland microbial communities from San Francisco Bay, California, USA, that impact long-term carbon sequestration -... | ecosystem: Environmental > Aquatic > Marine > Wetlands ...
AAACGATCAGAACGATGACAAGCAGGCGCTTCCAAATCTCGTGTGCATCCGGTGTGAAGACGTGCTCCAGAAACTGGCCTCCGCCGAAAACGGTGATGTGCATCAACGATTCCAGAAACCAGTACAGCAATCCAAGTCCGATACCCATCCAAATAAAATTATGCGCCGAAATGACCGAGTTTGAACGGCGAATTCCCATCACGGTGCCCTCCCTCAAACGACGGATCTGGCTGCAAATTTACAGATTTTCCCAATATAGATTAAATTATTCGCCATTCCGAGTCAACACCGGATCGAGAATTTGGACAACCGCTTTGCCCTGTAACGAAAGTTTATTGGTCAAATAGTTGCACATCAGACGGGGAAACCGGCAGCCTGAATCGAATGCTGAGGACGGTTTTAGTTCTGCATTTCTTTTGTCATTTGAAATTTGTGATTTGACTTCAGACAAGAACGCTCCCGCCGGGCATATAGCCCGGCGGGGGAATTCTTGTCGGGGGGTGGGAACTTAAATCTTAGGCCGAGATGTCCAGAAACACCCCGCTGCTGGATCCGAGGTTGGAGTTTAGGTCGGCCATGGCGTTGTTCAGGCCTTCGTCCAGAGCACCCAGCAGGCCCTTGGGGCCGTTGCCGTTTCCGAACAGCGCGGAGTGCATCGCGGAAGCGCCGTCTTTTTTGCTCATGACGTTGCCGATGCGCTCCTGATCGACCTTCATGACTTTGGAGCGGTCATTGCTGAAATCGACCTCGACCCCGACATCGGTGCCAAAGGTCGGCCCGCCGTTGCCGAAGGCCGAAGAAATCGCCGCACGAATTTCATTGCGGACATTTCTGACGGTAGCGCTGGGTTTGTTTTCGAAATTCGCATCGTCAAAGAGACTGTTCATCGAATCGGCTGTCAGATTGACCATGGTGGCCATCATCTGCGAATCCGCATTCGTGCCGACATCTTCGCCGGATGATTGACGGCTGACCCGGCCGCTGTCGAAGTTAACCACATTGCTGAGTGCCAGGGCCGCGGCGCCGACATAGGAACTCGATCTGGTTTCCTGAACTGTCGGGACGTGAGTGCCCTCCTCAATTTGCAGGGCAGCGAAAAAGTTGGTTTCGCCGCTGTCCAAAACGATCGGTTCGTTGTTGTAGGCGGCTAATGAAATTCGGTCGTTGTCGCCATTTAGGCTCGCCGTTACCCCGGTGTCGGACGAGTTTATGCGGTCGAGGACATCCTGCAACGAATCGCTGTCGATGTCGATGGCGATGTCGACATTATTGATGCTCAGGGTGCCGCTGTGAACGCTTTCCAATCCGGCGACCTCGGCGATAAGGGAGTTTATCCCGCCCGAGAGCTCCCCGGGAGTGGCAGTGGCAGCATCGAGCTTTGTGGCCGCAAGAAAGCCGGAAGTGTCGTTGGCAAACGATATCTGCTGAGTCGGGCCGGCGATGTTCTGGGTCAACTTTACTTTTTCGCTGCCTGAATCAAAACTGGCGGTGACGCCGGCAGCGGAATTGTTGATGCGGTCAAGCACGGAGTTGATACTGTCGTCGCTGTTGACGGTGATTTCGACATTGTTTATCTGAAACGAGCCGGCTGTTACCGTGTGGCCGTCTTCCAGGTTGGCGCTGTCTGCGCCGGTTCCGTTAAACGCTTTGTCCGGATCAACGGAAATATTCGCACTGGCGGCAACATCCATGCTGAAGGTGGTATCGTCGACAAAAATCCCTTCACCCAAGGACACACTCAACCCGTTGGAAAAGGTATACTGCTGATTCAGTGGATCAGCAGCGCTCACCGCGATGGACCCCAGATCATTGCCGGCCGAATCATAGAGGCTGAGTTGCAGATCGTCGGTGCTGTGGGTGCCGCCCTGGACGACCTTCAGGCTCAATGTGTCATCTCCGTTTGAGCCATCGTAAGTGCCGCCAACTGCCACGACTGCCTCTGTACTCGTCCAGGCCGTTGGGGCAGAGGCCGTGGTTTCGCCGGCCACCACATCAACACTGAAACGGGACCCTTCCAATACGTTGCCCTCCCCCAGCGAAAGCGTCAGTCCGTTGGACAGGCTGTACTGCTGGCCGATGGCATCGGTGCTGCTGATGGCGATGGTCTCGATCTGGTTGTTGTCGGCATCAAAGACCGCAACACTCAGATCGTCGGTGCCGTGGGCGCCGCCCTGGGTCACCTCGAAGGTCAGCGTGCCGCTGCCGTTGGAGCCGTCGTAGCTGCCGCCGACCGCAAACTCGGCGTCGGCACCGCCCCAGGCGCTTGGCGCTGAATAAGCGCTTTCAGGTGCCACCACGTCCACGGTAAAAGTGTCACCGGTATCCAGATCTCCGGCGCCCAGGCTCAACGTCATGCCGTTGGACAAACTGTAGACCTGGTCCAGATCGTGGTTTTTCCTGATCGTCACATCCTCTACACTGTTGCCGTCCGCATCGTACATTCGTATTTTGAGGTTTTGACTGCCGTGAGTGCCGCCGTCGATGACCTCGAAGGTGACGGTGCCGGTGCCACTCGAGCCGTCGTATTCTCCGCCCAGGGTGACGGGGGCGGATGATGTGCCCCAGGCACTCTGATTGGATACGGAACTTTCAGTTACGGTGGCATCGAGTGTGAAGCGGTCGCCGGTCAGAAGCTCGCCGGCGCCCAGGGTCAGCGAAAGACCGTTGCCCAGATCGTACTGCTTGTCGATCGCATCGTTCTTGCGCACCGTGAGCGTCTGGGTGGCATTGCCACCGGCATCGTAGAGCTGCAGCTGCAGATCGTCGGTGCCGTGGATCCCGCCCTGAACCACCTCTATGCTCAACTGGCCGTTGCCGTCGCTGCCGTCGTATTCGCCGCTGATGGCGGCCGTGGCCGTGGTCTCGCTCAGCGCCGTCGGAGTCGAGTAGGAATTTGCACCTGCGACAAGATCGATGCCGAAACGATCGCCGGTCAGGATCTCTCCCGCACCCAGCGCAATCGACAGGCCGTTGCCCAGATCGTATTGCCGGTCCATCGCATCGGATCCACTGATTGAAATGGATTGAATCGCGTTATTGTCGGCGTCATAAACCTGCAGCTGAAGATCGTCGGTGCCGTGGATCCCGCCCTGAACCACTTCGACCGTCAGCTGACCGCTCCCGTTGGAACCGTCATATACGCCGCTGACTGCCACCGGCGCGGTCGATCCCGTAGTTGCAGGATCGGAAACGGTGGCCGCACTGGTTGCGGTATTGACCTCTTCGGTGGATTCGATGCTGGTGAAACTCTCGGCGGCATTGATACTCAGATCATTTGCCGATGCGATGCTGGCGGCCACAACCTGGGACGCATGATTTGAAATTCGAAGGCTCTCCACGGCCTTGTGCATGCTCACCACTTTTTGCATGGCAAACAAGGATTGATTGTCTTTAGCCAACAGGCCGTTGGGATCCTTCAGCGTGTCCAAACTTTTGAGTTGGGTCGCTTGTGCCTTTCTGGTGTTTCTGACGTTATCGACCCCGTACTGGAAGCTGTTGATAATGTCAAAATTAGCGAAAATTCCCATTTTTCCCCCCTTTTGCCCGACAAAAAAAAGCTGGCGCCACCTTTTTACCGGTAACCCAGCTCTATCTTTGCTATCTGGCAACCCGGCGATCCGTCTCCTGCGGACCCGTGGCTTTCCGTCACCCGATTACTCGGGTTTTGGCTTTAACTATTCTATGTCGCCCTGGTAAAGGGCAAGCTTCGTGCAAAAATTTTAATTTTCTTAATTTTAAATATTTACAGAATGTTACCAGTTTCAGCAATTTCAGTTCGCACTCAAAATGACAATTTTCGGCAGTTTTGGCGGACAAAATTCGGCAACGCTCCTGTCAAAATGAAAGTCCGCACAATTCCGCATCCCGGGCCTGATCCAGGACCGCCAGGCAGGAACAACTCCCGTGACCAGATTAAATCTTCTTGAATTTGATTTAAACTTTGATATGAACAGAGGCGGCCCATAAAAATCATATGCGTTTATCCCGGCACTGCGCACTGGTGTTCCCCCGACAATCAAGTTGAAAGAGGAACTGATGAAGATCAGAGTCTGCCTGCCTTATGTCCTGCCGCTGGTATTTTTGATAGTCTCATTTTTCGTCTTCAGTATGGGGAGCGCTCTGGCATCCGAGCAGCAGGCTCATACCGCAGCCGGGGCCGAGGTCACCCAAAAGCCGCATGCGGGGGGCGAGACGGCCGCCGAAGGTCATCACGGCCACCCTGAGCTCGGCCCCATCCTGCCGCTGTGGAGCTGCATACCCTTTGCCGGAATCCTGCTGTCGATAGCACTGCTGCCCCTGCTTCTGCCGGATTTCTGGCACCATCACTTCGGCAAGATTTCGGCCCTCTGGGCGGCGGCCCTGGGAATACCCTTTCTGGTGGCTTACAGGGGGGGGGCCCTTTATGAAATCCTGCACATCATTTTGGCCGATTACGTGCCATTTATCATCCTGCTGTGGTCACTCTATACGGTCTCGGGCGGCATTCTGCTGCGCGGCAAATTGCGCGGCACCCCGATTGTCAACGTGATCATGCTGATCATCGGCACCCTGCTTGCCTCCTGGATGGGGACCACGGGTGCGGCCATGCTGATGATCCGCCCGTTCTTGAGAGCCAACAACTATCGCAAGAACCGCACTTTCATGGTGGTGTTCTTCATTTTTCTGGTGGCCAATGTGGGCGGCTCCCTGACCCCCCTGGGCGACCCGCCCCTGTTTCTGGGGTTTCTGCACGGAGTTTCATTTTTCTGGACCTTTAACATCATGCCGCAGATGCTGGTGGTTTCGGGGATTCTGCTGCTGACCTACTTTGTTCTCGACAGCTATTACTACCGCAAGGAAGGCCTTACGGCGCCTGACGAGGAAGGGGTCAAAGAACCCCTTAAATTGGAAGGCCTTGTGAATTTTCTGTTTCTGGGCGGCATCGTCGGTTCGGTACTGATGAGCGGGGTGGTCGATTGGGGTGATGTCAACACATTCGGGGTCCACCGGGCCGTTCAGGATTGGGTGCGCGACGGCCTGCTGATCCTGATGGGGGCCTTGTCGTTGCTCACCACCACGACCCAGGTGCGACAGGACAATAATTTCAGCTGGTTTCCGATCCTCGAAGTGGCCTACCTGTTCATCGGCATTTTCATCACGATGATCCCCTGTCTGCTGATCCTGAAGGCCGGCGCCGATGGCGCACTGGCCTTCCTGGTGACCGGCGTCACCCGGCCGATGCACTATTTCTGGGTCACCGGCGCACTGTCGGCCTTTCTGGACAATGCACCGACCTATTTGACTTTTTTCAACACCGCCCTGGGCAGTTTTTATGCCGGCATGACCGAATCCCAGGCTGTCCCGCTGTTAATGACCGAAAACGCCATCTACCTAAAAGCCGTCTCGGCCGGCGCGGTCTTCTTCGGCGCCTGCAGTTACATCGGCAATGCACCCAATTTTATGGTCCGTTCCATTGCCGAGGAGGCCGGCACGCCCATGCCGAGTTTCTTCGGTTACATCCTTAAATACTCGCTGCTGTTTTTGATACCGTCATTTATTGTCGTAACCCTGATCTTTTTCTGATTGCGTCAGTGAAACGGATTACGGAATTCAGGTCGATTCAATCGCCCACCCCAGCGCCTCCCCCATCAAGGCAGGGCCGCACTGACGACGTGTAAAATATAAATTTGGAGATAAAAGCGTGCTTAAAAATTTTTTAAATTCGAAAATCGCGATCGTCGGGGGGGGTAATTTCTGCAAGAACCTGCTGGAAATAATTTACAACACGGAATTTGATGCGGATCGACCCACCTTTGCAGGGGTCGCCGATAACAATAAAAATGCCGAAGGAATGCTGACGGCACGCAAACTGGGCATACCGACCACCACTGACTATCGCGATTTTTTCAAGATGCCGGATCTGCAGATTCTCATGGAGCTGACCCCGGATTTTGGCTTCAGTGCGGTCATCGGCCGCGAAAAACCGGCCGGCTTGCAGTTCATCGATCACATCGAAGCCCGGTCGGTCTGGAGCGCCCTGCAGCTGGAGAAAGCCAGACGCAAAGCCCTCAAAGTGCTGCATGCGAATAACTTCAGCGACAAGGATATCGAACAGATCTTCAATCAGTTCGCCGACAAGCTGGGCGAAGTGATTCAGGCCCGTGGCCAGCGGTATTCTGAAATCGAAAGGAATCTGAAGGAAAGCGAGCGCGCCCTGTCCCAGATCATCGAAGGCAGCACCATCCCGACATTCGTTTTAAACGCCGATCATATCGTCACCCACTGGAATAAAGCCATGGAGCGGTTGACCGGAGCTTCGAGCAAGTCCATGGTGGGAACCAGCCGCCAATCGACGCCCTTCTGGGGGGAAGAGCGTCCCACCATGGCCGATGTTATCCTGGACGAAATCGATGAAGAAGAGATTCAACGCCTGTATGGCGAAAAATGGCGCAAATCCGCGCTGATCGACGGGGCATATGAGGCAGAAGTGTTTTTCCCGCTGCTCGGAGATCAGGGCAAATGGTGCTGGTTCACGGCGGCGCCGATCAAGGCCCGGGACGGCAGCATCGTCGGTGCCATCGAAACGCTCTGGGACAAGACAGAAGACCACAAGGCCGAGCAGGAGCGCGAGCGCTACACCAGTGAACTGTCCACTCTCTGCTCTATCTACACGGCACTCAACTCCCCCTCGGATCTGGATCAGCGCCTCCGCCAGTCGGTCCACGAACTCATCGACTTTCTGAATGCCGATGGCCTCTGCATCTATCTGGCCGATGAGAATGGGCAATTTGTGCTGCGCCACAGTGAAGGCCTGTCGGGCAACGCCTGCCGGCAGCTGAAAGTGGCCGATCAGAACAGCGTCATTCAGCGGGTTGCGCAAAGCAACGAGTTTATTATCCACGAGGACTTGCCCGACGGCTGCGTCGACGAAATCTGCCGCCTGGAAGAGGTGCCCGCTGTTTCCCTGGCCTACATACCCATCAGCACCAAGGAGAAAGGCACCTTCGGGGTCATCCGCATCGGCAGCGAGAAGCCGAGATACTTTCGCAAAGACCAGAAGAGCGTGCTGGAGCTGATCGGCAACCGCATCGGAGTTGCTATAGAAAACGCCGAGCTGCAGGAGCAGTACATCAAATCCGAACAGAAATACCGCACCCTGTTCAACAGCGATCCCCACCCTATTTTCATTCTGGACAGCACCACTTTTGAAATCCTGGATCTCAATGAACGCGCTCAGGTCAGCTATGGCTACAGCCGCCCGGAACTGATGGGGCTGTCTTTTCTGAAACTGGGCGAAGAAAACGACGCAGACGTGGCAACGGCCCTGAAGAACCTGTCCAGAGAGCATTCAAACTTAATAACCAAAAAAAGACACTACCGCAGCGGTGGGCGGCCCTTTTTTGTCAACATCAATATGAGCTCCGCCATGTACGACGGCAGCGACGTCATCATCGCCTCGACCACCGATATTACCGAAGTGGTGGAGAAAGAGACCCAGTTGATTCAGGCCGGCAAAATGACCACCCTGGGGGTGATGGCAGCCGGCATGGCCCATGAAATCAATCAGCCTTTGAACGTCATTCAGGTCTGCGCCGATTTTCTTCTCAAAATGATCGACCGGGGGCAGGCTGTCTCCGATGACGACATGAAGACAGTGGCCAACGATATCGTGGCCAATGTTGAAAGGGCCAGCGGGGTCATCAAGCATGTCCGCGATTTCGCGCGCCAGTCCGAGCTGGTCAAGTCAAAAGTCAACATCAATGAGCCCATCAAAGATGTCTTCAAGGTGCTCGGCCACCAGATCAAGTCCCATACGATCTCGGTCGATCTGGAATTGGACCCGAATCTGCCCGATATCATGGCCGAGCACAATCGCCTCGAGCAGGTATTCATCAATCTGGTTTCCAATGCCATTGACGCCATGGACGAAAAAGCCGAGCAGGCCGGTGGTGAGCCGGTCGAAAAGCATTTGAGCATAAAATCGGGAATCGAAAACGGCCAGGTTGTCGTCCAGGTGTCCGACACCGGGATCGGCATGACCGCAGAGGTTCAGCAGAAAATCTTCGAGCCCTTTTTCACCACCAAGAAAGTCGGCAAGGGAACCGGCTTGGGATTCAGCATCAGCTATGGTATCGTAGAGGATTACGACGGCAGCATTGACGTCGACAGTCAAGTCGGCAAAGGCACGACCTTCACCCTTAAATTTCCGCTTGCCGGCGAAACAGGATAGACCATGGACAAACTCCTGCTCATAGATGATGAGCCCGATATCGTGCGCGTTCTCTCGATGTCGCTGAAAGTCGACGGCTACGATGTCAAAACGGCCACCAGCGGACCCGAAGGCCTGGCAGCCTACAGCGAAGAGATGCCCGAGATCGTCATCACCGACATCAAGATGCCCGGTATGGACGGCATCGAGGTGCTCAAGAAAATAAAAGAACTCAATACCGAGACCGAAGTCATCATTATTACCGGACACGGGGATATCGAAAATGCGATCGAGGCTCTCAAACACGGTGCCTCCGATTTCATCAACAAACCGGTCAAGGACGCCGCCCTTTCGATTGCCCTGCAGCGCGCCCGAGAGAAACTGGACATCCGCAGGCAACTCAAAGAATACACGACCGATCTGGAAGATAAAGTGGCGGCCGCAACCGAGGAAATCAGAAGGCAGGCCAACTTCCAGAGCAAGCTCATCAACAGTTCCGCCGACGGCATCATCGCCACTGACAGGGACCTGAAAATCGTGCTGTTCAATCCGGGGGCCGAACGGATTTTCGGCTACAGCCAGGCGGAGACGCTCGACAAGATGGGCATCTGCGATTTGTACCCCCAACAGTTAACCGCCGGTTTTCAAAAGGCAATCAGGGGTGAAAACGGTCAAATGGATTTCGGGCCGCTTGAGATTTCCATCCTGTCAAAAAGGGGCGATCCCATTCCGGTGCGCTACTCCGGCACCGTCCTCAAAGAAAAGGGCGGCCCGATGGGCACAGTGGCTTTTTTCCAGGACTTGAGTGAAATCAAACGCCTGGAAAAAGAACTGGTCCAGGCAGAAAGGCTGGCCTCCATCGGCCAGACCGTGGCCGGCCTGGCCCACGGCATCAAAAACATTCTGCACGGCCTCAAGGGCGGCAGCTATTTGGTGGATATCGGCGTTGAACGCAATGATACCGAACGGCTGAAAAAAGGTTGGGAGACCGTCAGGCGCAATATCGAAAGAACTTCGGTGCTGGTGATGGATCTGCTCTCCTACTCCAAAGAGCGCGAGCCCGAATTCGAGCCCTGCCGTCCAAATGAGATCGCACTGGAGGTGTGCGACCTGCTTCAACAGCGCGCGCGCGAAAATGAGATCGAAATCGTCCAGAACCTCGATGAGACCATCGGCGAGGTGGTCATGGACCCGCATACCATCCACACGGTCCTGCTCAACTTGATGACCAACGCCGTCGACGCCTGCCTCTTCGATGAGAACACCGGCAAAAAATGGACTGTGGGCTTGAAAACGAGCCTGGAAGCGGGTAAGGTGGTCCGGTTCGAGGTGACCGACACGGGCACCGGCATCAGCGCCGCAATGCAGGAAAAACTGTTTTCGTCGTTTTTCAGCACCAAGGGGCACCGGGGCACCGGACTGGGATTGATGGTCACCCGTAAGCTTATCGAAGAGCATCAGGGCACCATCGGCGTCACTTCGGCGCCGGGCATCGGCACCACGTTTACGGTGACACTGCCCTACAGCGAAAGCATCGACAAATAGAAGCGGGTTTCCGGCCAGGATGTCCGCACCCCGGGTGAGGGGAACTCGTCTGCAGGAGGATACTCAATGAGCAAAAAAGTGCTAGTGATCGACGATGATCCGGATGTGCGGTTGTTCAGTGTAACGGTACTGGAAGAAAACGGCTACACCGCGCTGGAGGCCAGCAACGGCGAAGAGGGCCTTGCCATGATCAAGGCTGAAAAACCCGATCTGGTCATCCTGGATGTTTTGATGCCGCGCCAGAGCGGTGTGCGCCTATACCGTGAGCTGAAGACCTCAAAAGCGCTCAAGAACGTCCGCGTCATCATTCTGTCCGGGATTGCCAAGAAGACCTTTCTGCGATCTCAAAAAACGCTGACCGAATTCGGCGGGGCCGAAGTTCCCGAGCCGGAAATCTACCTCGAAAAACCGGTTGAAGCCGAAGAGCTGGCCGAAACCATAAAAAAAGCCCTGAACTGAGACCAAGTTCTCAATTTCGACAACCCGGCATCCAACAGGAGCGTCAGGCTATCATGGACATCAGGAAACTGCTTTTTGTGACCAAATTCGAAGAGCTTGGATTCGACGCGGTGCGCTCGCTGCTGGCGCTCACAAAGGCCTCCCTGGAGCATATCGTTTTCATCACGGTAATCGAGAGGGAACAGGTGGCCATGCGCCGGGGGACCGGTTACCGCAAAGACGAGGAAATCCGTCTGCGCGAGACGGCCAATATAAGATTTATAGACTGGGCCGAGGATCTGTTCGAACAGGGTCTGGAGGTCGGTGTCTATATTGTGGTGGGAAACGTGGTCTCCGAGGTGATCAAGGCCAGCCAAAAGGAAGCGGCCGATCTGATCGTTATCGGCCGATCTCACAAGGGCATCCTCGAGCATCTCTACAGCGGCTCTGATGTTGTCGAGATACTGCGCCAGGCCTCGGTTCCGGTCCTGGTCTACAAGCACCTTTCAGATAATTCGCTGGCGGTGCAGGAGCCCTTCAAGCGCCCCCTGCTGGCAGTGGATTGGTCGCCGGCCAGCCTGAAGGCGATCGAATGCATGCGGACATTGATGTCCACCATGGAGGAAATTCATTTTGTGCACGTGGCCAGCGAGAAGGATTTGAAGAGTGAGTCCGCAATGCAGATTCAGAAAACACGCAAAGAGACCCGCAAAAAATTGGACGACATCGCGGAGCCGTTCGAGTCCGAAGGAGTTCGCACCGACAGCCATGTTTACATCGGGGATCCGATCGAAGAAATCGAAAAGGCCGCGCGCGACTGTCAGGCCAGCATGATTGTCCTGGGTTCTTCCGGAAAAAACGCATGGATCGAACGATGGCTCGGCAGTATCCCGCAGCATCTTGCCGAGAAATCAATCTACCCTACCCTGCTGGTCCCAATGCCAAAAGATACGAACTAGCACAGGAGGAGTCAATGGCCGTAATTACCATTTCCAGACAATTCGGTGCCGGCGGAAAAACCCTGGGGCAAATGTTGGCCAAGGAATTGGATTACGATTTTGCGGATAACGATATTCTATCAAAAGTGGCTGAAATGGCCAATGTGTCGACCCACTGGGTGGAAACGGTGGAAAAAGAAGCCGGCGGGAAGCTGTCGCGTTTTATTTCACGAATGGTCTCCAAACCGATGATTGACCGCATCCTCAAGGATGAGCGCGGCTATATCGACGAAGAAATTTATCTGGACTACCTGGTGTTGATCGTCGCCCAGATCGCCGACGAGGGCAATGTGGTGATTCTCGGCCGCGGCAGCCAGTACATCCTGGATGACCATCCGGAAGCCTTCCACATCCTGCTGATCGACGATTACGACAACCGGGTCAAATTTATCGAGAGAACCTACGATCTGTCCACAAACCAGGCTGCCGCCTGGGTTGCCCGCGAAGACAAGCGCCGCCGCAATCTCTACCAGAAATTCGGCAAGACCGACTATGACGATCCCTTTCTCTACCATCTGGTGATAAACATGGGAAGATTCAGCATGGAGCGGGCCTGCCGGCAGGTACTTCAACTGGTCAAGGATTGACAGCGCCGGCCGCCGACATGCTGCTGTGCGCCGGACTGCGGAACACCCCGTCAGCCGGGTGCGGACAGGAGAAAGCTGAGGGCGGCTTCCACTTCTGATTTATCATCCAAGACCTGGGCAACCCTTTCGGCGAACTCGGTCAGGATGATCCGAATGCAGGCGGCAAATTTGAGCGCGTCTTCATCGGTCCGGGCGTTCAAACCATGGGCCAATGCCCTGTCGAGCAAATCAAGAGGATTGTGCCCCTTGATGGTCAGGATGATGGGGACGAAACGCTCGATCAATCCCACCGATCGGGTAAAGCTGCGCTCTGCCAGCGCAAGCTGCAGGCGACCCAGGTCGGCCTCGGGGGCATCCGTTTTCTGCAGCACGCGCAGAATCCGATCGAGGATGCGGTTTTTCTGCTTCAAGATCACCTGCCGGTAATAGGCCAGTGCTCCGATACCGTAACCCTGGTCCTCGGCCTTGCGCCCCATGATAAACATGTCCCGCTCATGCCCCAGCAGGGTCAGCACTTTCGCGGATACCCGGGGACCATAGCTGGGCCACTCGCCGAGTTTTACCGCTTCGCCGATCTCCAGCTCCGTATTCCAGCGGACAATCAGAGCAAACAGCTTGTAGCGGGACTGGCAGTTGGAGCAGGTGTAGAGCAAAAAAAGCCGCGACCATTTATCGGTGAGGGTAACGGCACGCGGTTCGTGGGTGTCGAAAAACCTCAGGCCACTGCAGAACGGGTCCGGACAATACAGCTTCAGGCGTGGTTTTATCATCACAGGCCAGGAAGTGGGCAGCTTGCGGATACCCAGATTCGACACCGATACAACCTTGCCGTGGGGCGACTTTCCGAGAAAATCCTCGAATGTTATCGATTCGAAATCATGCCGTTTTCGTCTTGGTGACTGCGCTGTTTCCATGTTGAAGCCCTGCCGTTTCGCAATTGACGCCAGCTGCCGTTGCGGGATGGCTTCCCAGCTCCGACCGGCAGCGCGATATCCGATAACACTCAACTGCAATAATTACAAGGAACTGTCCTACGGCCGATGTCCCCGACAATCGGCGAAGAAAAAGCGTTGACAAAAGACCTCTTTCTGAGGGCGTCGAGATTTTCGGGCGGGGCGGTCTGATTTTCAGGGTGACTGCGCCGGGGCGGTAGCGCTTGCTCTAACTGACGCAATTCCCCAACTCGGGGGTGCCTGCAGAGGGTCTCTGCCAGCAGCGAGTGTAAAATACCGCAAAAAGAAACATATTGCAAGTCTTTTTACGAATTTAGAGCGATGGGTCAGCGACGGTGGTTTTAAGGTGTCGCACCCCGGGTTTTGACCTGAGGGCAAATATGTATTAAGATTTCTGCAGACCACATGGCTCAACCGGCCAGAAAAACCGCAAAAGGGTGGACCGCCCCGAACCGGGCGGCAGGAAAGGCGCGCATTGCTATTATGACAGAACAGGATGATTTTGGATTCACTTCCGGCCCCAAAAAGGAACGTCGTTCAGGCATTGACCG
>Ga0210141_1000044_pt1 | contig 13254 bp, 11 predicted proteins | sample China_Galinas_Co_2_FD_184862 | JGI IMG/M metagenome (GOLD analysis project Ga0210141, IMG submission 184862) | Wetland microbial communities from San Francisco Bay, California, USA, that impact long-term carbon sequestration -... | ecosystem: Environmental > Aquatic > Marine > Wetlands ...
CTTCGGGCGGGCGCTGCGGGAGGTAATCAGGCTGCCCTCGGCGTCCGGTGCCAGGGTGTTTTTGATGGCGATATTCATCTTCCGGCGGCGGGCCGGTTCTACCGTCCGCGGGTGTAGAATCTTGGCGCCGAAATAGGCGAGCTCGGCTGCTTCTTCATAGGACAGCACCGGAATCAGTCGGGCTTCCGGCACCAAGCGGGGATCCGCACTCATAAACCCTTCCGTATCTTTCCAGATGTCGAGCCGCTCAGCGTTCAGGGCGACGGCGGCCACGGCGGCCGAATAATCGCTTCCCCCCCGTCCGAAGGTTGTGATTTCACCGTCTTCGCTGGTACCAAAAAAACCCGGCAGAAAAAGAATTTTATCGCCCCCGATAAGGGGTGACAAATGCGTTTTGAAATGACGGGTCGTTTTCGTCAATTTAGCCGTGGCATCGCCGTATTTGCCATCGGTCATCAGCCCGATTTCATGCGGCATACGACAGGTGGCTGATATGCCGCGGCTGCGCAGGATTGCGGTCAGAAGCTGAGCCGAAAGGCGTTCTCCGTAGCTGCTGATGACGTCCGTCAAGCGGGGGGTGATGGCACGGGTGAAATTAAGGCCATAGTAAAGGCGTTCGAGTTTACCGAGGCTTTTTTCGAGCTCCCGTGTATATTCTTTAAGATTCTGCTTGGGTTGGATAAGGTGCCGGGCCACCAGCAGATGCCGGGATTTCAGCTTGCCCGTTATGACGGGGATATGGGTTTCATCGGCCAGGGCCGTCTGCAGGCTGGTGATGAGAAAATCCGTTATCCCATGCAAGGCCGATAGAACGAAGACATTGCCCTTGCCGCGGCACGCAATGAGATCCACGATACCTTCAATGGTCTTTTTGCCGTTCAAACAGCCTCCGCCAACTTTGATGACACGCATACGGTTGCTCCAATGCTTCAGGCGCTGTTGTTGCAGACCTATCCCTTTTCAGGTCTAGATCCGTCGGTCGGTTGGGCGTTTGATACCCCAAATCCAATGCGATCTCAAGGGGCGGCTCGCCTGGTGCCGCGCCTACCGGAAAAAGCGGTCCAAGGACGCAACGGCCGGCGTTGGACAAAGGCGGTGTCGCAAAGGTGACAGGTGCCAGCACATTACAGGAAACGATAGGGGGCTTGCAGGACTTTCAGCGGGAACAGGCTGCCTGACCAAATGAAGGTCTCATAGCGGTAGGGTCAGGCGAAAAAGATTATTACAATAGGATTTACCCATTATAAACCCCTTGAAAATGACGGATTGCTTTCTGGCTTGGCGGACGCATCATTGTAATTAAGGCATAGTGATATCGAAAAGGACGCCAAAATCCAATTCATCCGTCGACAAAGGGCGGGTTCAATTTGGTGGGCGAGTAATGCCAACACTAGCACCTAAGGGTCAACTGAAGTTTTTCGGTAGTGCGCTTTTGGAAAAACGGCAGCGGTTTGTAAGCCGCGCATATTGAAACGGAGGGAAGCAAATGGATAGCAACGAACGCTACATCCGGATTGAAGAAGAAGGTGTGCCCTACTTTTGTCCGTCAGATAACGCGAAAGACATCGAAAATGCGCGTCAGGCCATCCATTCCGATGAATGTGTCGAGGCCGACGTCGTGCAGCGCTATTCAGGCCAGATACACATCGAAAAGAATACCCCGTGATGATCTCGGTGTGAATTTAACTGGAATGGGATAATCGATGATTCATATCCGGCCGTGCCAAAATGTGCCGCAACGGATTCTGATACGGACCAAAATGAACGGGTTCAAAAGGGGTCGCGAAAGAACTGGGCATAGCAATCCGTGCACTGCCAGGCAGGTTCTTCGCTGTCTGCCTTGAGATTGCCAAACGCAATGCCGCCACCGTCCAGGGCCTTTTCCAGTTCCGGTAGAAAAACCGGCATTCCCCGCAAGAGGAGGGCTATTTTTGTTGATCCGCACCATGGGCAGCTTTTGGGTTTTTCACGGGCTTGCATTTTCATGGTGTGGTCAATGTTGATGCAGGGTGGGGTTTTCGTGGTGGTGAGCTCGGTGATTTCCATGATAGCGTCGCTGCTCCTTTCGAGTGAGACAAGCCCGTCATGTTTTTGCTTAATGATTGCATCCCGGGGTGACTTTAAGCAGGTAGTATGCCAAGGTGCTGGCTTTCTCATCTTATCGGGCTAAAATTTTTTTAACATATTGTAACTAAAACAAAAATACCATTTTAACAAAAGGTTAGATTGTTCGGAAGAGCGACAAAAGACGGGTAAACGCCTACCAAATAGACAGGTGTGGCGACGACTTGTCCAGTGATTGTACAGGGATCTTCTCTCAGGAAAAATGGGATCAGAGGATTACAGGCCTGCCGGTATATCAGGCAATGACATAGGCACCGGTACCAACAGCAATCAACTGTTCGGTCTCATTTTTTAACTCGATGCGTGTAACGGCAACCTTGTGACCGGTTCGCAGCACATATCCGGTGGCTTCAAACATCTTCCCTACGCCCGGACGCAGATAATCAATGCGAAGATCAATGGTGCCGAGTTTGCGAAATTTTTCCAGCTTGATATCCAGCGGCTCTCCGGCCAGTTTTTTCTGGAGCCCCATGAAGGCGGAGAGGCCACCCGTTACATCGATGACAGCGGATATAACGCCGCCGTGAAGAGATCCTCGGATATAATTGCCCACTAGTGCGTCATGCATGGCAAAACGAATTTTAGGCCGTTCCATGTTGAGAGAATGCACCTTGAGGCCCAACACTTTGTTGAACGGGATCTTGTTGTCAAAAATATCCCGGATCCGTTCTTCAAGCCATTCCTCTTTCTCTTCGGTTGAAACCATGACGTGTCTCGCTACGTTATCCTATCCGCATGCCGCAAATGTAGTAAAATCAAGTTGCGCCGTCAATAGTGAACCGGATTGTCTTCGGTTGTGACCGGGTTGGATCATGATGAACAGCTGTCGGTTCTGAATACCGGAAATCGGTTGCATAGGGTTGCAATTTCGTGCGCTACTTTTTCCAGAACACGCCGCTGGCCCTGATTGTTCAGCACCGTGTCGATCCATGTCGCGATCTGTTTGACTTCCGCCTCTTTCATACCCCGCGCCGTTATGGCGGGAGTTCCCAGTCGCAAACCGCTGTCATTGTGGGGACCTTGCCGATCATTGGGAATGGGGTTGCGGTTCACAATCAGGCCGGCGGCTTCGAGCTGGTTTTCGGCATTTTCCCCCGTTAGTCCTTTGGTGCACAGATCGATGAGCACGATATGATTGTCGGTGCCGTCGCTGACGATGCGATAACCGTGGGCCGCAAGTTCTTTCGCCAGGCAGCGGGCATTCGAGATTGTCTGGCGCTGAATTTCGCGAAAGGCAGGTTTCCCTGCCCGCTGAAAACAGACCGCCTTGGCAGCGACCATATTCATGGCCGGGGTACCCTGGCAGCCGGGGAATACCGATCGGTCGATGCGGGCGGCATGCGGGTGTTTGCACAACACTACCCCGCCGCGTCCTCCCATCAGGGTTTTGTAGGTGGTGAAAGTGACAAAGTCCGCATGCGGAACCGGGCTCGGAATGGCCTTGGCAGCCACCAACCCGGCGATATGCGCCATGTCGACCATGAAGTATGCGTCAATCCCGGCCGCGATCTCTGCCAGTCGGGCGTAGTCGATCAGGCGTGGATAAGAACTGGCTCCGGCCACAATCATCCTGGGCTGCCGTTCCTGGGCCATTGACGCCACAGCGTCATAGTCGATGCGTTCGGTCTTCGGTGAAACACCGTAATGTGAAAAATTGAAACAGCGGCTGGTGATAGAGGCGGTTGCGCCGTGGGAAAGATGACCACCATGGGAGAGCTTCATGGATAAAACGCGGTCACCGATATCCAGCATGGCAAAATAGACAGACAGGTTGGCTGCCACGCCGCTGTGAGGCTGCACATTGGCGTGATCGGCGCCAAACAGCTCCCGGCAGCGCTTAACGGCAAGGCGCTCGAGGGCGTCAGTGTGCACACAACCGGCATGAAAGCGAGCGTTCGGATAACCCTCGGCCGCTTTCATTGAAAAAACGGATCCCTGGGCTGTGAGGATGCTCTCCGGGGCGTGGTTTTCGGCCGCGATCAAATTGATGGTATGCTGCAAGCGGGACGTTTCTTGATCGATAAGAATACCGACTTCAGGATCGTCGACGAATAAGGTCTGCATGGTTTACCGCCTCTCCCGATGCATCAGGTTTACGGTTGTCGATAGGAAAGATGTCCCCATGAACTGCTTGACTTGCTGTTCATCTCCATTGTACTTATCCAGACATAACAATCAATAGCGGATACATCCCGGAGGGGAATAGGCAAGCATGGAAGAACGAACGGCGGAAGTGGAACGCAATACCAAGGAAACGCGCATCAAAGCACGGCTGAATCTCGATGGTCGGGGGCACACCGATATCTCGACCGGCGTTCCCTTTCTGGATCACATGCTGACCCTGATGGCCGCGCACGGTTTTATGGATATCGACATTACGGCCCGGGGCGATATCGAGGTCGATTACCATCATACGGTAGAAGATCTGGGGCTTGTTCTCGGTGAAGCCTTGGATCGGGCGTTGGGCGACCGGAAGGGAATTCGACGCTTCGGCCATGCGGTGACTCCCATGGATGACGCCTTGGCGGCGGTCACGATTGATCTTTCCCGAAGACCCTACCTCGTCTGTCATTTGCCCGAAGGATTAGGGCCGGCCGGTCAGTTCGCGCCACATCTCGTGCGGGAATTTTGCCGTGCCCTGGCCATGCGCGGTGGCCTGAATCTCCACATTAACGTCAGTTACGGGGACGATCCTCACCATATTATCGAAGCCGTCTTCAAATCGATGGGACGTGCGATGGCCCAAGCCGTCGGGGTGGACGGCAGGGTAAAGGGTGTTCGTTCCACCAAGGGCACGATCTGACCTATTCCAATATCCACGACTGATTCGACTCTGTTTGTCTGTGTTTTCCTGATGTATACCGAATCGTTTCCTCTTTAGTTGCAACCCATATCCGATGAGAATCTTATGAAACCACGATGGGATATTATGAAATGGGTACTGGTTTTGGTCTGTTCCTTGGGCCTGTGGGCTTGTAAATCCAGCGGACCGGTGACCCACGTGAGCGACGCGTTTGATGGTACGGGGAAAGTTCTCGTGTTGCCGTTTCAGAATATGGCCTGGCTGCACGGAACAAATGTGAATGTGCGAAGCCCCCTGACCGGCAAGGTTTTCATGACCGGTGTTACGCGTGAAGGTGCCGATCGTCTGCTCACGGACCTGCTTGTCGATGCGCTGCAACAGCAGACGGCGCTGCAAACCGTACCCTCACGGGAAGCCTATGGCGTTATGGATGCGGTCAAATCCGCCGGGGATTCTCAGCAGTCAGCGCTAAAAGTTCTGGCCCAGACCGGCCGTATGTTGAAAGCGGATCTGGTGATTCAGGGTTATTTGTACCGCTTCAAAGACCGGGTCGGAGCGGATTATTCAGCAGAATCAGCCGCTTCCGTTGCATTCGATGTCTATTTGATCGATTGCGTCGAACAAAAACTGGTCTGGTCGGGCTACTTTGATCAAACCCAGCAGGCGCTGACGGACGATCTGCGTTATATCGGAACGTTTTTCCGGCGCGGCGGTCGTTGGATTACGGCAGAGGAAATGGCCATAACGGCGATGGATGACATGTTTAAGGATTTCAAGCAACCATGATGATTATACCGGCAGTGGATATCAAAGACGGGCGTTGCGTTCGCCTCCTGCAAGGCATGATGGACCGTGAAACTGTTTTTTCGGATGATCCAGCGGCAATGGCGCAGCGTTGGGAAGCCCTGGGGGCGGAGCTCATCCATCTGGTCGATTTGAACGGGGCCGTCGACAAAAAACCCCGTAATTTACCTGTCATCGAAAGCATATTGGCCGGTGTCAAGACCCCTGTTCAACTGGGCGGGGGGATTCGGGATATGGCCACGATCGAAAATTATCTCCGACTTGGTGTGGCGCGCATTGTTTTAGGAACCGAAGCGATTCGCAACCCGGACCTTGTTATCCTGGCCGCTCGCTCTTTTCCTGAGCGCATTGTCGTCGGCATCGACGCTCGCAATGGCTATGTTGCCATCGAAGGATGGACCGAGACGACCGGAACCACCGCCATTGATCTGGCGCGTCGTTTTGAGGACATCGGTATTGCGGCGATCAATTTTACGGATATTCATCGGGATGGCATGCAAAGCGGTCCGAATCTGGAGGCAACCCGGCAGTTGGCCGAGGCGGTTGCGATACCCGTTGTGGCCTCCGGGGGCGTATCTACCCTCGATGATATCCGCAATCTGCTGCCGCTGGAAACCGTCGGTGTGCAGGGTGTCATCACCGGTAAAGCGCTTTACAGCGGTTCTTTGGACCTGAAAGAGGCCATTGATCTTGCGCGGCACGGCGACATTCTTCCATAAGGTTCATGGGCCGTCATTGCGCCCAGACCACCACCATTCGTTATCGATGACATAACACGAGGTCGAATGCCGCTGGCATCGAAGGCGATCTGCCGGTGGTCGGACAGCATATTTTAGGTTGACAAAAATAAGCCGCTAATCTATCTAACTGCGTTTAAATAATTTTTAATATGGCACTATGGGAATCACTGTGACCCGAGTGAAATATAAAACGCAGCCGGTCAAGCTCCATCCCATCTAACACCCCCCATCCATTCGTTTATCCACTCGTTTTACCGCCGGGAGGAATCACTGGTTGGCGTCTTTCATACCGGAAGAAAAAATCGCAGAAATAAAGGATGCATGCAATATCGTCGATGTGGTGGGTGAGACGGTTTTGCTCAAGAAAGCCGGTAAAAACTACTTGGGACTTTGTCCCTTTCACGCTGAAAAGACGCCTTCTTTTACCGTCAGTCCCGATAAGCAGATGTTTTACTGTTTTGGATGCGGCGAGGGTGGCAACGTATTCAGTTTCTTGATGAAACAGCAGGGGACGTCGTTTCCGGAAACGGTCAAGCTCCTGGCCGAACGAACCGGTGTGGCACTGCCGGAACAACGCCAGACACCGGAACAGAAGCGTCGTCTGAGTGAACGGGAGGCAATTTTAGATCTCAACAACTTGACGGTGGGTCTCTATCAAAAAACGTTGCAGCGTGATCCCCGCGGTCAGGCCGCACGCGATTATCTCAGCAAGCGCGGGTTTCGACCGGAGGTTATCGATGCCTATCGCATCGGGTTCGCACCGGTCGGCTGGGACAATCTAACGCGGTATTTCGAGCGTCGCGGCGTTCCATTGGACGTGGCATACAAGGCGGGGCTGGTGGCCCCCCGGCGGCAAGGGCAGGGGTATTACGACCGCTTTCGTGAGCGGATTATATTTCCGATTTCGAACCATCGCGGCAAGGTGATCGCTTTCGGTGGACGGGTGCTTGATGATGCCCTGCCCAAATACTTGAATTCACCGGAAACCGAGGTTTACCGTAAGAGCCATTCCCTGTACGGCCTGGATATTGCCCAGGCACATTGCAGAGCCGCAGAACTGGTTTATATTGTTGAAGGTTATTTCGATGTTATCGCGTTGCACCAGAACGGCATTCGAAACGTGGTCGGCACGCTGGGGACAGCTCTGACAAACCACCATGTCCGTATGCTGCGGGGGTATATCGGCCAATCAGGCCGTGCGATTTTGGTTTTTGATTCGGATGAAGCCGGCATCAAGGCCGCACACCGCAGCATCGATATTTTTGCGCGGGAATTCGTCGATGCCCGTATTCTGGTGCTGCCCCCCGGGCATGACCCGGATACGTTCATGACGAAATTCGGCCCTGAGGCGTTTATTGAAAAGGCCCAAAAAACCAAGGGTATCATGCCGTTTTTGATCGATGCCGCGATTGAGCGCCATGGGACCAGCATGGAGGGGCGAATCAAGACACTGGGGGATGTCGCCGAACCGATGGCTGCTTTCGATGATCCCGTGGCGCGGTCGGTTTACATCAAGTATTTATCGGAACGGGTCGATATTGACGAAACGGCCATTCTGGAAAGAATCCGGCAGGTGGCTTCGACCGCTGCATCGGGTTCCCCAGAAGGGCGCTTGGTGCGGATGGCGCCACCCGCATCGACGATGTCGAAAAATGGGTCGGCCGGGAGCCCCATCGAGCGGCAGTTGGTGGCCATGATGCTCCAGTTTCAGGATATTTTGCCCGAAGTGCGCAAGTTCAACATCGTGGCATTGATCGAAGATCCGATGCTGCGGGCGATTGGGCAGGATGTTTTGGCAGGGGAGGATTCCGCTGTCCAAGCAAAAGGCAGGCCTGAGAACGAAGAACACGATACGCTCCGCAGGCTGAAGGCCCAATTGAGTCTTCGCGAAGAGGTGTGGGATTATCGGGGGTGCTTGAATTTCATCCATCATTTCGTGGCAACGAGAAACCGACAGGAAGCCACACCGTTGTATGAGCAGATCAAGCAGGCTGAAAAGGATCATGACGAAGAGCGCTCGTTGCAGCTTTTGAAGGAAAAGCAGAAGCATCTCGATCGGCTGCGAGCCTATCAAAAAAAGCTGGATTCCTAAAGGAGGCGGACTGATCCGATCGGGCAATGCCCGCGCTGTTCGGTTCCTCTTTTTTATAGATTGAATGCATCAATACCACGTATGCGGGAGGCAAGTTTTTATGGCAAAGAAAGCCGCGGCAAAGACAGAAGAATCCGCCAAGCAGAAAAAAACGACGGCAGCCAAGGCCAAGACGACTAAAAAGGCTAAGGCAGATCAGCGGAAAAAGCCGGCGGCGGCTAAACCGCGCACCACCAAGTCTTCGAAAAAAGAAACTGCCAAAAAAAAGGAAGCCCAAAAGGCGACCGCCGAATCCATGACGTCTTCCAAAACCGTCAAAACAACGGCGAAAAAGAAGGCAACCAACGTTAAAAAAGCGACCTCCGCCAAGAAAACAGCCGCTAAAAAGAAGGCGGTATCGAAGAAAAAAGTTGAGGCTCGAAAAACGGACAATCACAAATCTTCGCCTCCAAAAAAGACGGTCAAATCAAAAAAAACCAAGGCCACCAAAAAAGCCGCTCGACCCAATGTTTCCCCTGCCAAGAAGGACGAAACCTCAAAACCCTCTGTCAAGGAAACGACCGCCGCCAAGAACGCACCGCAAAAAGCGAGTGTCGACGACGGGAAGGATGCCGTCGTCCAGGTATTAGAGACATTGGTGGCCAAGGGAAAAGCCCAGGGGTTTCTGACCTACAACGAGATCAATCAGGTCCTTCCCGACGAACTGATGTCGCCCAATCAGATCGACGATACCCTGATGATGTTCGATGAATACGACATCGAGGTCTTGGATGAGGAGAAACAGAGCCTGACGGACAAAACTAAAAACATTGAAGACGGAAAAATCCCGATGGCTGATGCCGGGCTTACGGATTTTGGCAGTGTTACGGATCCCGTGAAGATGTATCTGCGTGAAATGGGTAATGTAACTTTGCTGAGCCGCGAGGGCGAGGTCGAGATTGCCAAAAAAATCGAGGCCGGCGAGCAGGAAGTGTTGCGAGCGCTTTTGGACACGACCACGGCGGTTGACTGTATTCTGGAGTTGGGGGACCACATCCTGAGCGGCGCCTTGCGCCCCAAAAACGTTTTGCGTGACATCGATGAGGGGGATAACGTTGTCGATGAAGACGAACAGACAAACCGCTTTCTGCAAACGATAGAAGCTATCCGCGCGATCAACGAGGAAAATCGTACGTTTCGGGAAAAACTTTTTCGGTCGGATGCCAAAGCCGATGAGCAGCGCCGTATTCGACGGGCGATATCCCGTCGGACGCAGAAAATTTTCAGCCTGCTGAAAGACTGGCGATTGGAAAGCGGCATCGTCGAAAAAATGGAAACGATCATTCGCAACCAGATTGAGTGGTTTGAATCCCGCAATAAAACCATCGCAATTTATGCCGACGTTGTGGATGCCCCCATCAATGAATTGCGCGACAACCTGGCTTCGGAAACCCGGTTTGTCAAGTGGGCAAAGGTCCGTGTCGATTTAACCCACAAGGAGCTCGGTCTGATCTACAAGGAACTGTGCGATGTCCGCGACCAGTTGGAGGAAAAAGAAAGTCAAATCAATGCCAATAACCGCATTCTCAAACGGATTATCACCAGTGTCGATGAGGGACGGGTACGGGCCAAGCTGGCGAAAAGCGAGTTGACCAAGGCCAATCTGCGGCTCGTGGTGAGCATTGCCAAGAAGTATACGAATCGCGGTTTGCAGTTTCTCGATCTCATTCAGGAGGGGAATATCGGCCTGATGAAGGCCGTTGATAAATTTGAATACCGAAGGGGGTATAAATTCAGCACCTATGCCACCTGGTGGATTCGTCAGGCAATTACCCGGGCCATTGCCGACCAGGCCCGTACGATTCGGATTCCCGTCCACATGATTGAAACCATCAACAAACTGATTCGGACCTCGCGTTATTTGGTGCAGGAACAGGGGCGTGAGCCTTCCCCGGAAGAAATTGCGGAAAAAATGGAAATCCCACTTGAAAAAGTGCGTAAAGTCTTAAAGATCGCACGTGAACCCATTTCGCTGGAGACACCCATCGGGGAGGAGGAAGACAGCCATTTGGGCGATTTTATCGAGGACAAGAAATTTATGCTGCCTTCCGACGCGGCGGTTAGCCTTAATTTGGCGGAGCAAACCCGTAAGGTCTTGGCAACGTTAACGCCGCGGGAGGAAAAGGTGTTGCGCATGCGGTTCGGGATCGGGGAGAAGGCGGACCATACGCTTGAAGAAGTGGGACAGGATTTCGCTGTGACGCGCGAACGCATTCGCCAGATTGAAGCCAAGGCGCTGCGTAAGCTTCGCCACCCGACCCGCAGTCGAAAACTGAAATACTTTATCGAGAGCTGAAAACTCTGGGGGGGTGGTCATGGTTGGCCGATCGGTTTGAACGCCCCCCGTCGTTGTGCGGTGTTGTGGCACGGCTTGACAAAACCAATAGAGGCAGATAGTACAGATGACGCTCTTTCGGGAGCCTTGCGGGCCCATAGCTCAGCTGGCAGAGCCACCGGCTCATAACCGGTAGGTCCCTGGTTCGATCCCAGGTGGGCCCATTTCTTTTTTACGGTATGATGCCGAACTAGGGCGCCGGTGTGGTGGATGAGGGTATGATCGGTATGGACAAGGAGCGTTGTAAAATTTTCAAGGGGGCCACAACATTGCCTCCGATCGATGACTCCGAAAGGCGTGGTTCACTCAGGGACCACGCCTTTTTTGCATCTGCAAAACGGGGTGTCACGGCCTGATGGATGCCACCGTCAACGATATTCTTATGGCGCTCGAAACCATTGCACCGGTGGCGCTGGCTGAATCGTGGGATAATGTCGGCTTGCAGGTTGGCAGTCGCCAATGGCCGGTCAAACGGGTGCTGACCGCATTAGACCTGACACCGGAGGTTATGGCAGAAGCGCGCCATCGCCAGGCCGATGCTTTGGTGATGCATCACCCGCTTATTTTCAGCCCCTTGCGCTCAGTGGATTTGGATACGCCGGTGGGGGGCTTTTTGCAGGAATTATTACACCATCAAATTGCCGTTATGTCGGCCCATACCAACCTGGACAGTGTAACCGGCGGAGTGAACGATGTCCTGGCGTCACACTTGAAGGTCGATCATCTGACGGTATTGCAACCACTGGCGGAGCAACCGCATTGCGGATTGGGCCGCGTCGGCAGCCTGCCGGATCGAACAACGCTGGCGGATCTTGCGGTTGCCATCAAATCCCGGATGGCCTTACCGCACATCCGGTTTGCCGGTAACCCGCACCTATCGATTCAGCGTGTCGCGCTCTGTTCCGGCAGTGGGTCGGGTCTGTTGGATGCTTTTTTTGCTTCCGGTGCCCAAGTTTACATTACCGGTGACGTGCGGTATCACGAGGCGCGGGAGGTCGAGGCCCGTGGGCTGGGTGTGATCGATATCGGTCACTATGAATCGGAACACATCATTTTGGAATCACTTGCGAAGCAGTTGGCGGACCAGTTGACTGCCGGAGGCCTGGATGTCACAGTGGCCGCTTGTTTGAATGAGCAGGCACCGTTTAAGACGGTTTGATGTCCGTTTTCGATGAATACGGCTTCTGCTGTTGTGCGGAACGAAAAAATGAATTGAACCCTTGATCCGTGGTTCCCGTGCTTTCCAGCGGCGGATACCGGACGAACGCACCACGGATAAATCATGCTAAGGAGTGCCTGAAAGACGATGACAGCAATTACCCGAGCACAGTTGGAAACGCTTTTAAACCTTCAAGAAATCGAGATCCAGAGAAAGGCGGTTCAAAGCATTCTCAATGCCGTAGCGGACAAAATTGCTGCTCTGGATAAAGAGTTGAGTGCGTTTACGAAGACCATCGATAAGGAAAAACAGGCCCTGTCGGCATTGCAGGAGCAACACCGTGAACTTGAAGAACAGGTTCATGTAAACACCGCGCTTATTGGCAAAATCGAAGAGAAACGACGATCTGTCAAAACCAACCGCGAATATCAATCGCTTCTCAAGGAAGAAGAACAGCTGCGGGCGCGCAAATCGCAGATCGAAGATGAGATGCTCGAATGCATGTCGGAGATGGAAACGCTCGGCCAGAAGATCAGCGCTCAAGAGGAAGAGCATCGTCAGCTCGATGACCAGGTGACATCCGATAAAAAAGCCGTGACATTGGAAGCTTCGGAAAGCGAAACGCGGTTTGCCGAGCTTACCCGTGAAGTGAAGGCGGTGGAAGCCGACCTGACACCGGAATTGTTCAAGGCCTTTGTCAAAGTAAAAAAAATGAGTCCGGATGGCAAGGCGTTGGCCCCTGCGCGCAATTCAATCTGTATGGGCTGCCACATGAATATCCCTCCCCAGACCTACAATGAGTTGCAGCGGTTTGACAGCTTGAAATTGTGCCCCTTCTGTAATAGAATTCTGTATTGGGATAACTCCTGAAATATATTAAGTGCCCGTCCATAAATGGCCAATTTGCCCGACCCGCCGAAGGCGGATAAATATCGGCGTTGGGCGAAAAATTGAATCCTCGGAATATCACCCATAGGCCTGCGGTTAAATTTTTCGCGCGACTTGATCTCAACCAAATTTGCCGATTTCTGGAGGGGCACTAACGACTGACAGGATGGCGCGTGCGGCAACCGGCTGGAGCCGACCAGACGATCGCTGGGACAGTGTGTTCCCGGAGGAAAGTCCGAACACCACAGGGCAGGGTGCTCCGTAACACGG
>Ga0210141_1000045_pt1 | contig 13190 bp, 11 predicted proteins | sample China_Galinas_Co_2_FD_184862 | JGI IMG/M metagenome (GOLD analysis project Ga0210141, IMG submission 184862) | Wetland microbial communities from San Francisco Bay, California, USA, that impact long-term carbon sequestration -... | ecosystem: Environmental > Aquatic > Marine > Wetlands ...
ACGCTGTCATCCATTCCGGCCATTTCAGCAATACCACCGGCGTTGTCGGTGATGGGGCCGTAGGCATCGATGGCGATGACCATACCGGTCATGGAAAGCATGGACATGGCGGCCATGGCGATTCCATAGAGCCCGCCGAATTTGTGGGCCAGGAAGATGGCCAGACAGATGCTCAGAACCGGAGCCGCGGTGGCCTGCATGGAGACGGCCAGACCGGAGATGATGTTGGTGCCGTGGCCCGTGGTGGACGCCTCGGCGATGGCCTTAACAGGGCCGTAAATGCCGGTGTAGTATTCGGTAATGATGACGATGACGACCGTCAACATCAGCCCGATCAGGGTGCAGTAATAAATGTTCATGGCGGTGATGCCAGGGATGTCCGGCATGAATTTCATCGTGGCAAAGTAGAAGGCGATGCCGGCCATGATGGCCGATCCGAACATGCCTTTGTAAAGCGCGCCCATGATGTATTCGCTGCTGCCCAAACGGACGAAGAAAACGGCGATCATGGAGGCGATAATCGAAATGGCGCCCAGAACCAGCGGGAATTCGGTGGCCATCGGAACTTTCGGGAACAGCAAATGACCGATGAGCATCGCGGCCACAGCCGTTACGGCGTAGGTCTCGAACAGGTCAGCGGCCATACCGGCACAGTCCCCCACGTTGTCACCCACGTTGTCGGCGATGGTAGCCGGGTTGCGGGGATCGTCTTCGGGAATGCCGGCTTCGACCTTACCCACCAGGTCGGCGCCCACGTCGGCGCCCTTGGTGAAGATACCGCCGCCCAAACGGGCAAAAATGGAAATCAGGCTGCCGCCGAAGCCGAGGGCAACCAGTGCAACCACGTCATGGGTCATGGTGTAGTAACCCGCAACCGAGGTCAGGGCCAGGCCGGCCACGATCATGCCGGTAACCGAACCGCCCTTGAAGGCCATGGACAGACCGGCGGCCATGCCTTTTTTGGCCGCTTCGGCCGTGCGGACATTGGCCAGAACGGAAACCCGCATGCCAATGTAGCCGGCCAAAAAGGAAGCCACGGCGCCCACGAGAAAGCCGATGGCGGTTTTGGCGCCCATGGTCACAAAAATAACGCCGAAAATGATAATTCCGGCAATCCCCATGCTTTTCATCTGGCGATTGAGATAGGCGATCGCGCCTTCCTGGATGGCGCCTGCGATCTCCTGCATTTTTTCGTTTCCGGCCGGTGCGCCTTTAACGACCGCGGCCAGAAGGATGGCAAACACAATACCGGCTACGCCTACGAGTGTGCATGTCAGCGGCAGATTATTTAATACTGCGTCCATTCTTTCCTCCATCAGATGTTTCGGGTGAATTCATATTTTTCCGATGAAACCTGTTCATACCGACTTTTGCCCCATGGCAAAGGACGGTCACTGCGGCATCACTGGCTCGGGTGAGAACCGCATCCAGCATATCAATTTCCTTGCTGCTGAACGGTCCCAGTACGTGATCGATGACATCACTCCCGCGAGCCGGACGCCCGATACCGATGCGCAAGCGGGCAAACTCACCGCTGCCCAGGGCATCCATAACTGACTTCAAACCGTTGTGGCCTCCATGCCCTCCTTTCTCCTTTATTTTTATGCGTCCAAAAACGAGATCAATATCGTCATGAATGATCAACACGTCCTTTGAGGAGATACCGTAATAAGACAATAAGCGCAAGATGGGTGGGCCGCTGCGGTTCATAAATGCCTGGGGAGCGGTAAGCATCACCGCCTGGCCCGCAATGACACCGAAACCTGAACAACTATGAAAACGCTGACAATTCAGCGTGATACCATGATCATGACTGAGGCGATCGAGAACCTGGAACCCAATATTGTGCCGGGTCTGCTGATAGGCTCGGCCTGGGTTGCCCAACCCCACCAGCATAAAGCGGGGTTGGGGGCCTTTGCGTGCGCAAGCCAGCCATTGACGAAACGTGTGAATGACCGTTGCGATCACAGCGCCACCGGTAACGGGCAGATTCCGAAAAGACCGGGAATGCGAAACAAACGGAAACGCTAGTCCGCCTCCGACTCTTCGGCGGCTTCTTCTTCGCCCTCAGCCACTTCGCCTTCTTCACCTTCTTCGACCTCTTCGACCTCTTCTTCTTCCTGGCGACCGTCGAGAATGGTCAGAATGGTAAAATTGACATCATGGACGAGTTCGACGTCACCCTCCACAGCGATATCTTCCACATGGACCGAGTCACCCACATCCATCTCGGTAATATCGATTTCAATCATCTCAGGAATTTCGGAAGGGATACACAAGGCTTCCAGTTCACGCCGGATGATCTGGAGCATACCGCCCATCTCAATTCCCTGACATTTTCCAACCGTCGTGACCGGGATCATGACCCGCATTTTACGATCCAGCGCGACTTCATAAAAATCGGCATGAATAAAGCTGCCACTGACCGGATGCTGCTGCAGTTCTTTGAGCATGGCCTTGCGGGTTTCACCGCCTTCGATCGCCAAATCAACAAAGATCTGGCGCCCGCCGGCGCCTTTTAGCGCCTGCTCGAGATCATAGACATTGACACTGAGGGCCACAGACGCCTTTCCGGGACCATAAATGACGGCCGGAATGGCGCCATCGCGTCGTAAAGCCCGCGCCGGGCTGTTTCCCTTGGTCGTGCGTGGTTTGGCTTTAAGTTCGAGAAACTCCAAAAATCGATCCTCCCTGATGGTATCTTCCGACCGTTGCGGCCATACGCCGCCGGTCATGGATAGTCATGTTAGCACAATAAATGAACAGGGCGGGTTGACGACAACCGCCCGGTATTCGTCACACAAACAGCGACGTGACCGAATCGCCCCGATGGCTGCGGATAATCGCTTCTCCCACCAGCGGGGCAATACTCAACTGCTTGATCTTGTCGCAGGAAAGCGCCTTCCCCGTCAAGGGGATGGTATCTGTGACGACGACACTTTTCAAGTACGAATCGCAAATCCGGTCAATCGCCGGGCCGGACAAAACAGCATGCGAGCAACAGGCATGCACTTCGCTGGCGCCCCGGGCCATAACCGCCGCCGAGGCTTCCACCAGCGTCCCGGCCGTGTCCGCCATATCGTCCAGAATAATCGCAATTTTATCCTTTACATCCCCGATAACGGCCATGGCTTTGGCAACATTGGGCTTTTCACGGCGCTTGTCGATAATCGCCAGATCGGCGTTCAGGCGCTTGGCAAAAGCCCGTGCCCGCACAACCCCACCCGTATCCGGTGAAACCACTACCAGATTGCCGGTCAAATGCTCCCGGATGTACTCGAGAATAACGGGAGCGGCAAACAGGTTGTCCACCGGTATGTCGAAAAAGCCCTGGATCTGTGCGGCATGCAAATCCATCGTGATGACACGATTGGCCCCGGCCACTTCCAGCATATTGGCCACCAGTTTGGCACTGATGGGGACGCGCGGGGCGACTTTCTTGTCCTGACGCGCATATCCGTAATACGGGATGACAGCGGTAATGCGACGGGTCGACGATCGTTTGAAGGCGTCGATCATCAGCAACAGTTCGACCAGGTTGTGGTTCACCGGTTGACAGGTGGACTGCACGACAAAAACGTCTTTGGCCCGCACGTTTTCATCGATTTCGATCTGGATTTCACCGTCGCTGAAGGTTTTAACCTTGGCCCCCCCCAGAGGCATTTTAAGGTATTCGCAAATTTTTTGAGTCAAAAGGGGGTTCGAATTGCCGCTGAAAATCGCCAGTTTGCCCATCAATGCGTCCGGTATCGGTAAAGGGTTCATAAAAAATGGCTGGGGCGGGAGGATTCGAACCTCCGAATGCAGGGACCAAAACCCTGTGTCTTGCCACTTGACGACGCCCCAAGCACTTGAAATGAAAAATCCGCCAACGAATCTCCCGTGTTTTTCTAGACGATCAGTTTCGCCTGAAAAACTTGCCATTCGGCGTGCGCCGTCAGACGCAGCCGGGCGTTCCGGGCCTCATCAGCCGACGTGAACAGGCCGAATACGGAAGATCCACTCCCGGACATAAGGGCACCCAGCGCCCCCAATCGATTCAATTCCTTTTTTATCAATGCGATGTCCGGGCACCGGTGCATGGCAACGGGTTCCAGATCGTTGCAGAGATGCACGGCCGCATCAAAAATGCCTTGATTTAAAACGACCCCTTTAAGTTTTTTTTCACAGTTTGTCAATCTTAAATTAAGCGAACGATAGATCTCCCCGGTCGCCAAGCTGCGGCCCGGGTATACCACCACCAGGAAATAGGCCGGCAAACCGGTCCAGGACGCCAACTGTTCCCCGATACCGGTGGCCAGGGCAGGCCCACCATGGAGAAAAAAGGGAACGTCCGCTCCGAGTTGAAGCCCCAACGCGGCTAAATGCGCGGGCCGCAGCGGCGTCGGCGCCTGATTGTTGAGGGCCCTCAGGATGATCGCCGCATTGCTGCTGCCACCGCCGAGGCCGGCCCCGACCGGTATGGTTTTATGGAGTTGGATCGCAAGGCCGGCAAAGGGGAAATGCCCTCTTTGCTGTCGATAGGCATCCCGGAACAGCTCCGCCGCCCGATATACCAGATTGGATTCATCTGCGGGAACACCCGGTGCATTGCATGCCAACCGAATGTCGTGCCCCGTATAGGTCAGCACGATGCGATCACAGAGATCGATGCAGGCCATGAGCGAGGCCAATTCATGATAGCCGTCAGGACGCCGCCCGGTTACCGACAGGAACAGATTGATTTTCGCCGGGGACAAGAGATCAAGCGTCAGATCGGTCATTACCATGAAAACCCCGCAACAGGTGCAACGAACAACCGTGTCCCAGGTTGAAAGCGAACGCCACGCCACGCGTCACGGCGCCCGGCACTATCAATGGAAACCAGCCGGTCTTTCCATCGGCGAAAACACGGCAAACGCCCCAAACAGACGCGCCGCGCCTCCAGCCTACCCTTTCTCCTTGACGTAGAGAATCCGCAGATCGTAGAGAATGCTTTTCAGCATGTGGGCCTCATCCGCATTCAAATTCCCCTGCGTCTTCTCCTCCATCATTCCCAGGACATCGATGGTTTGCTTGGCCAACGTCAGGTTTTTGCTCTTTTCGCCCGTTGTCGGATCGTCCAGGATACCCAGCTGAACCAGTGCCGAAGAATTCAGCGAAATGACAAAGGTCGAAAAATCGATCTTCGGCATCCGGGCGCCGTCCTCATCTTTCAGGTACGCTTTTTTGGCCCGTACCGCCTCCGAATCGGATGCGCCCTTGCCACCGGATTCCGGTGGTTGGTCCTTAAGGATGAAATCTTTGGGATCTTCCGTCATGTTGCCCTCTCCCTGTCTATGTTCGTTCGCTTCCATCTTGATCCGGCCAGTGGCGTCACCTTCCAGCCGCCGCCATGGCGCAACTGTTTGGTCCAATCAGCCCCGGCACTCCGTAAACTCGAGCGGTGTGACCGACTTGACCATCGGCAAAGCGCGCAGTTCTTCCAAAACGGCGGTGGGGATTTGGGTGTCCGTATTCAGGAAGATGATGTTGTGATTGCCCTCTTCCTCCTGCCCCACCTGCATGCGGGCAATGTTGATGTCGTGGTTGCCCAGGGTCGTCCCGATACTGCCGATGGCGCCCGGCTTGTCGAGGTTGTTGATGATCGCCATATGGCCCAGCGGAATCATTTCCAACCGGAAATTATTGATCCGCACGATTCTGGAATCCTGTTTACCGTAGATCGTACCGGCCAGGGTGCAGTCCATTTCCGTCGTTACCGCGCGCACGGTCACCAGGTTGAGAAACTCGTCCGATTCCGCGCTGGCGGTCTCACTGACCTTGATGCCGCGCGCCTTGGCCAGGATCGGCGCATTGACGGAGTTCACATCATCTTTAACCGTCGGCGTCAGTAGCCCCTTCAGGATGGCCGTGGTGACGGGCGACAAATCAAGCCCTTGAAAATCGCCGGTATATTCGACCGCCACCTCTTTGAGCGCACCCTTGAGCAATTGGGGCATCAGACAGCCCATGCGATCCCCCAGTTCCAGAAAGGGTTTCAAGCGCACCAGGAGTTCGCCGGTAACGGAAGGGACGTTCACCGCGTTGACCACGCTGCCGGACTTGAGGTAGTCCACAATTTGTTGAACCACGGCGACCGCGACATTGGTCTGGGCCTCCCGGGTCGATGCGCCCAAATGGGGGGTGCAGATCAACCGGTCGACCGCCAGCAATGGCGACCCCGCGGGGGGTTCCGCGTCGAAGACATCCAAGGCCGCCCCGGCCACTTTACCTGACACCATGGCGTCATACAGATCCGCTTCGTTGACGATACCCCCGCGGGCACAGTTGACCAGCATGACACCGTCCTTCATCTGATCGAAAGCGGCTTTGTCAATCATACCCGCTGTGTCTTTCAACTTGGGGACATGAATCGTGATGAAGTCCGCGCGTTGATAGAGCCCTTCAAGCGACACCGTCTCGAATCCGGCCTTCTCGATCCGCTCCGGATTCACGTGAGGATCGTAAACGATCACGTTGAACTTCAGTCCCCGGGCGCGATCCGCCACGATGGAGCCGATTTTACCAAATCCGATGACGCCAAGTGTTTTACCGCATATTTCGCGCCCCTGGAGTATTTTCTTGTCCCAACGCCCGGCCCTCAGCGAGGCCGTTCCCTGGGGAATGTTGCGGGCCAGGGCCATCATCATGGCAATGGCGTGCTCGGCCGTGGTGATAACGTTGCCATCGGGGGTATTCATCACCACCACGCCCCGTCTCGTCGCAGCGGGAATATCGACATTGTCCAGACCGATGCCGGCCCGTCCCACCACCTTGAGCCGGTGGGCGGCAGAGAGCAGGTCTTCGGTGACCTTGGTGGCACTGCGAATGATGAGCGCATGGTATTCGCCGATAATGTCTTTTAACGCTTCCGGGCTCAGCCCTGTTTTGACATCGACATCGATGCCGTCTTCCGCTTCCAGCATGCGGATGCCGACTTCACCCAGATTGTCACTAACCAGTACCCTCATTCGCAGCCTCCAAAAAATATTATTTAAATATTTCAGATAGTTTCAACATACTGTAAAGTGTCCGCCATATTAGAGAAAAATGAAAGGGGTTTCAACCCATTTTTTGGGCGACCTAGAGGCCTTTCCTCCATAGCGATTGAACGCGCACGCGGATTTTTAGCCGCCGGATCCCCCTTGCCAAGCCGCACACCAGCGCGTATGCTGGTTGCCGTTTTGGCATCGGAGACCGCATTGAAAAAGGAGAAACAACATGGCGGATACCTCTCAAGAAAAGCAGGTCGTCGGATGGATCGGTGCAGGTGTAATGGGGCGCTGGATGTGCCAACACCTTATCGATGCCGGCTACCCGGCCGTTGTCTACACCCGCACCCGGGCCAAAGCCGAGCCGCTGCTGGATGCCGGTGCCACCTGGGCGGATTCTCCGGCGGCGGTGGCACGGCAAGCGGACATCGTCTTCACCATGGTCGGGTATCCCGAAGACGTCAAAGCGGTCTACCAGGGAGACCAGGGGGTTTTAGCGGGTGCACGGGACGGAATGATCACCGTCGATATGACCACCACGGAGCCGCACCTGGCCAAAACCATATGTGAAGCGGCGCTCCCGATGGGCGTCCATGCTATCGATGCCCCGGTATCCGGCGGTGATGTGGGCGCCCGCAACGCCCAGCTGTCCATCATGGTGGGGGGCGACGCCGGGGCCGTTCAAACGGTCCTGCCCCTGTTGAAAAGGATGGGCAAGCAGATCGTCCACCAGGGGCCGGCCGGCGCTGGTCAGCACACCAAGATGTGCAACCAGATCGTTATCGCCGGCACCATGATCGGGGTCTGTGAATCCCTTCTTTACGGCTGTCGCGCCGGCCTGGATCTCGACCAGGTGCTTGCCAGTATTTCGGGCGGGGCGGCCGGATGCTGGTCCCTGACCAATCTGGCACCGCGTATCCTGAAACGGAACTTCGACCCGGGTTTTTTCGTAGACCACTTCATCAAGGATATGGGAATCGCCCTGGACGAAGCCCGTCGCATGCATCTCTGTTTGCCCGGCCTGGCGCTGGTCCACCAGCTGTATCTTGCGGTGACGGCCAACGGCGGCGGCCAATCCGGCACACAGGCCCTGATGCTGGCGCTGGAAAGCATGAGCCAGGTCCAGGTGCATTCCGCAGCACCCGAGGTCTGACCCATCCCCCGAAAAACAACGGACGGGCCGGGATCGAAGGATCCCGCCCGCCCGCAACTTAAAAAGAACTGACCGCACACGACGCAGGATCAGCCTATCCCTGGGTCAGTTTTTCTTTCTGTTCCGCCACTTTCTGTTTCAACCGTTCGATCAACTCGTCCGGCGACTCCTTGGACAAGATCTCCTTGAACTGGGAGCGGTAGTTTTTGACCAGACTGACCCCTTCCACCTTGACGTCGTAGACCCGCCAGGTATCCCCCTTCTGAATCAGGCTGTAATCCACGGGAATGCGATTGCGGGCGGACACGATAAAGGTCTTGACCACGGCCAGCGGGCGGGCATCGTGCAGGATCTGATCGCCGAATTCGATGGTTTCGTCACTATAGCCGCCCTGAATCCGGTCCACATAGATGTTGCCCAGGAGTTCCGAAAAAACCTGTGCGAATTCCGCCTGCTGGGCATCGTTAAAATTAGCCCAGTTGCGGGCCAGGGTCCGCTTGGACAATTCGTCGAAATCAAAAACCGGCGCGACCAGGGACCAGAATTTTTCTCGCTGAACCGCTTTTTTTTCGGGATCGTCCACCTTGTATTGCGGGTCCCGCAGCAGCGCCAGCGCTTCATCCATGGGTGCCTTGAGCACGTCGGCCGGCTCGGCGGCCAAAACCGACTGACCGAATGACAGCAGCAGCACGACAACCAGCCATATCCAACCGTATCGTTTTATCATATCTGTCTCCCTTATGATGAATCCCTACCCCGCAAGGATCACTGAAGTTTAGCCACCTGCCGGTGGTCAGGCAAGGCGCACGGCGCCGCTGGTTGAATTGCGACCGCGGCCGATCAAAGGCCGCCAAAAACATATTTACTGATCAATTCTTCCAGATCCAGCGCCGATTCCGTTTCGATAATGGTGTCACCCGATTTCAAAATCAGATCCGATCCCCCCGGGCTCAATTTGATATATTTGTCGCCGATCATACCGGCTGTTTTGACCGATGCGATGGTGTCGTCGGTAAGGACCACCGAACTCTGAATTTTCAGCCGCACGTGGGCAACCTGTCGTTCGGGATCCAGGGCAATGGCCTCCACCTGGCCGATCGGCACACCGGCCATCTCAACGTTGGCCCCCACTTTCAGGCCTGTCACCGAGTCGAACTGGGCATCGACACTATAGTAATCCTTGCCCAGGATTTCCATTTTGCCCAGTTTCACGGTGAGGTAACCGACGCACAGAATCCCGATCAATACAAAAAGTCCGACCGCTGTTTCAATCGACGCTTTTTTCATATACAGACGCCTCGCTAGCACACACTGAATTGATAGAAAATCTCTTTTTGGGCCAGCGCCTGTGCCAGTGTGCGCTCCGGATGGCCGTTGCGTTCGACCTCCGCAAAACCGGCGCTGATGGCCATACAGGTGCCCTGGCATTCCTGGACATGCATGATTTCCTGTCCCTTGAGCGCTCGTCCCAATTTGGCGCAGACCATTTTGGCCTGGGACAAGCTGGTAAACGGCAGCAGCAACAGGACCGCATTGGGACCGATCAGGGTGCAGGTGTCGGTAATGCGCAGTTGAAGCCGGACACGATCGGCAAAGCGTTGGGCCACACCCGGGTCAGCCGCATCACGGGAGGACAGCATTTCCGATAGATTCTCGATGCTGAGAACGACCAGCGCAAACGGCACGTGATGACGCTGCATTCGCGCCATTTCGGCATTGAAATGCGATTTCCAGGACCCGTCCTGAATCGTGTCGGATGAATCGCCTGCCGGATTTTCAAACCCCTGGATAAATTCATGCACCACCGGGTCGGAAATGCGCTGGAGTTCGTTGGGTGTGCCGGCATAGATAATGTGTCCTTCGTGCAGCATGGCAATTCGCTGAGAAAAATAAAAGACGTCCGGAATTTCGTGGCTGATCAGGACGGCCGTAAAGCCCAGTCGCTGCTGGTATTCCGCAATCATGTTGTGAACGCTGTTTTTGCGAACCGGGTCCAATCCGGTGGTGGGTTCGTCAAAGAGAACGGCCTCCGGATCGGTCACCAGGGCGCGGGCCAGGGCCACCCGCTTCTTCATCCCACCCGACAGCTGGGACGGATAATCATTGTCGATCGCCCCGAGATCCAGATCACGCATGCGGGCATGCACACGGGCCTTGACTTCGACCGGTTTCAAGCGCCCCCGTTCCTGCAACGGCAAGGCGATGTTCTCGTAAACCGTCATCGAATCGAAAAGCGCTGAATCCTGAAACATATAGCTGAAACGCCGCCGCATATTTTTGCGTGCCCGCCCCTTCACGTCGGTCAGGCATTGGCCGTCGATCATAATGCGCCCGGCATCGGGCTCCAGCAGGCCGATGATATGCTTGAGCAATACGCTTTTGCCCCCACCGCTCTTGCCGATGATGGTCGTAATCTCGCCCTGGTAGATCGCCAGGTCGATCCCCCGCAGCACCGTATTGCCGTTGAAGGCCTTGGAAACGCCCTCGAATTGGATGAATGGTGTCGTCATAGGCTATAACAGCAGCGATGTCAGGACATAATTGGTTATCAGCACTAGTACGCTGGCGATCACCACGGCCGATGTCGTGGAAAGGCTGACCCCTTTGGCGCCAAACTCCGGCCCCTCATGCGTATGAAAGCCTTTGAAACAGCAGACCGTAATGATGATAACGGCAAATACCACCGATTTGATAAACCCGCCCATGACGTCCGCCATCTGAATGCTCGACTCGACCCGGGAAAAATAAATCCCCGAACTGATGCCCAGCATGAGAACACCGGTCAGATAACCGCCGATAATACCGACCACATCGGCCATGGCGGTCAGCAACGGCATGCTGATCAGCGTGGCGGCCAGTTTCGGACTGACCAGGAAACGGATCGGATCGATATCCATGGTCTCCAGGGCATCGATCTGTTCGGAAATCCGCATGATGCCGAGCTCGGCGGCCATGGCCGAACCCGCCCGGCCGATCAGCATGATGGCCGTCAGCACGGGGCCCAACTCACGGATCAGCGTGAGGGCGACCGCCGCCCCCAACACCCCTTCGGAACCGAATTTGACCAGGGTATAGTAGCCGTGCAGGCCCAGCACCATACCGATGGAAACCGCTGTCAGGCAGATGACGGAAACCGACTTCATGCCGATGAAATAGACCTGCTGCAGGATCTTGTTCACCTGCAGGGGCCAGCTGAACATCAGCAGGAAACTGCGCAGAAAAAATAAGGCGTACCGCCCCAGAAGGCGTGAACGGGCAATGGCAAATCGCCCCAGTCGGTTCAGCGTCATCAATGGGTAGGGCACGGTGTTCATGGTTCCCGTTTCGGCTGGCCTGCGATTGGGCCAACGCCTGGCGTTGAGTGGATGAAGCCCCTGAAGCTATCGTCGGTATCGCCACCCGCTTGGTTACACATCATCTGGTCGACAGGAATATGGCCGTGCAGGAGAGATGCCATCTGGTCGGACAAAAATGCTGCAGGATATTAGGCTTGTAATTGAAAGTCAAATATAATATCCGCAAGCGGGGCGGCCGGAAGCGCCGCGGTGTTTCTCGAAAACCTTCGCTTCAGAAATGACAGCGTTATCAAAATGGCAAACCCGTTATGATCAGTATTGACAATATCCATAAAAGCTATGGCGGCCACGTTCTCTTCGACGGTGTCAGCTTCACCCTCAACCCGCGGGAGAAGGTCGGCCTGGTGGGCCGCAACGGCAACGGCAAGACCACCCTGCTGCGGATTCTGGTGGGGGAAGAAGATGTCGACAGCGGCACTATCACCATCCCGCGGCACTACCGCATCGGCCATGTGCGCCAGCACCTGCGTTTCAGTGAACCCACCGTGCTGGCGGAAGGCATTGCCAGCCTGCCGGAAAACGAGGCCGACCAGCACTGGAAAGCCGAACGCATACTGGCCGGCCTGGGCTTCGGCCTCGGCGATCTGCAGCAGCCGCCCGAAATATTCTCCGGGGGCTACCAGGTCCGGCTCAATCTTGCCAAGGTGCTCATATCGGAGCCCGACCTGCTCCTGCTGGACGAACCGACCAACTACCTGGACATCGCCGCCATTCGCTGGGTGGTCAAGTTTCTGCAGGCCTGGCCGCGAGAGCTCCTGCTGATCACCCATGACCGCTCCTTCATGGATCAGGCCGTCACCCACGTCGTGGGCCTCCATCGTTGCAAAGCCCGCAAAATCGCCGGGGACACAGGGAAATATTATGATCAAATCGCCCAGGACGAAGAAATCTATGAAAAAACGCGCCTGAATGACGAACGCCGCCGCAAGGAAGTCGAGCTGTTCATTTCCCGCTTCCGGGCCAAGGCCCGCCTGGCCAACCTTGTCCAGTCCCGGATCAAAACGCTGGACAAGATGGAGAAAAAGGAAAAACTGGACACCCTCCGGGACCTCGAATTCAGTTTCCGCGAGGCCCCCTTCAAAGGCCGGCACCTGATGACGGTCGACGACCTGGCCTTCGGTTACGATGAGAACACACCACTCTTTGAGGGCCTCGGTTTTACGGTCAACCATCACGACCGCATCGCCGTCATCGGCCGCAACGGCCAGGGCAAGACCACCCTGCTCAAAGCCCTTTCCGGCGAACTCCAGACCACCCGGGGTCATATCCACTGCAACCCCAATGTCCAAATGGGATTCTTCGACCAGACCCATATCAACCGTCTGGTGGGGGATCGCACCGTGGAAGAGGAAATTCTGTGGGCCGGTGAAGACCTCGATCGGCAAACCGCGCGCAACATCTGCGGCGCCATGATGTTTTCCGGCAACGATGCCCTGAAACCGGTCAAGATCTTGTCCGGCGGGGAAAAAAGCCGTGTCCTGCTGGGACAACTGCTGGCCCGCAAACTCAACCTGCTGCTTCTGGATGAGCCCTCCAACCATCTCGATATGGAATCCTGCGACGCCTTGCTGGCCGCCATTGACGCTTTCGACGGGGCCGTCATCATGGTGACCCACAACGAAATGTTTCTGCATGCCGTCGCCGAGCGCCTGATCGTCTTTCAAAACC
>Ga0210141_1000046_pt1 | contig 13184 bp, 11 predicted proteins | sample China_Galinas_Co_2_FD_184862 | JGI IMG/M metagenome (GOLD analysis project Ga0210141, IMG submission 184862) | Wetland microbial communities from San Francisco Bay, California, USA, that impact long-term carbon sequestration -... | ecosystem: Environmental > Aquatic > Marine > Wetlands ...
AAATTTTCGGCACCGACAAACAGAAGCGGATGTTTCTCAAAAATATGTATACCGGCAAATGGTGCGGCACGATGCAACTGACCGAACCGCAGGCTGGGTCCGATGTCGGTGCGCTCACCACAACGGCGGTCAAGAACGAGGACGGGACCTATTTCCTCACAGGCAACAAGATTTTCATTACCGGCGGGGACCACGATCTGACCGAGAACATTATCCACCCGGTGCTGGCGCGCATCCAGGGCGCGCCGGCGGGCAGCAAAGGCATTTCGCTGTTTATCGTCCCCAAGATCTGGGTCAACGAGGACGGCAGCCTGGGAGAGGCCAATGATATTGTCTGCACCGGGATAGAGGAGAAAATGGGGATCCACGGCAGCGCCACCTGCGCCATGGCCCTTGGCAGTAAAGGCAATTGCCGGGCACTTCTGCTGGGCGAAGAAAACAAGGGCATGCGGGCCATGTTCCACATGATGAACGCCGCCCGCCTGGCGGTGGGATTTATCGGATTGGTCAACGCTTCGGCAGCCTACCTCTATGCGCTGAATTATGCCCGCGAAAGATTGCAGGGTAAAGAGCTCCACAGATTGGCCGATCCCGATGCCCCCTCGGTGCCGATCATTCGCCATCCCGATGTTCGCCGCATGCTGATCTGGATGAAGGCCCATGTGGAGGGCATGCGCAGCCTGATCTATTATGCCGGCAACTGTCTCGACCGTTTGGAATGCTCCAAAAATGATGAAGAAAAACGCTACCGCCAGGGTATCGTCGATTTGCTGACACCGGTGATCAAATCCTATTTTTCGGATCGCGGCTTCGACGTCTGTGTTGAGGCCGTTCAGGTATTTGGAGGATATGGCTACACCATGGAATATCCTGTCGAACAGCTCCTGCGCGACTGCAAGATTGCCTCCATCTACGAAGGCACCAACGGCATTCAAGCCATGGACCTTTTGGGGCGCAAACTGGGGATGCAAAAGGGGGCGGTCTTTATGAATTTTTTAGGGGAGGTCCAGAAAACGATTGCCGAAGCCAGGACCCTCCCCCTGCTCGAGTCCATGGCGGCCAGAGTAGAGGATGCCGCCAACCGGCTGGCCGAGACCGGCATGCAGATCGGCCAAACCGCCCTGGCGGAAGAAACCCGTGCGGCGGCCTTTGGGTTTGCCAAACCGTTCCTGGATGCAATGGGTGATGTCTGTATGGGCTGGATGCTGCTGTGGCGGGCCTCAATTGCCGCTGCCGCGCTTCTGAAGTCGGCCGGCAGCCTCGATCTGGAATCGCGCCGACAGGCAGCCGCCAAATCCAGAGACGCAGCCTTCTACGAGGGCCAGATTCAGTCGGCGGCCTACTTTATAAACTCGATTTTACCCATTACCCGTGGGCGGATGGCGGCCATTGGAGCCGTCGATCCGGCTGCGGTCGAGATGCCGGAGGCGGGATTCGGAGGCTGATCAAGGCAATTTATCCGGTGGGATCTCCGATATCTTTTTACGGTAATTCCCCTGATTTTCAGCAATGACATAGCCCCGCGAAGTGAACGAAATGCCCTGCTGGTTCTGGGTGCTGATCATTATCGCTTCAATCAGTGGCGGGGTCGCTGGCTGGTTTGCCTGCCAGATGACAATAAAATTGGCGCCTGACCCCCCGCTCTTGTCGGATTCTTTAACCACGTAGCGAACCGAAGCCAGTTTTCCCAATTCAATCGAGGAGTCCAAATAGCGCTTTAACAATCTCCCGTTGGAATCATAATAATCCACAGCCGTAATCTGGATTGCGCGGCCCGGATCTGCATTTCTGATACTGAGCGTTGCTGCCAGATAAACAGGTCGTTCCTTGTTTCCGCTGTAAATGTGGCTGTAAATTGGAACGTAAACTGTCTGGCCGGCGGACAGGGGCACAGGCGAATCAGCCGCAGCCGGCCCCGAGAAAATAATCAGGCTTGCAAATGTAATTAAAACAGCCGATTTAAGAAGTGTAAGGCTATTCATATTTTTCCCCCAACTTTACCCGATCGTTTTCACAGGATTGACAAAAGAGCATGGCATCAACGCCGCGCATTTGCCGCAGACATGGGTGGATTCTGGCAGATCGGCGAAATAAAACAGCTCCCGGCGGTTCTGATTGAGTCGATCCCAGCAGCCACGTCGCTCGAATCCATCTACTGCAAGGGCATCTATCGGGCAGGCCTGGATGCATTTGCCGCATTCTTTGCCGGCCTTGAGCAGGCAGGCATGCTCTGAACTCATCAGGGGATGATCGCCGATGAAGGCATTGGTGACAAGACTGCCCAATCGGCCTGCGCAGCCCGCCGGAGTGATCAGCAGGTTGTGAACACCGAAGCGCCCCAGCCCGGCCAGATATCCCAGGTGTTTGTGAGACCAGCGCGCCATCAGTTTGACGTCGTCGAAATTGTGGGTGGCCGGCGTCAGCCCCGACTGGTAGCCCCATTGCTGCAATAAATTCTGCAGTGCTTTGCTCAAGCGGTCGATTAAATCATTGGTTTCGACATAGGAAACGCCCCAGTCGCGCGTGGGGCGGCTGCCGGCCTTGTTCCCCTTGACCAGTCTTTTCACAAAGGGAATGAAAAACACAATCACGGTCCGGGCATCCGCCAAGAGATCAGTCGGGTGCAGGTGATCTTCGGCAGCAATTTGTGTTAGCCGGCCGAACCGGGCATCCACTGGTGCGGACACAAGAAGCGGCGACTGCCACCAGCCCTGCGCCTGCATGCGCTGAGGTTCAGCTGCGACGAAATCTCGGGCGAAATCACGCAACGTTTCTATGGTCAGCGCTTTCATTTCGGCTCCTCCAGGGTAGTATCGTGTTGGTTATGTCCCCTGATTTTTTACCGATGGGCCAAAAAACAACAGCCGGCCGCGTATGACTCAACGCTGCCGGCTTTTTTAAATCTTTCAGGCGCGTGGCGCGGGCCGATGCTGTCAGTCCCTGCCCCCCATGATACGCAGAAGCATCAGAAACAGGTTGATGAAGTCCAGATAGAGCTTGAGGGCTCCTATTATGGCTCCCTTGCGCAGCACACCGGCTTCCAGGTTGTCGGGTTGCGATATGGCCATGTTTTTAATGTACTGGGTGTCGTATGCGGTCAGACCTACGAACACCAACACCCCGATGTAGCTGACGATCATGCTGACCATGCTGCTGCGGATAAACATGTTGACCAGCGAAGCGATGATGATGCCGATCAGCCCCATCATCAAAAATCCGCCCATCGAGGTCAAGTCCCGCTTGGTTGTCCAGCCATAGACGCTGCAGGCTACGAATGTTGCTGCACAGACGAAAAAGGTCGATGCGATGGAGGATGAAGTGTACACGACAAAAACCATCGCCAGGGTCAGCCCGTTGAGCGCCGAATAGAGCAGAAAAAGGCCGGTTGCCGTGGATGGCTGCATTTTATTCACCCGGGCGCTGATGGTGAACACGATGGCCAACTCGGCAATGATCAGACCGAAGAAAATGAGACGGTTTGCATAAACGTACTGGAGCAGATTCGGGCTGTTGGCGACGTAAAAGGCGATCAGGCCGGTCAAGGCCAGGCCGACCGCCATCCAGTTGTACACGCTGCGAACAAACGCGTTGACCCGCAGCTGAACCTGGGTTGACTGAGTTGTGACGGATTCCATTGATACCTCCTGCGAATTAATCAATTTGACTATCGAGATTATAACACATTCAAGCCCCTTTTCAAGGTCTGATGATCCGTATCGGGCCTTTAAGTGCTTCACCGGCCGATGCGGAGCTTGACGCGGGCAACCGGCGCTGGTATGCTCATATCCTTTCGCCTCCTTGAGCTGTTGCAAGGGGCCGCAATGATGCCAAAAAAGCGATTAAAAGATGAGTCAAGAAGACCGCTACGAGCACAGCGAATTCAACATAGCCTGCAGCCGCCTGTTGGAAGCCTTTCCCGCTGCTATCGGGGTCGCCTATCAAATCCTTGATTGCGGGTGTGCCTACATGTGTTCGGTATCAGCCGAAGGACATCCCATGGGTGAGATCGTGCATGTATCCGGAAAGGTCAGTCCCAGTGGCTCACCGATATGTTTCAAATGCAAAACGGACGGCAGCTTCAAGCGGTCCGTCTGGCAGGGAATCTATTGGCCGGGGGATCGAAGCTCCTGGCCGGAGCGCAGTATCCGGGTGGGCATTGGGCAGACGGTGTTCGGCCCGAATTACATGGAAGCCGACTAGCCTGCCCCCTGAAATGTGCAAGCTTGGGCTTCGTTCCATGCCGCAAATATACCGCACCCGCGCCGAATCGTCTTCACATCTCAGGAAATTCCTGATATCTCTTAGAATAATTCAGAAAAAAATGACCACCGCCTGTCAGTTAATTGAGATTAAGAAGGGAGAGCTTGTATGAAACGAGCGTCCACCATTGTGGCTGCCCTATGGCTGGTCGCGGCCATCGGCTGCGCCGGCCTGGCGGACTTGGGCAAAAAGGAAGCCTACCACGATATTACCAAGGCCTATGCCAGTTCGATGCGGTGGTCGGATTTTGATACCGCCACCGTTTTTGTGCACCAACCCGATATCCCCAGCCTGGAAGCGCTCAAAAACATCAAAATTACCACTTATGAGGCCAAGCATCAACTGGTTATTCAGGAGGGCCTTCGGGTCCGGCAGATTGCCTCCATCGCATATTTCAAAAAGTCGGACATGCTGTTAAGAACGGTTTCCGTCGAGGAGATCTGGGAGTTCGACCCGAAAGACGAGCAATGGTATCTGGTCAAGGGCTTCCCCGATTTTAAGTAGGATTTGTCGCAAATTGAAAAAGAGACAGCCCCGGCCGCCCGAACAAACGAAAACCAGAACCCGGCAATGGTTGTGGGAAAAGCGCTTGAGGCGGTATTGAGAAAAGCCAAGCTGCACGGGACTGGCATCGCTGGACCTCTTGAAGCCGCCGCCTGCGCCGGTGTCGGGGACAGCAGCAAAAACCGCTGGCATTCCTGTAAATGTCGAGAGTGTCCCCGACTTACGGCTCGATCAATAATCCCCCCTAAAATCACAGGCGACCGCCCTCCCGCCTATCTCTCAGCCGGGCTTAATCGGCAAATCGACCAGCCGACTCCCTAAAACAGCTTGACAGACCACGCGCAAACCGTCTAAGATGGCAGGTGGTCTTACCAGATGCCGGTCAGGAGAGCCCATGCAGGAGCTGCTCGAACCCATCCGCACCCCAAGCCTCAAGGAAGTCTTCATCCAGCGTTTTGAGGAATTGATCCTGTCCGGTCGGATTGCCGTTGGGCAGAAACTGCTTTCCGAGCGTGAGCTTGCCATGCAGTTGGGCGTCAGCAGGCCGGTGGTGCACGAAGGCCTGGTCGAATTGGCTGCCAAAGGGCTGGTCACCATGATTCCGCGGGTGGGAACCATCGTCAACGACTATCGCCGTGAGGGCTCCCTTGCCCTTCTGACTTCACTCGTGCAGTATCAGCAGGGCGAAATCGAACCGGCCCTGCTCGAGAGTCTGCTGCAGATGAGACTGCTCTTCGAGGTCGAAGCCGCAAAATTGGCAGCCGCTCGCCGAACGGCGGATCAGCTGGGGGCGCTTGACGCGCTGCTGGAACTGGAGGCCGAGGCTGATCCCGCTGACCCAGAGGCCCTGAGCAACCTGGATTTTCAGTTTCACCATCTGGTTTCGATGGCTTCCGGTAACCTGGTCTACCCGCTGCTGCTGAACTCCTTCAAGGAATGTTACCTCAATCTGGCCCGCCAGTTTTACACGGTTGCGGCAAATGCCGCAACCGTCTCCACCTTTCACCGAAAACTGGCAGCTGCCATCCATGCCGGCGATGGCTCTGCCTCGGGCGATATAATGAAACAGATGCTCAACCACGGTGCCGCGCACCTGCAAGCGAAAAGCGAATACAGCAATTCAGGGTCAATCGAGAAGCTTTCTTAGTTGCGTTCGACAGGTTCCTTAGCGATCTGATCGATCACCCTCTATCCAATCTCCATGACCCTTGCGCCCCGCACAGGGCGTTTTGTGCGAGCAAAGGAGAACGCCATGACCGCAAAAGCCGCGACTCAATTTAACCCCCCCATCAAATCCCCCGCCAACCTGTCTGCCCGCGTCCGGTGGCTGCGGGATTATTACTTCGAGGGCGCAGCCCGGGCCTGGAACAATGAGTTTGTTGCCTGGACCACCGGGACGCCGTGGGATGTGCAATTCAACGAGATGAATTTTTACATCGTACCGGAGACCTATGCATTGCTGCAGACCCTGCGGGGGTCTTTTCGTCAGGCTGCCCGCAGGGTTGATCTACCCCGCGATTTTTGGAGTTTGTCCCTGGTTGAGCGGCGCGCCTGGTTCATCAGGACGGTGATGGTGGACTACATGCCCAAGGAAATCCTGCCGGGGGATCTGATTGCGGGGGGACGGTTTAACCTGCAGACCTCCCTGTGCCTGACCCGCAAAGAGCAGAAGCAGTTCGACCGGGAAATTCTCGGCAAGAACGGGGCCCGGGCCAGGATGAAATGGTTCCACGACCACGGTTATGGCAATACCGGTGCCACCAGCGGTCACCTGATCCCTGATTACGAGCGTGCTCTTAAATCCGGCTGGAAAGGGATCTGGTTGGACCTGGATGAGGAATACCGGCGGCTCAGCCCCCGGGACCGGAACGGGGCCCGCGGCGCCCAGTTGCGTGCCATGCTGACCGCAGCCGAAATGCCCCGGGAGCTGGCAACCGGGTACAGCGTTCTTTGCCGGGATCTGGCCGCGGCCGAGGATGATGATGAACGCTCCAGAGAACTGCTGCGGATGGCTGCCAACCTGGACCGGGTTCCATGGGAGCCGGCCCAATCTTTCTGGGAGGCGGTTCAAGCCTTGTGGATCAGCCATATGCTGATTATGGCCGATGAGAACTATCCGGGTCCCGGGACCTCTTTCGGTCGAATCGATCAGTACCTGGCGCCCTACTGGCAAGCATCCCGGGCCGAAGGCATGACGCGCGAATTCGGCAAAGAGATTTTGAAATGCTTCTGGATCCATTGCAACACAGCCTACGACGCCATGATCAGAAACGGCAACCAGGGCATCACCTCCGGATTCGGTCAGCTGATCACCCTGGCCGGGATGGGCGCGGGCGGTGCGGATATGACCAATGATTTGACCTTTGCCATTTTGGAAGTCATCGACGAAATGGCCCCGATTTTAGAGCCCAAACCCAATGTGCGCCTGCACCGGAATTCCCCGGAAGCGCTGCTTGACAAACTGGTGGATATGATCGCCGATAGCCAGGGGTCTCCCTTTTTGATCAATTTCGACGAGCGCTCGATGGCCGGCATGATGCATCAAGCCAAGCGGGCCGGTCTCAGCCACCTGATCAACGCCGAAAACGTGCACGATTACGCCCCGGTGGGTTGCCTGGAGAACACCATGGCGGGCAACGATCGGTCCGGTACGGTCGATCTGAATCTGAACCTCTTGAAGGCTGTCGAGCTGGCGCTGAGCGGCGGCCGGGACCTGGTACCGTTCTTCAACCCCATGACCGGAAAGGAAGAAAAGATTACTGCCGACGGTCCGGACACCGGGGATGCGGCGGCCTTTGAGAGCTGGGCCCAGTTCTGGGAAGCATACAAGGCCCAGACGGAATATATCATCAGCAAATGCGCGCAAATTTACGAGCTGTCCGAGTCGCTGCGGGCTCGATTTTTTCCCACTCCCTATCTGTCCTGTCTGGTGCGCGGGTGCGCGGAGAAGGCAATCGATGTCACCCAGGGGGGCGCTGAAATCAGTCTGGCAACCGTGGAAGCGGTTACCTATGCGACCACTGTAGATTCTCTTCTGGCGATAAAAGACCTTGTTTTTGACCGCCGGAAATGCTCCATGGCTGAATTGATCGAAGCCCTGAAGGCCAACTGGCAGGGGTTTGAAAAACTTCAGGCCATGGCCAGATACAAATCGCCAAAATATGGCCGCGACGATGATGAAGCCGATGAAATGGCCAGACAGGTAATGGCCTTGTGGTGTGATCTGACCTGGCAGCATAAAACCAAATCCACCGGGAGACGGTTTCGGCCGGGGATGCTCAGCTGGAATTACTGGGCCGGAGATGGATTCATCATGGCCGCCAGCGCCGACGGCAGACCCAAGGGGCAGTTCTTGTCAAATGCCATCTGCCCATCCAACGGAGCAGACATCCACGGACCCACTTCCAATGCCAACTCGGTGGGCAAGGTGATGGGCGGGCGTGCAGCCGGGGGCGACGGTGACTGGGCGGACTACTGCAGCTGCCTGCCCAACGGTGCCAGCCATACCATTACCTTCAGCCCTTCCATGACAAAGGACAGCGAACACCGTGCTAAGCTAAAGGCCTATCTGCGCGGTTACTGCGAAAACGGCGGCAGTTGCCTGCAGATCAACATGCTGGATCCGGAGATGCTCATAGACGCCCAGAAACATCCACAGAACTACCGCCATCTGCTGGTACGGATCACCGGTTACAACGCCTATTTCACATCGGTGGGCAAAGAGCTGCAGGATGAGGTCATCGCCCGCGTCAGCCATGGCAGGTTTTAACGATGCTCGAAGACCCTCGCCCCAGTCATCAGTGATCTGGGGCCGGCAACCGGTGATCAGTAATAAAACCAATTTTAGGAATTTGGCAATTCAGCAATTAAAAATCAAAACGCTTTTGTCTGTGTGGGTCGGTGATTTTTTCCACAACTCTTCGAAAAAAAAGAATATGAGCAGCGGCGGGCCAAAGCAGGAAGCGACCATTTTGGAAATTCAGCGGCTGTCCACCGAGGACGGCCCCGGAATCCGGACCACTGTTTTCTTCAAAGGGTGTTCGCTGAACTGCAGCTGGTGCCACAACCCGGAGAGCATTTCGGCCAGGGTAGAAATTCACTGGATCGGCAACCGCTGCATCGGCTGTGAAACCTGCAGCGATGTCTGTCCGGAAAAAGCCCTGTCCCGTTCAGACGCCGGGGTCAGGATCGATCGCACCGCCTGTTCGGGATGCGGTATCTGTGTTGAAGAATGCCCGGCCGGGGCCATCGAGCGGCTTGGCACCAGCTGGTCTCTGACAGCCCTGCTGGCGGAAGTTATAAAGGACAAAGCATTCTTTGACAGCTCCGGCGGCGGCGTGACCATCGGTGGCGGCGAACCCTTGCTGCAACCGGCCTTTGCACTTGCCTTCCTAAAAGAACTCAAGAAGAAGGGTGTGCAAACTGCTGTGGACACCTGCGGCCTATGTGCGGCGGATGCGCTGGAAGGGGTCATGCCTTTCTCTGATCTGGTGCTCTTCGATCTCAAACAGATCGACTCGGTCAAACATGCACGATTGACCGGTGCCGGCAATGAAACCATCGTCGCCAACCTTTTGCGGGTCGGTCGGAGTATAAGCAGTGGCAGCACTCCGACAGAGCTATGGATCCGCACGCCGGTGATTCCGGGAGCAACCGATTCGGAGAAAAACATCAGCGGCATCGGCGCGTTGATCGCCGGCAAGCTCAAAGGCTGCGTCCAGCGTTGGGATCTTCTGGCCTTCAACAACCTCTGCAAAGATAAATATCTTCGCCTCGATCGGAAGTGGGCGTTTGAAACCGCCGACCTCATCGGCCGGGACCGAATGGAGAAACTGGCTGAAACGGCCCGCCGCTCGGGAGTCGATCCTGAGATCGTTCATTGGAGCGGTATTACGAAAATCGGAAATTAGGATCGCGGGAGCACGAAAGCACGGACAACGCAAAATTCCCGGGGAGAGTTGAAGTGGAAATCAGATCATCCTTTAGCGAAGATGAAATGAAAGCTTTTGAGCCGGCCGAAAAAATCGGTCTGGTGGCTTGCGTCAACCCGGCCGGCCGGCCGCACATATCTCTGATTACATCCATTATGGCGCCCGGGCCGCAGCGCTTGACCCTGGGCCAGTTCTGCGTCGGGCTCAGCAAGCAGTACATCCAGGAAAACCCGCATATCTCTTTTCTGGTCATGACCATGGACAAACGACTGTGGCGCGGCAAAGCCTGTTGGACCCACCTGCGCAAGGAGGGCCCCGAGTACCAGCGCTACAACGAAATCCCCATGTTTCGCTACAACACCTATTTCGGGATCAACACGGTTCACTATCTGGATCTGATCGAAGTTACCGGGCCGGCACCGTTGCCCATGCCCGGGATTATCCGGTCGGCGATGATGACCCGGTTGGCCAAAGGGGCAGCGGCAACAGGGTCATCGGAACGAATTCTGTCCCCGTTCGCCGAAGGGCTGTTCAACAAACTGGATGCGCTCAAATTTTTATCCTACGTGGGTCCGGACGGCATTCCGCTCATTGTCCCGGTGATCCAATGCCAGGCCGCCGACAGCCGGCGGCTACTGTTCGCAAGCGGAGCTTACAGCGATGAACTGCTCGAACTGCCCGCGGGAACTGCGGTGGCCGTTTTCTGCCTAACGATGGGGATGGAGGACGTGCTGGTGCGTGGCACCTATAATGGATATCAACGCTATCGGGGCATTAAGGCAGCGACGGTGGATATCGAATGGGTTTATAATTCCATGCCGCCCTGCCACGGGCAAATTTATCCCGAAGTACCGCTGAAGCCGGTGGTCGAATTTTAATGCATAAATCGGTTCAAGGTCAAAGCTTCAGGGGATACCGGCCACAGGTTACGGGCAACTGATCACTCGTTTTGGGGGGGAAATGGAACGGCAGAGCTATTTTCGCAGGGTCGTTGTTCCAGTGCTTTTCCTTTTGGGGGCGATGATTCTGTCCACCCTGGTCTACGACCTTTCCCGGGGCGTCGAGCACCCGGTAATCCACCAGATTCTGGCACATGCCGGCGCCATTTTCATGTTTTCGAGTATCTGGTTGGGGGCCCTTTTTGCCAATACGATGGCCTTTTTCAGAGGTGCCGGTTTCGGGGAACGAATGCTGGTCTGCCTTGCGACACCGCTGGTGTGGTGCCTGAAAATCCTCTCGGGTTTCATCGGTATCTATTCCGGCGGAGAATTTTTTTTTCTGTTGCTGCACCACTTCATTATCGGCTGTCCGCTCGTGGCTATGCTGTGTATGGGCATTTCCGAAATCTGGTGCCGGTTGATCGCCCGCAAAGGCCACGGGCATAGATCAATCCGCATCTTCGCCCTAAACAACAGCCTGTTGCTGCTGCTCAGCCTTGTCCTCGTGACACTGATGCTCTGGAATGGCGGCCATTCCTATTACTATCTGTATATGGACGCATACAGCCGATTGTTTCTTTAGGGGATAAAAATGACGGTTTTTGCATCACCCGATGGGCCTCTGCTGACGAAGGTCCATCGCGCCATCCAGTATTTTTTTTCGACAGGCCTAATTCTGTGGGCATTGCTGATCTGCGCTGGACTGGCAGCCGCCCAAACCCACCCGAACATCTTATTTATTCTCAGCGATGATCACCGCTGGGATGCGATGAGCCATATGGGGCACCCCGTCGTTCAGACACCGAATCTGGATCGGCTGGCCCGGCAGGGTATTTTCTTCTCCAACGCTTTCGTCACCACCTCGCTTTGCAGCCCATCGCGGGCCAGTTTTCTGACGGGCCAGTATGCCCATACCCATGGGGTGGTCACCAATCATACCCCCTGGGACAATCGCAATGTCACATTTATTGAACTTCTCAAAAAAGCAGGCTATGCGACAGCCTTCATCGGGAAATGGCACATGCCGGGTGACGGTCTGCCGCGACTCAGGGGCCTGGACCGGTTCGTCTCTTTCACTGCAGAGGGCGGGCAGGGGATTTACTACAATTGCCCGCTGATCATCGATGGGGTTGCCACCGACAGGCCGGGTAAATATATCACCGAAGACCTCACCGATCTGGCGATTGAATTCATCGAACAAAAACGAGATGCCCCATTTTGCCTGTACCTGTCTCACAAAGCGGTTCATTTCGGGTTCCGACCGCCACCGCATCTCAAAGGCCTTTACAAAGATGCGGACCTGAAACTTCCGCCGGAATCCGATACCTGGATCACTTTTACCAACAACCATCCTTTTGTCGGGGCGCTGTTTCCGATGAACGCATTATACCGCGGATACTGCGAAACTGTTGTGTCGCTGGACGAACAGATCGGGCGCGTGCTGCGCAGATTGGAAGAGCTCGATCTGATCGATGACACGATTGTCGTGTACGCCGGCGATAACGGCCATTTCTGGGGTGAACATGGACTCTACGACAAGCGCCTCGCCTATGAGGAATCCATCCGAATTCCCTTTATCGTACGCTACCCCAAACTGGTCCGCGATCCGGGACGGCGGGCCGAACAGATGGTGCTGAATATCGATCTGGCTCCGACTCTGCTGGACCTGGCAGGGGTGCCCCTGCCAAATTATTTCCAGGGTCAAAGCCTCAAGCCGATCCTGGCATCTGCCCATTCGCCCGGAAGGGAAGCCTGGCTCTACGAGCACTTTCCGGTATTTCCGATTCCGATTCCCGGAATTTCGGCCGTGCGAACCCGGCGCTACAAATACATCGAATACCAGAATAACCTTCGTCCCACAGAGCTTTTCGATCTGAGGCTGGACCCGAAAGAGAAAACCAACATTATCGACACGCCGGCCGGCGAACAAATTCTGGAAAACATCGAAAAGGAGATGGAGCATTTAAAAAAAACCACCGGGTACCGGTATTTTACGCACGGTTAGAGCGCCGACAGCTTCGATCCGCCGCTGTAATCCGCAGGAAATTTTTCAGTGGCGGCTGCGCGTTCAAGAAAGGAGACAACGGTGGCACCTGATTTAAGACGGCTTCTGCAGGTTGACCTGGCTTCCGGGGTGATGGCGGTAGCGCAGATCGATCCGGACTTTTTCGAAACCTTTCTTGGCGGCAGCGCCCTTGCAGCTCGCTTGTTTTTAGATTCGCCCGGGCTTGCCTCCAGGCCGCTGGATTCAGACAGCCCGCTGTACGTCATGGCCGGCCCCCTGGCAGGGACCACCTTTCCGGGCAGCTCCAGATTCGTGATGTGCGCCCGCTCACCGCTCACGGGTATCTGGGGGGAATCCGCATCCGGCGGTTTTTTGGGCGCCGATCTGAGAAAAGCCGGCTTTGACGGTATTGTTTTCATCCGCAGCTCGCCATCGCCGGTCTACCTGCTGATCGAAAACGAGCATGTCTCTCTGGCCGATGCCCAAGACCTCTGGGGGCGCGACACCTACGATACCATAGATGCATTGCGGTCAAAACACGCAGGC
>Ga0210141_1000047_pt1 | contig 13152 bp, 13 predicted proteins | sample China_Galinas_Co_2_FD_184862 | JGI IMG/M metagenome (GOLD analysis project Ga0210141, IMG submission 184862) | Wetland microbial communities from San Francisco Bay, California, USA, that impact long-term carbon sequestration -... | ecosystem: Environmental > Aquatic > Marine > Wetlands ...
CCCGCCGACGGCCGCCAGGTAGGCGCCGCAGATGCCCGCAAGGGCCAATACGATCCACATGGCCCGGAATACCCGCTGAGGGGCAATCAGGCCGCTCTGGGTGACGCGGATGGGCCCCACGCGGTGTTCCGTATCGATCCCGCGGCGGCCGTCAAAATAGTCATTGGCAAGGTTCACGGCGATTTGAAGCAGCAGGGCGCCTGAAAGGGCCGCCAGGGCCGGGCCGCCCATAAATGCCCCGTCGGCGGCGGCAGCGGCCGTGCCGACCAGCACCGGGCCAACGGCTGCCGGCAGGGTTCGGGGGCGCATGGCCAGACACCAGGCTTTAAGGCCTGATACAGCCTCGGGGGGAGGCTTCATAAGTAAGTGGCTCCAGGCTTGGTGCCCTGCAGGATCACGACCGTCTTATACATCAGACGGCGATAGCTGGTTTTTTCAAGGCCGACCGCCTGCATGATGATCTCCAATTCCGCCGGTGTATGAAAGTGCCGTGTCGATTCGGGCAGGTAGCGATAGGCATAGCGGTCGCCGCTGATCAGACGCCCGACCAGGGGAATGATGGTCTGCAGGTAGACAGTGATGAAGGGGTGCAGCAGGCCGGGGGGCGGGGGCGATGTGTCGAGGCAGACCACCTTGCCGCCGGGGCGCACGACGCGCATCTGCTCCGTGAAGGCTTGCCGGATGTCCACCACATTCCGGATGAGGTAGCCGGAGGTGACCGCATCGAAGGTGTTGTCCCCGAAGGGCAGGGCCAGTGCGTCCGCCCCGCACCACTGGATGGAGCGGCGGCCGTGCTGGGCCTGTCCGGCGGCCATCATTTCGAAGGTGAAATCCGCGGCCACGGCCGACAGGCCGGGGTCCCGCTCGAGCGCAGCCCAGACAATCCCGCCGGTGCCGCTGCCGATATCCAGCAAACACCCGCCAGCCGGCAGGGCGGCGCGGCGCACCACCTCACGGTGCCAGGCCCGGTCGCGCCCGAACGTCATCAGACGGTTCATCAGGTCGTAGCGGCCGGCAATACGGCCGAACATATGTTTGACCGTTCCGGCCTTGACCCTGTCATCCGGTAGTATCACGTCAAGGTTTTCCGTTTTCATGAAGGTGGCGATTGACGTTTTTTTCCAGCGTATAGACACCGAAATAGAGCAGCACACCCAGCAGGCTCATGCCCAGAATACCGGCGTACATCTGGGGATACAGGAGCACCTGATAGGTCTCAACGACGATGTAGTAGCCCAGGCCGTAATTGGTCAAGGATTGTTCGGCGATAAACAACACGGCGACGGCGGTTCCGATGGATATTCGCAGGGCCGTCAATACGGCCGGCAGGGAGGCAGGAAAATAGACATAGCGAAAAAGGGCCCGCCTTCCGGCGCCGAGGGAGCGCACCGAGAGAATCAGCTCCGGGTGCAGGTTGACCGCCTCGTCCCTTACGACGACCATGATCTGGAAGAAGATGATCAGTGCGATCAGGAAGATTTTGGAAATATCCGTTATCCCCATGAGCACATAGATCACGGGCAGCAGTACGATTTTGGGGATCGGGTACAGAATGGCGATCAAGGGCGCGAAGATACGGTTCAGCAGCGGGAGTTGGCCGAGGGCCAGACCGGCCGGCACGGCGGTGACCACGGCGAGTGCCACGGCGGCCAGCACCCGGCCGGCACTGGCCGCGAAATGCAGACCCAGTTCGCCGGCCATCAGGTTGGCGAAGATCGGCAGCACTTCCAGGGGCGGCGGCAGGATCGGTCGGTGAACGATCCAGGCGCCGATTTGCCAGAGCAGGAAAAACATGCCGGTCCCGACAAGGGCGGACGATAGGCTTGCCCGCCGGGTCATCGGGGGGCTCCCAGCAGCGCCCGGACTTGATCGCACTGGCGGTTGAAGGCGGCCGGGTCCTGCCGCACACTATCATCGCAGCCCGCATTGGCCACGATCTGCGGGCGACGGTTGACCCCCCGGCGGACCACCAGGATTCGCTGACCCATGCGGACCGCTTCCTGGATGTGGTGCGTCACAATGACGGTGGTGAGATTGGATTCGCGCGCCAGACCGCTCACGAGGTCCTGCAGGTTTTCGCTGGTGGGGGCGTCCAGGGCGGAAAAGGGTTCGTCCATCAGGAGGACGTCCGGGTCGAGGGTCATGGTGCGGGCAATGGCAGTGCGCTGCCGTTGACCCCGGGAGATCTGGGTCGGATATTTATCGGCCAGATCGGCGATATCCAGGCGGGAAAGCCAGTGGGCGATTTTCTGGTCGGCCACCGCCGGGTCGATGGTGGCATCATCCGGGCTGTGCCGCCCGTCCGGGCCATAGAAGCGGCGAATCTTGAGGCCCAGGGCCACATTGTCCCGGACGGTGGACCAGGGCAGAAGGCCATGGTCCTGCAGAACGAGTCCGTTGCCGGGACGCGGCCGGGTCAGCGGTAGGCCATTGATGCATACCCGGCCGGAACGGGGCATCCGCAGGCCGGCCAACAGGTAGAGCAGGGTGGTCTTCCCGCCGCCGGAGGGGCCGATGACAGCCAGAATTTCACCGCGCGCGACCGTAAAGCTGAAATCGTCAAATACGGTTTCGTGGCTGCCATAGGCAAACCCGATGTTTTCGACGGCGATCATCATGGGCGTTACGGCGCACCCGGTTCGTCGGACAAATCGGTCGCCACGGACGTCTGGAAGTCAATGGGGTGATCCAGCAGACGGCGTGCCACCATCCAGGTCATGACATCCTGCCACTGGGCCTGGCTGGGAATCTGCCGATAGGCGAAGGGGGGAATCCGGTAGTCCGCCTGCACGTTGGCGGGGATGCGAATTTTTTCAATCAGCAGGGCCCGGTAGGCCTCCGGGGTGGCGTTGATGTGCTGGACGGCCAGGTTCCAGGCGGCCAGGAAGCGTTTGATAACCGGTAGTTTTCCTCCGAGGGCGTCGTTGGTGAAACTCAGCACGCTGAGACTGAGGCCGGCGATGGCCCGGTCGTCGATCAGCAATATGGCACCGGAGGCCATGGCGCTCTGGGCCAGGGGATCCGGCAGGGTGGCCGCTTGCAACCGCCCCTGCAGCAGCAGCTGGTAGCGTTCGGGAATCGATGGCACGGACTGCTTGCGGATCGCATTTTCGGGGACGCCGGCATGCTGCAGCAGGCGATCGGTGACATATTCGATAATCGTGTTGCGGGAGATACCGATCGGGATGTCCGCCAGGTCGGCTGGATGTTGCAGCGTGCTTCCGGGCGCTCCCAGGATGCGAAAGAGGGGATGGGCTTCGTCGGCGGCACGGATCACGGCTACGATTTTAACCCGGGATTCGTGGCGGTTGAAATTGGCCGTGGTCATGAGCTCGTTCAGCATGCCGTCGATTTCTCCCGACTGCATGAGTTGATCTCGATTGACGGCGCTGCTCACAAAAAGACCGTCAACCTGAATGCCGGCCTTCTCGAAGAGGTGCTCCTGCTGGGCAACATGATAGGGAAAACTGTCGATAATCGGAAGCAGGGCAATCCGGAGCTCGTCCCGGGCGGCCCGGGCCGGCATGGCCGTGAACAGGACCATCAAGAGCATGAGGGTTCGGATCTGCCATCCGGTGCGGGGGCGATGCGGCGTGGATGAACAAAGCGGCATGATTTAGGTTTCCTCGAAAACAAACGGGGCAGCGTTCAGCTTAATTAGACTGAACCGCCCCGTCAATGAACATGAATCAATTATAGTGAGGTATTATCGCGACTTTGCGTCAGTTGCCGGTCAGGATTGATGAAAAAACGGTCGCGGCACCTCGATCACGACCGGGAATACCGGACTGATGTCAGGCCCTACGGCGCTGATGCCGTCCTGGTTTTCGGTAACCAGCATCAACTGCCGGTAGGCGTAGCTGACCACGTGCTTGGTGATCGGGTAATACACCTGGAAGTGATCATGGTTGACGGATATCAGTTTTACATTCTGGATTTCCGAAGGATTGCCGTAGGTGACGCCAATCATCTGGCCCGCATAGGGTGACAGTCGGGCCTGCATGGTTTCCGCCGACCGGAAATCGGGCGTATTGACCGGCATCTGAAGGGGACCCGCCAAATCGGCGGTTGATGTATCACGTTCCTGCCGGGCTTCCTCTTCCTCCTCCTGTCGGCGGCGTTCCTCGGCCAGCCGGGCTTCCTCTTCTTCCTGTTGCTTTCGAAGGGCTTTGGCCTTTTCCTCTTCCTCTTGCCGGAGGCGTTCTTCCTCGGCGCGGGCTTCCTCTTCCTCCTCCTGTCGGCGGCGTTCCTCGGCCAGCCGGGCTTCCTCTTCTTCCTGTTGTTTTCGAAGGGCTTCGGCCTTTTCTTCTTCCTCTTGTCGGAGGCGCTCTTCCTCGGCGCGGGCTTCCTCTTCCTTCTGGCGTCGGAGTTCCTCGGCCTTTTCGAGCTCTTCTTTCTGGCGCCGCAACATGTCGGCCCGTTTCTGGGCTTCTTTCTGACGCTCGGCTTCCAGGCGTGCTTCTTCCTCCTGCTGTTTGCGGAGTTCCTCGGCCTTTTCAGCCTCTTCCTGCTGTCGCTTTTCCTCCAGCAGACGTGCTTCTTCCTCTTGCTGACGTTTCAGTTCTTCGGCTTTTTCCTGCTCCTCGATGTGGCGTCGCAGCGCTTCCGCTTTCTCGAGCTCCTCGTAGTATTTCGAAAAGGTGATGCCGCACTGGGAGCAGTCTTCCGCCAAGAAATTATTGGCATGACCGCAATTGGGGCAGGTGATGGTCTTAACTTTCATTGGTCATTAACCCCTTTCGCTCAGGATCCAAGGCTAATTCTACTGCCGTCGATGGGTGCCAGGTGGTTATCCCCGGTCAATAGCCCGGTGTTGCGTCGGTGAAATGCCCGGTATCTTGAGATTATTGCGACCGGGCGATGCCAAATACGCTAAATCATAGTATTTATATAAAAAAACCATCTGGAGTGTCAAATGAAAACCCGTTTTCGGGCGCAGGTGCGACGAGCAGCACCAAGGACTGGCCGGGAGGAGGACCGTTGCAGTGATCGTCGGCAAGCTTTTCAATTGACAGCTTGTCCGACGGTTTTTATATTCGCATCCTGATTTGCGCGGCCATCGATTGGTTTACCTTGAAATACCATCAGACCTTGCGGCTTCTACCAAGGACGATATTCGCGCCCCATGCTCGGTGTTCACCAGAGAAGGAAAAAGCAATCTCATGCAAAAGAAGCCCATCCCCGGTGAGGATTTGAAGGACAGCCTGAAGGCGGCCGCCCGGGACCGTCTCCATCGATTTTTTCTGGCAGACGGCGACGTTCGCGGGGCCCTGGTTCATGGAACGCGTTTGGTACAGGAAATGCGGAACAATCACGACCTGGGTCTACTGGAGACCCTGATCCTGGGTCATGCCTACATGGGCGTCCTGCTGGTGGCCTCTTCGCTCAAGGGGGAAGACCGGGTGGCCCTCAAGATCGACTGTTCCGGGCCTGTGGGCGGCCTGGTGGCGGAAGCCAATGCCTACGGCGAGGTTCGCGGATACCTGAAAAAAGTGCCGATCCCGGTGACGAAGCCGCTGGAGGATTTCAATCTATCACCGTTTTTCGGGGCCGGGTTGATCAGCCTGACACGCTATCTGCACGATGCCAAGCAGCCTTTCACCGGGCAGGTGGCCCTTCAGTATGGCAACATCGCGCAGGATTTGGCGCACTACTACCTAACCTCGGAACAGATTCCGACCGCTTTCAGCTTGAGCGTCAAGTTTACACCCGAGGGTGAGGTGGCCGGGGCCGGCGGTCTTTTTTTGCAGGTCATGCCGGATGCGGCCGATGCCACGGCCGCCGAGCTGGAAAAAATCATCTACGCGTTGCCGTCTCTCGGAGAGATTTGTGCCGACGGATCGGACATCGATGCATTTATCCAGACCCACTTCGCAGACCTGAACCCGGTGCTGCTCGACAAGCCGCGGGTCACGTTTTTTTGTCGTTGCCGTCAGGAGGGGGTGGCGCGCATCCTCGGCATGCTTCCGATCGAGGAACTGAAGGACATTCGGGACAACGGCCCGTTTCCGGTGGAACTGCGCTGCCACCACTGCAACACCGTGTATCCATTCAGTCGCGAGGATGTGCAGGCGCTATACCGGACGCGTGGCGGCAGTGAATGAGGGGGGCGCGTGCGATCCCGCCATCAGGAATGGGTGTCAATCCCGTGAGCGGCAAGGCGACGGGACCGTGGTCGGTTAGTGCAGCCCTTTGCTGATCAGGACACCCAGACAGGTCGCCAGGTAAACGGCTACCACGACAATCATCCAGTCTTTGAAGGTCAGCTCGTCGGTAAAGAATTTAAGTTTCAGCTTCAGATAGGTACGGAAATTGGCTTTATCGGTAGCCGCTTCGGCTTTTTTTAGACCTTCTTCAAGGCGATTGACACGTTGCTCAAGATCATGAATCATTGTTTTTCTCCTGCCTTTGATTCAGAATGAAAACCATCGGTGGACCATGCGGGAATCGGCGGTATTGCCGGGGGCTCCCTGAAGTTCAAGAACCCGGACGACCATATCCTGTGCGAGATGCCGGTAGCGGCCGCCGACACGGTCGACAAGTGGTATTGTTTAAAGTAACATCTTGAAAAAACTATGGAAATATAAAAAGATGATAGCGCCTGCGTTGCCCTCGTCTATACAAGAGAACGCGTGGGGTGTCAATTGTTTTACGATCTCCCGGCGCCTTGATTGGCGGCCTGCAACTGCCGTTCGCTACCCTCGTTCGGATCGACCATGAATCAAGCTTTTACACCTGCCCGGGATTTCCATATGGCCGCGGTGACCGCTGGTCGCGTGCTGGCGTTTCACAAGGATCGCGTCGTGGTCAAGGCGACGAGCGCGTCGGCGGTCCTGCCGGGCCCCGACGAATTGACCTCCGCCGGGCTGGCGGCCCACACCCGTCTGCGCTTGGGCACGCTTCAGGGCCAGGCTTACAGCGGATGGGCCCTGTCGCATGAACCGGATCTGCCCGAAGGGTATGCGTTGGCCGGTTTGCGCTCGCTCTTCGGCGGCATGGACGAGGCGGATTTCCAGATGGCCGGCTACGCCCTGCAACTTCTGAACTGGGTCGCCGATAACCGCTTCTGCGGCCGCTGCGGAGCGGCGATGAACTTGGAGGAAGGCGACCGCGCCCTGGTCTGCCGGGCATGCCGGCATACGATTTATCCGCGCATCTCACCGGCCATTATCGTGGCCATTACGGCGGGCAACCGTCTTCTGCTGGCCCGGTCCGGACGGTTTCCGAGTAAGCGCATGTTCAGTGTGATAGCCGGGTATGTGGAACCGGGTGAGACCCTGGAAGACTGCGTCCGCCGGGAAATCCGGGAAGAGGTGGGGCTGACGGTGCGGCGCATCCGTTATTTCGGGAGCCAGGCCTGGCCTTTCAGCGGGTCGTTGATGGTCGGGTTCACCGCCGAGCACGCCGGCGGTCAGATTCAGGTGGACGGGCAGGAGATCCTTGAAGCCGACTGGTTTACACCGGACCGGCTGCCGGAACTTCCAGGGAAGATCAGCATTGCGCGTGCGTTGATCGACTGGTTCGTCGACAACCACTGACGGCCCTGCCGGGTGTTCGATATCGGCGTTGCGCGGCCTCCGGCCCCCGCGATTGCGGTATTCCTCGTCAGTCCGGCGTACGATCAGTACGCCTCCTTCTTGAAACTTGCGCGCCTTGATTTCGAACATCTGGCAGGGCCGTCATGCTTTCATCAATAACAGTTTTCAAATGCTTTTCCGCTATGATGCATCGACCTCGTCACCGATGCGCGGGTCGTCATAGTCCAGAAACTGGCCGCTCAGGGCCGACGGGGCGTACAGTGCCAGCCAGGCGAGTTTCGCGGCCGGGATGGCCGGATCGAGAAGCTTGCCCGCTTCCTTCAGTTGCGCGAAATAGGCGGTGCGCTCGGGTGTCATGACACGGGGGCCTTCCGCACGAATCATGGTCTGCATGGCCGTGTCCACGACCCCCGGTCTCAGGGCCACGGTGGTGATGTCCGGTTCTTCGGCCGCCAGGAGACGGGTGAGGTGGGTCACCCCGGCCTTGGCCACGCAATAGGCGCTCCAGCCTTCAATGGCCTTGACGGCGGCGCCCGAGCTGACGTTCACGATGCGGCCACGTGTGGATCGCAGGTGCGGGATGGCGGCCCGGGCCAGGTAAAACGGCCCCAGCAGGTTGACGGCCAGGTTGTACTGCCAGGCGCTCGGATCGGCGTCGGCCAGGCGGGCCACCGGCCCCAGAATACCGGCATTGTTGATCAGGGCGTCCAGGCGGCCGAAGCGGCCCACGGTGTCGGCCACCACCTGGCGGCAGTCCGGTTCCCGGGCCACATCGCCTGTCAGCGGCAACAGCATTTCCGTCCCGGCCGTTTCCGCGGCGAAGGCGGCGATGCCTTCCCGGGTCCGGGCCACGATCGCCACCTGGCAGCCCCGGGCCAGCAGCCGGCGTGCCGCGGCGGCGCCGATGCCCCGGGAAGCGCCCGTTACAAGTACAACCGGTCGATCCGTCATGATGGCGATCCTTTCATTATCCAATAGACGTCACGCCCTTCGGTGGCGAATGGCATCCGGCGGCGGGACGATGGTACCGGTATGAAGTCGGAAGCGGCCTTCAGTGCGGTCGCTGAAATAGCGTTCCAGGGTTTCCCGTACCACAACAAACGCCAACTCGTCCCAGGGGATGGCATCCTCCCTGAAAAGCCGCACTTCCAGGCTTTCTTCACCGGGGTGGTAGTCGGCGGTGCGCAACGGGCCGCGGAACATGAGATAGATCTGGTTGATAAAGGGCAGGTCGAACAGGGTAAAGGGCGTCAGGTCGTTCAACGTGGCCCTGGCTTCTTCACGCGTTTCCCGCCGGGCGCCGTCGATCATGGTTTCGCCGTTTTCGAGATAGCCCGCCGGCAGGGTCCATCGTCCGGCCCGCGGTTCGATGGCGCGGCGGCAGAGCAGGATGCGGTCTTCCCATTCGGGGATGGTGCCCACCACCATGCGCGGGTTCTGGTAGTGGATGGTGTGGCATTGGTCGCAGACGTAACGCGGCCGGTCGTCGCCGGCGGGGATGCGCTGCGTCAGGCCGGCGCCGCAGTGGGAACAGAAATTCATTACAGGTCGCTTTCCGATGGCGTCATCGCATACGGCATCTGGTCGAAAGTTGCAGGGGTGGGTTTCTTTATGGGTAAAATAGACCCTGACGGGCATATTTACAAGGGGCGCGCGGGGCGCTATCATGATCATGACCAGTATGCAGCGACTTCGGGTTAAGGAGAGATGAACGCATGAAATTGTTGATCTGCGGCAAGGGCGGCAGTGGGAAGAGTACCGTGTCCGTGCTCATGGCGCGGGCCTTTCAGCGCTTGGGGAAACGGGTGCTGCTGGTGGACGCCGACGAGTCGAACCTCGGTTTGCATCGTCTGGCGGGTTCCCCCTCGGCGGAAACCCTGCTGGAAGCCATGGGCGGCAAGGCGGGGCTGCGTTACCGCAAACAGGCCTCCTTTCCGTCCGCGACCTGTCCGGCCTTCTACGAAACCGCTTTTACCTGGGAAGACATTCCGGAGCGCTGCGTCCCGGACGCGGATGGCATCCGCCTGCTCAAAATCGGGAAGATCAAGACCTTCGGCGAAGGCTGTGCCTGCCCCATGGGCGGGGTCCTGCGACCGTTTCTGTTGAACTTCCAGGCCGGCGCCGACGATCGCATGATCGTGGACATGGCGGCCGGGGTGGAGCATTTCGGGCGCAGTGTGGACGCCCATGGCGATCGCATCATCGGCGTGATCGACCCGTCCTTCGAATCCTTTAAACTGGCCCGCAGCATCATGGCGCTTGCCCAGGGGGCTGATACGCCCATCGCCTTTGTATTAAACAAGGCCGACGACCGCATGCGGGAGGCCATAAGCCAATTTATCGATCCCGACCTGATCTGGGCCGAGATACGGGATCAGGACGCCCTCTTCATGGCCGGCCTGGAGGGCCGCCCCATCGACCTCGAAGATCCGGAAGTCGACGCGCTCTGCCGCCGCCTGGAACCGGCCGGGGCTTCGCAATAGTCCATGGCGACGTCAACGGATTCGACCTCGTCCGGCGACCTCATCCGGCTGGAGCAGATTACCCTGCGGGTGGGGGGCCGCTGGATACTGCCGGATACTTCCTGGACCATCGCGCAGGGGCAGAACTGGGTGATCCAGGGGCCCAACGGATCGGGCAAGACGTCCTTGACCGCCGCGCTGACCGGCGAGGTGCCGGTGGTGGCGGGGCGGCGCTGGCTGAACCCGGACGCCATCCGCCCCCGGGACATTGTTCGTCTTTCATTCGAAACCCACCGGCGCCTGATCGCCCGCGACGAAGCCCTCGATGAAGCCCGCGGGTTTGCCGGGATCGACGAACAGGGCCTGTCCGTCCGTTTCCTTCTGGACGCCACCGAAGCCAGCCCGGAGGCCGTAGCAGCTTGCACCGACCGGTGGGACCTCTTTCCCCTGCTGGACCAGCCCATCCGTAGTCTTTCCACAGGTGAAATGCGTCGTTTCCTGATCGCCCGCGCCCTGTTGTTCAACCCCCGACTGCTGATTCTGGATGAACCCTTTGACGGCCTGGACGCGTCCATGCGCCGGTATTTGGCAGACCGGATCACGGCGCTGGTGCGGGAAGGGCTGCAGATCATCCTGGTCACCCACCGTGACGAAGAAATGTTGCCGATCATGACCCATTCCCTGGAACTGGGGGAAGGGGGTGTTATCCGCCAGGGACCGCTGCGCGGGAAACCGCGACGTAAAAACCGAACCCTGAAGAGCGACCATGGCGATGAAAATGTCGGGACCGGAACATCCGCTGACATCACGCCCGTTTCGGTGAAGAACGGCACGCCGCTGATCCGCATGGTAAACGCGTCGGTTTCCTTTGAGGGGCGCCGTATCCTGAATAACCTCAACTGGAACGTTTACCACGGGGAGAACTGGCTGGTGGCTGGTCCCAACGGCGCCGGCAAATCGACCCTGCTGCGCCTGATCAGCGCCGATCACCTCCAGGCCTATGCCAACGACATCTTTCTCTTCGGCCGCCAGCGCGGCACGGGCGAGAGCATCTGGGAGATCAAACAGCGTATCGGCATGGTGTCCAGCGAGTTCCAGGTGCGCTACCGTAAATCCATCTCCGGTTTCGATGTGGTCCTGTCGGGGTTCTTCGACTCGGTGGGGCTGTTTCGGCTCGCCAGCCAGGCCCAGCGTGAACAGGCCAGGGCTTGGGTTTCGCGCTTGCAGATCGAGCGTCTGGCCGAGAAACCCTTCGACCGCATGTCCAGCGGGCAGCAGCGCATGGTGCTGATCGCCCGGGCCGTGGTGAAGGATCCCGCCTTGTTGATCCTGGACGAACCCTGCCAGGGGCTTGATGTCCGCAACCGCGAGCGGGTGCTGGCCATGGTGGCACACATTGGGACCGCCACACCCACCAACCTGATTTTCACCACCCACCACGTCGACGAGCGTCCGCCTTGCATGACCCACGAACTGCAATTATCCAAAGAAGGTTCATGGGCTATCCGTCGACTGTCGGAAAGGGATTAGTTTCAATTTTGCGCGTTACTTTTCTTTCACGGAAAAAGAAAAGATGAACTCGTAAAAACCCGCTGAGGTAATCCTTTCGTCATCCCTGCCCAGAAGGTTGTGTCACAATTTCAAAGCAGCATTTTACGGGTTTACGTCATTCCGGGCTTGACCCGGAATCCAGTTGTTTTTTTGAATGTTACAACACTGGATGCCGGATCGGGGTCCGGCATGACAAGATGAAAAAGTGTCCATTTTGTAATTCGAAAAGTCTCCTTCGCGGGAGTGACGGCCTAAGGACTTTACGACCCCATCTTATTTCTAACAGGAACAATTCCGGATAGAAGTGCCAATCTGATTGAAATCAAACGAAAATATTGACTTTTTGCGCATTTTACATTAGTGATGACAATCTTCTTCGCATCCGCAATGGATGCAAACCAACGTCAGTCAGGTTAAGCCGGCATGAGTCTTGAGTATTCGATCAACGATCATTGTATCGTTGTAACCGCGTGTGGAGTTACGCCCATCGAGGAAGTCATCATGACTTTCGAGCGTCTTGCTGCCGATGCCGCTTTCCAGCCCCCTGCCAATATTCTGTTCGATGCCCGGCATACCGAATACGGCCCATCCACCGAAGAGATCGAAGCGGTGGTCAGGAGCCTTGGAAAGCTCGACGCCTTCAAGAGCAGCCGATGGGCCACGGTGGCGAATCCCAATACGCTTGTCTTCGGCGTGGCCCGCATGTTCTGCTGCCTGGCCGAAAGCGAAGGCTTCTGCATCGAGCCCTTTTCGGATTACGAAGCAGCCTGCGCCTGGCTGCGCGAGCCTGAATCCGAAGTGTCGTGGTAGATATTGTTGTTTAGCATAGTTTTTCAGCCCCGATAAATAGATCCAGTCTTTGTATCTCTATGGAAATATAGTAGGAGAAGACTGCCTATTCTCCAAGAAGCCGGTCTTTTCCCATCAGCCGCAATGGCTACAAAACTGTGTTTTGAAAGTGTTCTATCGGGCACCCCCAGGGCTTCGGTAATGAAGGCTAATTATTCATGGTAAACCCCAATTTTCCGAGTTGAAGTCAAGATAATAATAGACAAGTGCGCCTCAACGGAAAATTCGATAATTCACTGATAATGGCGCAAAAGTAGAATCGTATTCACTAAGGTGACTTCCTACTCGGCCGGTTGATTAATACGACTTAACAGTAGGTTATGGTGGATTTCCCATCAATGCCCAAATAGATTTAGAAAATCGCATTTTTGTAGGAAAAGGAACTTTTGTGCGCAAAGGCAGATTTCCACTGAATAAATAAGTTAGCCATTCAGGTATATGTTGAGAAATATAAATGTTTATTGAACAAATATTACCCGCTGTTATTGCTCAAAAAAGCACTTTACGTGAAAATCTCATCAATGAGTTGAGGAACAATGGTGTCCAAAGTATGGTTATTGACGATATCGTGTCACTCGTTCCCAATGCACTTATCGATTCTCCAGCATTTTTGGATAAATTGACAAATTTATGGCGGTACGAATTTGGTATTCCTTATGACTGGACCTTACAGCGGCCGCAAGGTACTAATTGATGTTAAAAGGCGATCAATAGATTTCATCAAACAAGCTGAAAAAATTGGTATTGAACCA
>Ga0210141_1000048_pt1 | contig 13130 bp, 11 predicted proteins | sample China_Galinas_Co_2_FD_184862 | JGI IMG/M metagenome (GOLD analysis project Ga0210141, IMG submission 184862) | Wetland microbial communities from San Francisco Bay, California, USA, that impact long-term carbon sequestration -... | ecosystem: Environmental > Aquatic > Marine > Wetlands ...
TCGGGTAAATCAAATTGCAGTGTTGCAGAACGCGTTGGTTGCGGTTGCCGGATGTTCAGAAAGAGATAGCAGCATAAAATATGCCACTTTGAATGGATAGGGTAAAACTCATTGATATATATATAAAATATTACGTTAAAGGGAAGAAAAGTGTTGACGTCGCGATACAGGCGTTAAATGGGATGCAATTGGTTGATGCCATTGGCAATCATTGCAAAAAACAAACTGTTGCGTTGATGGGAGTGTTGCGCAACGTTATGTTGCTATTGCAACACCATTGCGGGTGGGTTTAAGCGTAAGACGCGGTCCGCCTGCCGTCACCGATCCGACATGACCACGCCGGCCGCTGGGGCAACCGATGGCTATAGATTTCGGCCCGTGGGTCAGGGCACGGGAAGCGATAGCGTAAAGGAGGTTCTTTTTCCGGGCTCACTTTCGACCTGGACGCTTCCCTGGTGGTCCTGGAGGATGCCGTAGAGCGTCGAAAGGCCAAGCCCGACGCCATAGCCTTCGTTTTTGGTCGTATAGAAAGGCTCAAAAATATGAGGCAAATCTTTTTCAGAAATGCCCGTTCCGGTGTCGCTGACGGTCAAGTGGACAGCATGCATGGCTTCAACGTACGAAGCGGTAAGGGTCAAGGTGCCGCCTTGCGGCATGGCGTCGGCACTGTTGAAGACGAGGTTGATGATGCATTGCTGCAGTTGGTTGAAGTCCCCGTTTATATCGGGAAGCCGGTCTCCAATGTGCTGCTCGAGGCGAATATTGTTGAGTTCCAGCTTGTGCTGACAAAGCAGGATGCAGCGCTGCACTAATTCGGAAACGGCAACAGGCCCGAACGCTGTTTCCGACTTGCGTGAAAAGGTCAACAGGTTGGAGACAATCTGGGAGCACCGGCTGGTTTCTTTTTCCACCAGGTCCAGATAGCGGGTAAATTTTTCCATTTGATCCGAAGAAACAGTGCCTCTTCCGAGAATTCGCAGCATCAACCGGCAGTAGTTCAAGATCCCGGCCAGGGGATTGTTGATCTCATGCACGACGCTGGCCGCCAGGCGCCCCAGTGACATCATTTTGTCCTGGTGCAGGATACGGGCCTGGTCTTCCACCTCCCTTTCGAGGCGGCGGATCTCCCGCAAGTCCCTGACGAAGCACACGGTGCCGGGTTCCTGGTCGGGGATATCGACCTGCGCCACCGACATTTGCACCGGGATGCGCTGACCCTTTAAGCCGCAGAGCGTTGTTTCAAAAAGAGACTGGCGACGGCGGCCGCTACGATCTTTGTCCTGCAGCAACAGTTTCAAACGGGCCTCTTCTTCCGGCAGTAGAAAGCGGCCCAGGTGCATCTTGTGGAGCACTTCCGATTTGTCGCAGCCCAGCATGTCCTGGGCGCTTTGATTGAACGTCACGACGACATCATCGGGGTCGCAGCCGATAATCCCGTCCAGCGAACTTTCGATGAGGCTGTTCTGGAAGGTAAAGGCCGCCATGAGCTCACGGGTGGTATCGTTCCAGCCTTTTTCCAGAAAGGTGGTATAGTCTTTCAGCTGTTTGCGGTCTTCGAAGCGTGCCCGGGCCCTTTCCAGGGCGACGGCCAGCGCTTCGCTGTGCAGCGGTTTGGTGATGAAGTCCGAGGCATCCAGTTGAAGAGCCCTGATGGCCAAATCCATTTCACCAAAGGCCGTGGCCACAATAACTTCGATATCCGGGAAGTTTTTCTTCACGGTTTCCAGGACAGCAATACCGTCCATGCCCGGCATGCGGACATCCGTAATGACGATCTGGGGGCGGACCTCTTCGCAAAGCGCAAGACCGTTCTTACCATTGTCGGCCGTGAAAACAGCATAGCCGGCGTCTTCCAGCGTGATGCGCGTTACGCGCCGAATCCCTTCCTCGTCATCAATCAGAACAATGCGCCAACCGTTTTTGTCCATCATAACATGATGTCTCCCTGGTGGTGGGGGCGGAATATCGTCGGTGAGGGGCGGACGATGTCATCAGATTTAGCAGCCATTTAAAAAAAAATGAAGCGAAAATTCGGGACAGCAACCCCGCGGGATGCCGAATCCCCGGGCCGATGGGATCCCCAGGGCGAGGCGCTCTCGTGGTTTGACGGCGATTGGCAATTGCACTACAAGAGGGAGAAACCCCGTGCGACGGCGATACCGACCATGTTGTCGCGAACGACCCGCAGGAACGCAATTCCAAATGCAATGGAGATCGAACCATGACACACTATAAAATCCATCCTATCGTGCTGGGCACCAAGGTGTTTGACAAAGGCATGATGACCTATCAGCATCATTACGGACGGGAATTCGTCATACCCATCTATGCCTGGTATCTTGAGGGCGGGGACCAAACGATTCTGGTGGACACCGGTGAGATGAGCCCGATCCAGTCACCGGAGCGTGAATCCGCTATCGGCGGCAAAATATACACGTTCGAGGAGGGGCTGGCCCGCTGGGGACTGACACCGGATGCGATCGATGTGGTCATCCACACCCACCTGCACAACGACCACTGTGAAAACGACTACAAGTGCCGCAATGCTGTTTTCTACGCTCATGCTAATGAACTGGCGCATATTCACGACCCGCATCCGCTCGATTTCCGTTATCTGGAGGATTACATCGAAGACGTCGAGGAAAACGGCCAACTGCGGATCGTCAAGGAAGATCGGGAAGTGCTCCCCGGCATTCGATTGATGCACACGCCGGTGCATACCGAAGGCGGCCTTTCCGTAATCGTAGATACGACAGAGGGTCGTGCCGTCATCACGGGGTTTTGCGTGATCGAGGAGAATTTTTTCCCCCCCAAGGAAATCCGGGCCATGGAGATGGACGTGATCCCGCCGGGGACACCGGTCAATGTCTACCGCGCCTATGATATCATGCAGGACGTCAAAGCCATGGCCGACATCCTGATCCCCCTGCATGAACCGAAGTTTGCTTCGGTGGAAACGATTCCGGCCTGACGCGCTCATTTTGAAAGGTATTGGCGATGCTCAAACTATTGGACCCCATCCCCTACCTGCCGCTGATCCTGCTGGCCGTTTTCATGCTGCTGGCGCCGTTCCGGCCCATGCCGCACGTGCTGGAAAAGCTGATCATGCTGAAAAACGGCACCTTGACGCGGCCCCTGGATATCTTCGATCTGTTTTTCCACCTTGCCCCCAGCGTGATCCTTTTGCTGAAATGGATCCGGGGGATGCAGTCCTGACGGGCGGGGTGCAGAATCGAAATCGGGATTGCTATCGCAATCAAACAAGGTAAGGGGAGCGCACACTGCCGGATTCGACCCCGATCCCGATAGCGATTTCGAATCCGATGAGATCAAAATCCGAATGGGGTTTTCAGGGCGGGTTTTAAGCCCCTTTTCAGCAGGGTGGTTTCAATTCGGAGCGGACCAGGGCATGGCTTTCCTGCCGGGGGAATTTACCGCTGATGGGCCGGTAGAACTCCCGGATGGCAATCATGTCACGTTCGATATCGCCGGTGGGATAAAAGAGGGGACCGAAGCCGCCGACCTTGCGGTCGTAGTCCAGAAAACCGAGGGCAATGGGGACATCGGCTCCGCAGGCGATATGATAAAAACCGGTCTTCCAGTATTGGACCCGTTTGCGGGTTCCGGACGGCGGGACGACCAATGCCATTTGCGGACGCTGTTGGAACATATCGATGGCCTGGGCCACCACGTTGCGGGAGCGGGTGCGGTCGATGGGCAGGGCGCCCAACCACCGGAACAGCGGTCCCAGGGGCCAACGGAACCAGGCATCTTTCATCATGATCTGGGGTCTGAGTTTATAGATGAAGGCGAAACACAGGGTGTAAATAAAATCCCAGTTCGAGGTATGCGGGGCCGCGATAACGACGTAACGGTCCAGCTCCGGTTTATCCCCTTCAGCTTTCCATCCCGTGCATTTTAAAACGAACAGCGACAGCCAGCGCATCAGTGTCCGAATGATCGTGGTTTCGTGAATGGTCATCGTATTTCCCTGTTGTGGGGCCCATGGATAACATCCAGCCCGTTTTGCAACGGGAACCGGACACTGCATAACGTATCGCTTTTCTATGTGAAAGCATCGGCGGGGGGAACGGTTAACTGGCGTTTTACAAATGTTTTACAAGGGGGTGGGGTGTTTACCGATTGCAAATCGGGCCGGCCGGGGAGGCAGGGCTGTTGTCGACCTGCCGGTTGGCAACTCCTCGGGCGCGGCGGCCGGTGCATTTGTCGGTGGCGAATCTTCCGGCAACGGTTCAGTCGGCTTCGCGGTACAGGGCCAGAATACCGGAGCGGGCCAGTTTTTTAATGCCCATGGGTTCCAGCAGATGCACAAGGGCATTAATTTTATCGTGACTGCCGGTGGCCTCGACAATATAATGACTCGTTCCGGTATCGACGATGCGGCCGCGAAACGTTTCCACGATACTGCGGATTTCAGGCCGGTCCGCCGGTGCGGCCTTGACGCAGATCAGCGCCATTTCCCGCCGCACGGACTTTTCACCGGTCATGTCGCGCACCTTGATGACATTGACCAACCGCCGCAGCTGTTTCATGATCTGTTCCAGCTGATCCGGATTGGCGCGTGTGGTAATGGTGATGCGGGACATCCGGGGATTGGCCGTGGGGGCGCCGCAAATGGTTTCGATATTGTAGTTGCGGCTGGCAAACAGCCCCGAAACCCGGGCCGTTACACCGGGTTCATTTTCCACCAGCATGGTCAGGGTATGATAATCAGTTTCCATAAACCGGTCTCATACCAGATGCGTCGCTCCGGAGCAATTGCCATCAATCACCATCGCAACCTTTCATTCCAATCGACGTCATGACGCTATCTCAACTGAATGCACTTCCGGTATCCGCCGTTTTTGATGACGTGCGCCGCGCTCTGGGCGACTGTCGGAATGCGGTTTTGCAGGCCCCGCCCGGCGCCGGCAAGACCACCGGTGTGCCGCTGGCCCTCCTGAATGCGCCCTGGCTGGATGGGAAGCGGATCGTCATGCTCGAACCCCGCCGGCTGGCAACGCGGGCGGCAGCTTTTCGGCTGGCCGATCTTTTGGACGAACCGGTGGGGCGAACCGTCGGTTACCGCGTCCGGATGGACAGCCGGGTGGGGCCGCAGGGCCGGATCGAAGTGGTTACCGAGGGGGTGCTGACGCGCATGCTGCAGTCCGACCCGGCCCTGTCTGGTGTGGGGCTGGTGATTTTTGACGAGTATCACGAGCGCAGCCTCGAAGCGGACTTGGCGCTGGCGCTCTGTCGCGATATCCAGGGGGTCCTCAATGACGACCTGCGACTGCTCGTCATGTCGGCCACGCTGGATGTTGATCGGGTGGCGGACCTGCTGGGCCGGGCACCGGTTCTGACCTGCCCCGGACAATCCTACCCGGTGGAGACCGTCTATCGCGGACGGGCCAGTGGGCAGACGGTGGAAGGGGCCGTCGTAGCCACGATTCGGGAGGTCGTTGCGGAAGGGCGCGGCAGCATGCTCGTTTTCCTTCCCGGGGCCGCTGAAATCCGCCGGGTTGCCAAACAGCTGGAAGCGTCTTCACTCGGACCCGCCTGGCGTATTGCCCCCCTCTATGGCAACCTCTCATTGGAGATGCAGACGTCGGCCATCCTGCCGGCTGCGGATGGCCAGCACAAAATTGTCCTGGCCACGTCCATTGCCGAGACCAGTTTGACCATCGAGGGGATTCGCGTCGTGGTGGACAGCGGGCTGAGCCGGGTTCCGCGGTTTGATGTGGGCAGCGGCCTTACCCGTCTGGTGACACTGCCGGTGACAAGGGACTCCGCCGATCAGCGCCGCGGCCGGGCCGGGCGCACCGCAGCGGGAACCTGTTTTCGCCTCTGGTCCCGGGAACAACACGCGGGGCTGATCCCGCAGGCGCGGCCGGCTATTCTGGAGGCTGATCTGGCACCGCTGGCACTGGAGCTGGCCCTATGGGGCGTCACAGATGTGGCCACCCTGGACTGGCTCGATCCGCCGCCCCCGGCAGCCTTGCAGCAAGCGCGTGAGCTGCTGATGGGTCTGGCGGCTGTGGGTCGTGAAGGACGTATTACGGATCACGGCCGCGAAATGGCCACCCTGCCGCTGCATCCCCGGCTGGCCCATATGGTTTTGAAAGCGATGGCGGGCGGCACAGGTGACCTGGCCTGCGACCTGGCGGCCCTGCTGAGCGAACGAGACATCATGCGCTTTGGGCCGGGTGAGCGTGATGCCGACCTGCGCCTGCGGTTGGATATCCTGGCCCACTTCCGACGGGAAAGACATTTTCCTGACAAATCAGGCATGGTGGATAAATCCGCCTGCCGACGGGTAATCCAGGTGTCGGAGAACCTTCGTCGTCGACTGGCGATCAACCGTCGGTGCGACGACGACAATATGGCCGGCGTTCTTCTGGCATGGGCCTATCCCGACCGTATTGGCCAGCGCCGGGATGGTCATTCCGGTCGATTTCTTCTCACGGCTGGCCGGGGCGCCTATCTGGATGCGGCCGAACCACTTGCCGCATCAGACTACCTCGTGGCGGCCACGCTGGACGGTGAGCGTCGGGAAGCCCGGATTTTCCTTGGGGCGGCCATACCTGCCAACAGCGTATACGAAAATTTCAAGGCCCAAATGCAGTGGGTGGAACGGGTGGAATGGGACACCGAACGGCAGGCTGTCCGGGCCGAGCGGCACCTGAGACTGGGGGCTTTACGCATCAAAATTGAACCTATGGCTGCCATCCCTGCCGAAGCCCGACAGGAGGCCTTGCTAAAAGGCATCCGTTTGGCCGGTCTGGCGTGCCTGCCCTGGACCAAAAACCAGCGGACCTGGCAGGCACGGGTGTTGTTCCTGCGCCGGCATCTGGACGAGCGCGAAGAATGGCCGGATGTTTCCGATGCCGCGCTGACCGAGACCCTCGAAAGCTGGCTGGGACCCTATCTTGGCGGTCTGTCACGCCTCAATGATCTGAAACGGATCGACCTGACGGCAGCACTGAGGGCGCATTTATCCTGGAGGCAGCAGCAGCACCTGGACCTCCTGGCACCGACCCATCTGACAGTTCCCAGCGGGTCAAGCCGTCCCATCGATTACAGCGGGGATATTCCGATGCTGGCGGTGCGCATCCAGGAGATGTTCGGTACCCACGAGACGCCGACGCTTGCGGCGGGCCGCCAGCCCCTGTTGCTCCATCTGCTTTCCCCGGCCGGGCGTCCGGCCCAGATCACCCAGGATCTGGGCGGTTTCTGGGAAAACAGCTATCCGGACGTCAAAAAGGAACTGAAAGGGCGTTACCCCAAACATCACTGGCCGGATGATCCGTTGAACGCCCACCCTACAGCACGTGTCCGCCCGCGTTGATTTGGGGGAGATATGGTTTACAAGGCAGACGCATTCTGGTAGCCATGATGGGCCGTTTTGGAGCCTGGCCGGCGATGGTCGTCTGTTCGGGCGAAGGGTTTGAAACTACCTCTGGTGCGCGTATGTCGATGGATAGTTGGATAACGGTTTTGCTGGTTCTGCTGCCCACCGGGGTGGCGTTTTGGCTGGCCCGGGAAACATCCCGTTTGCGCGAGCGATTGCGGCGGTTGAGCCGCACCGCCCAGTCCAAACATAAACAGTATCAAAAGATCGAGACCCACCACGAGGACGAGGCGGATCTCCGGCAACGCACCGAGGAAAAACTGCGCAGTTATCTGCAGTTGATGGACACCCTCATCAACACGATTCCCAACCCAATTTTTTTCAAAGATATCGATGGCGTTTTCCGAGGCTGCAACCAGGCCTTTGCCCGGGAGATCGTCGGATTGACGCGGGATCGCATCATTGGCTGCAAGGCCGGGGATCTGGGCACCCAGATCCCGGATGAACTGGTGGCCTGCCTGCAGCGCAACGGTGTCCACAGCGCAACCTTCGAGGCGGAAATTCCCTGTGCGGACGGCCGCCGCCGGGACTTTCTGTTTACCACCGCCACGGTGGTCGGCGAGGGGTCCGAAAAGGCCGGCAGCGTCGGCGCCATGATGGATCTGACGGAAAAGAACCGTGCGGCCCGCGAGCGGGCCCAGAAAGAAAAATTTCAGGGGGTGCTGGAGACCGCCGGGGCGGTCTGCCATGAGCTCAACCAACCCCTCCAGGTGATTTCAGGCTATGCCGAGCTCATGATGGTCGACCTGGCCGAAGGCGACAAACATTATGGCCTGGCCGAGCAGATTCTCGATCAGGTTGAGCGCATCGCCGACATCACCGGGAAACTGCAGAAAATTACCCGTTACAAAACCGTGGACTACGGCCGACACGCCAGGATCATCGACATCCATCAATCCTCGGACGACTGACCGATCGATGATCGAACGTGATGCGGGGTCAGAGATCCAATGGGCAGGCGCGCGAATGTATCCGGTTCCTCTCGTCTCCCAAGATCTGACCAACCAACCAATACGCGAACCTTGATCACGCCTGGCGAAGACCATTTCCTTCCGGTGATGGCAGGCGGTCCATCACCCTCGCTTCCATCATCTTGATCATCTGGTGAAACGGCGAGCGGCGATGTTTCATTTTACGCGCCCAGTGGCCGAAAAGATCGCGCAGCGGATCCACGAAATGCTCCGGCTCGATGCCGGTTTCCTCCACGATGTCGGTGGCTTCATCGGCAACGGCCTGCCACGCCGGAACAACCGACTCCTCGGGTTGTACCAGGCTTTCCGCGGCCTGCCCGTCAGTCCTATAGGTCAAGGCGGATATCATACTGGATTCGGCGGCCAGGATCGTCCGGGACTGCCGGATATCCACTTCGACTCCGGCCAGTGTGTCCAGCCTTGATAGACCGGCTGATCCATGGCCCCGCCGTCCGGACGCTTCCGGTGCAAACGATTTGCCGATCAAGCGGTCGATGCGGCGCAGGGCCTTGCGAATATCGCGCATTTCTTCCCGACTGAGATCCCCTTCAACCGTCACGGAGATTTCCTGACTGGCTTCAAAACCATACCATTCCTGGGTTTCCGCGCTAGTACCTTCATAGGCGTAGCGTTCACCATCATCAGAGACGGCAAATTGCTGATGGACGGACATTCGCGCATCCCGTCCATAAACCGCCACGGTTTCCCGATCCATGGAAAGGGTGACGGTGTCGCCTTCCTTGGTATGCAGGGTGATGTCCTTGCTGACTTCCGAAACGGCTGCCAGGCGCAGACTTTGCGAGGCCTGGACTTCCCGGCCGGACAGGCCGGGTGTGTTAAACGGATACAATTCAAATGCATTGGATGATGCAATGGCAGCAGTCATTCTGACCTCCCTTTAAATAGGAATTCTTCCTGGAAGGTATTATCGGCGGTTTTAGCAGAAACATGAATGACGATGACTGGAGACGCTATCCGAATTGTGATAAGACATCTGCTTATGTTCATTGGGTTTGCAGGCTATTCACGATGGCCGTTACGGTTGGCGATCAGAGGCATGCGGTCCCGTGTTGAATCGACGGACATGGGTACCAGGAGAAACGATTCATGACCGATGGTGGCAGTGAGGAATTCGATCCCCGAGATTTCATGACGAGCTTCCGTGTGATTGCCGCGGGGGTGTTGCTGTCGCCGCGGGCCTTTTTCCAGGAAATGCGCCGCACGGGGGGATGATGGCGCCTTTTTTATTTATGCTGGCCAGCCGCCTGGGAACCGCATTGGGCGGGGGGGCTTGATGGAGAAGACCATACCAGACGCCCATCCGACGCAACCGGATGAATGCGATAAGGATAATGGGGGCGCTGACGTTTCAACAAAGGCGGCGCCCGCCAAGATTTGCCCTATTTCCGGGTGGGCGGTTCAGAGACGGCCGGAATGGACCGACGTTGCATTCGAACCGGGGTTCTCGATAACGGCCGAAATCATCGGTAGCGGTATCCTGCTCACGCACAACCATGGCCGCGCCACCCTCGAAGGCGTTCGCAAGGCCTTTGATTTTACGGATGCCATAATCGATCAGTATCTCGCCCGCCGTCCGTACATCCACATCTTGGATTATTCCCATCTCGGTGGAACCACCCTTGAGGGACGCCGCTATTTTATTCAGCATATGCTGCAACGGAAGCAGTTGGTCGGCGTCATCTTTTACGGCCTATCCTCTCTGCTCCGCATGAGCACCAAGTTGGGTAAACGGCTCAATATCATTCAGTTTGATGTTCACATCGCCCAAGACTACCAGGACGCTGTCTTTCTGGCGCGGGGGCTGCTGGAAGAGGATACGGGACATGCCACCGATGACAAGACGCCATCGGAGTCCTTTACCGACACCTACCTGTCGCACGATGGGACGCCGCACACCGTCCTCCGTCGAGACGACTGGATTTTCGAGCAGGAAGGCTTCTCGATCCGCTATGAAATCATAGACGGTCATATTCTGCATTCCATCGCGGCAGGTGCCCTCGAGGTCGCCCATCTGTCCGGTTTGATCGCCCTGCGGGAGAAAGTATACGATTCTCTATCGGAACCCCTGGGACCGCATTATATCATTGCCGATCTCAAAGGGCTTCAGCGGGTGGGGCGGCGGACACGCAAATACTACCAGGACGCGATTTTAACCTGGCATCGGAAAGTCCCCCTGCGCGGATACATCGTATACGGTCTTAATCCATTTACAGCGGCGGTGACCAATTTTTCGCGGTTTATTTTACCTTTTCCGGTCAAGGCCACCGATGATCTGGACAGTGCCCTGGGAATGGTCCGGGAGGAAACCGAGGCGGCCGGGGGAAACAGTCACCGGGAGGGTGCGTCTTCCTTGGTATCAGGGAGCCGCTCGTTGGCTGCGGTCAACCCGGTCGAACACTTGCTGGAGTATATCGGCAGTATCGACTGGGAGCGGGACGGATTGTCCCTTACAAAAGATGTCGGGGAAAACAGTTCCCTGAGTCCGGTTTATGACGCCATCAGCGTCATCAAAACTGAGCTGGACGATCTGCTGCACGAAAAAATAAAGGCCGAAGCGGCGCTCAAAGCGGCCCGGGACGACCTGGACGCCCGTGTCCGGGAAAGGACGGCGGAACTGATTGCGACCAACCAGCGCCTGCAAACCGAAATCGCCGAGCGGCGCGAGATGGAAGCGGCCCTGCGCGCAAGTGAGAAAAATTACCGGGATTTGGTGCATAGTGTCAACAGCATCATTCTGCGATGGGACGCCGAGGGCAAAATCGTCTTCATGAACCCCTATGGGCTGACGTTTTTTGGCTATGAAGCAGAAGAATTGATCGGTGGGAATGTGGTGGGAACCATCGTTCCCGAGAGCGAGAGCATTTCTCAGCGGGACCTCAAGGAGTTGATGCTGGCGATCCGGCAGGACCCCGATCGTTTTCGCAACAACGAAAATGAAAACATTACCCGGGACGGGCGCCGGGTTTGGGTCTACTGGACCAACCGGGCGATTACGGATGCCGACGGGCGCATTACGGAGATTTTGAGCGTTGGAAACGATATCACCGGGCGGCGCCACATGGAAGCGGAGCTGCGACGGCTGGCCACCACGGATTCTCTGACCGGCGCCTTCAATCGCCGCCGTTTTTTTCAGAAAGCGCGTCAGGAATTTCTACGGCACCAGCGCTATGGCCACCCTTTCGCCATCCTGCTGATGGATATGGACCACTTCAAGAAAATTAACGATACCCATGGACATCCTGTCGGTGACACCGTGTTGAAAACGTTTGTGGACACCTGTCAGCGTGTCTTCCGGGTTACGGATATTTTCGGCCGTACGGGCGGCGAAGAGTTTTCGGCGGTGCTGCCGGAAACCGAGGCTGCCAATGCCGCCCGGGTTGCCGAACGCTTGAGGGATCGGGTGATGAACAGCCGAATCGACGGCGGAACGGACAACCGTCCGATCCAGTGTACCGTGAGCATCGGGTTAACCAGCCTGCGGGAGGATGACGTGGCCCTTGAATCGATGATTCGACGGGCCGATAAAGCCCTGTACGATGCCAAACGGACGGGACGCAACCGTGTCGTGCAGGCGTAAATAGCGTTCATCGTGTTTGATATGAATTGATGCTGCATGGGATTTCATTAAATGGCAACGACCCCATTGACCGATGTCGAGATCCGGATACTGGGAAGCCTTATGGAAAAGGCCTTGTCCACCCCGGACTACTACCCGCTATCCCTTAACGGCCTTACCAACGCCTGCAACCAAAAGTCGAGCCGTGATCCGGTTGTGGTGTATGACGAACGTGACGTGCAATCGGTCCTGGAGGCGCTGGAAGAAAAAAAACTGGTCAACCGCAGCGGGGTAGGGCGGGTGCCCAAATACGAGGAATTATTGTCACCGACGTATGACCTGGTTCCCCGGGAAACCGCTGTGCTGTGCGTGTTGATGCTCAGAGGACCCCAGACCGTCGGAGAGCTCCGCAGCCGGACCGGACGGTTGGCCACCTTCGAAAATCTGGAAGCCGTCACCGAAATCCTTGAAAAACTGGTTGAATGGGGGCTTGCCCAGCAACTGGATCGACTTCCCGGCCGCAAGGAATCACGCTACGATCATCTTTTGGGGAGAGCGCCGGAAACGGTGTTGCCGCCTGACCAGACGGCGCCACCTCCGGCCCATGAGGCTGACAGCATCGCGCGAATCGAACAACTCGAGTCGGAAGTCGCCCAACTGCGAAGCGATATCGAAAGCCTCCGGGAAACATTGAGCACATTTAAAGCCCAGTTCGACTGATCCCGCGGCCGTGGGCATCGTTCCGGGAAAGGCATGCTTCGCGGCCTCGTGGCGCAGCACACCACGCCACTCCTTGGTCATTCCGCTTACCCATCGCAATCCATGCACGATCGCCGTACGGCGTTAATCTCCAGCCGAATGGGATTGATTTTCAGGGCCAGTTCACAATCCTGCCTGTTTTCGGCTCAAGTATCTTTTCATGCGGTCGATAATATTATTTAACCCGCGCGCTGCTGGAGCGGCTTGCAAGGGATGGAATTTGTCCGGTTTTTTGGCATTGCGTGCGCTATCTCCCTTTCGCATGCATGCCCGGAATAGCGTGAATTGACGATCGCGATAAACAGGTGAGCACCATGCAAAAAATATACGTAACCAACGATAACAAGGCCACGCTGGCCTGTCCGGCCTGCGAGCGGAGTCGGACCATCGACGCATCGCCCTATATCACGAT
>Ga0210141_1000049_pt1 | contig 13125 bp, 10 predicted proteins | sample China_Galinas_Co_2_FD_184862 | JGI IMG/M metagenome (GOLD analysis project Ga0210141, IMG submission 184862) | Wetland microbial communities from San Francisco Bay, California, USA, that impact long-term carbon sequestration -... | ecosystem: Environmental > Aquatic > Marine > Wetlands ...
GGAAATTTCAAAACAGACGGGGGAAAAACTGAGGAATTTTGAAATCATGGTACAAAGCACCGCTGAACCATCTGGGTAGTAACTGTATGGGTCGATTTGTAACATTGGAAACGAAAACCTCAGTCCTTTGGTAATGCCGCACCATAACAGCGTTCAATTCATGGATTTTCAAAAAATCTGCACTTTTTAAACTCAAAAGAATCAACCCGCCACCCGATTTTTCCGCCCGAGGATCACAATTTTAGAATGAGAATATTTCGACGCAATTTTCTATTGACATAATATACCACGTAGTGTCACATATGTCAGATTGATTCCATGGATGCCTATCTAACTAAAAACTCTAGGAGAAATTTATGGACAACAAAGAATTTGCTCGATTGCGAAAAAAGCTGGGCAAAACGCAGAAACAGATGGCTCAACTGCTGGGTGTATCCATCAAGGCTGTACACAGTTACGAACAGGGCTGGCGATCCATACCTGCCCATGCGGAGAGACAGATGTTGTTCCTAATATCCAATAAGAGGGGAGACTCCCAGGTGAACAAGCCGTGCTGGGTTACAAAAAAATGTCCTCCCAAGAAGAAAAAAAAGTGTCCGGCATGGGAATTTAAATCCGGAAAACTATGCTGGTTTATTAACGGAACTATTTGTGACGGCGTCGTTTATAAAGATTGGCGACAAAAGATGAAGTCATGCCGGTCGTGCGAAGTTTTTACCAATCTCCTATGACCCGGCATTTTTCCTGACCCCAAAACACCCCATATTCCATAAGAGTTTTTTATAAGGATATGAAACTATGCATAATATAGTTTCACACCAAAAAAGAATCGCCGAACCCGAACCCGGGAAAAAAAGAACGTTAATTGGCGATAGGGGGAATTACTTCCTTGACAGAATCCAGGGGGAGGCAGGTGTTAATATTTCGGCATGTTTTCAATGTGAGCGCTGTACCAATGCCTGTCCTGTCAGCCATTTTATGGATATCAAGCCTCACCAGGCGATACGCTATGTTCAGCTGGGGTGGCGTGAAGACCTGTTAAAATCCTCAACCATCTGGGTGTGCCTGTCCTGTGAAATGTGTACGACTTACTGCCCCAACGAGGTGGATGTCGCGAAAACGATCAATCATTTGCGCAATATGGCGGCGCATTCGTCCATAACTCCTAAAGAAAAAAGTCTTGCCGTATTTCATCAAACGTTTCTGGAAGTGCTTCGAAAATCCGGCAAGGTCAACGAATTCCAATTGATGAATGCTTTTTATTTAAAACCGGGCATTTTTCAGGAAAAGTTAAAAAACGGAACCCTTAAAGAAGAGCTTTTGCTGGGCTTGACGTTATTGCGTAAAGGAAGGCTCAAAATATTCTCGCCCAGATCCAGGGCCATCAAGGACATTCAAAAAGCCTTTCATCAAACTCGCGGAGAGATCGTTTAATGAAAATATCTTTTTATCCGGGATGCTCTCTAGAAGGGATGGCCAAGGACTATTTCCACGCCATTGATGCGGTGTTCGAGACGATGGATATCGATCTGGTTGAGATAGAAGATTGGTCTTGTTGCGGGGCTACGGCAGCCCATAGTCTCAGCGAGGCGATGTCGGTAGTTCTGCCCGCAAGAAATTTGGCCGCTGCCGAAAAAATGGGGCTCGATATCGTTGCGCCGTGTGCCAATTGTTTTAATCGTCTACGGTTTTCCCAGCAGATAATCAAGAAAAAGGTTTTTGATATACCCTGGCATGTTACAGGAGACATCCAGGTCCACGATATGACCCGTTTTCTGGCAGAATCATCGATGATAAAATCGATAAAAAATCGGGTTTTAAAACCTTTAAACGGACTAAAGGTCGTGTGTTATTACGGCTGTCAGATGGTCCGCCCTCCGAAAATCACCGGCTACACAGATTACGAAAACCCCCAAACCCTGGATCGTATTGCTGCAGCAGCAGGTGCTCAAGTGATAGACTGGTCTTATAAATCGACCTGCTGTGGTGCAACTATCGGTATCGGTCGCAAGAAGATCGGAGAATCTCTAACCCTACGGATTTTAAAAAAAGCACAGCAAGCCGGGGCGGAAGCCATCGTGGTCTCATGTCCTTTGTGCCAGTCGAATCTCGATATTATCCAAAAAGATCGAAAGGATAGACGAACCCCGGTATTTTATTTTACAGAATTACTCCGTCTGAGTTTTATCGCGCAAGGAGACCCAAAATGGTTTAAAATGCATTTTACGGATCCGGTACCACTTCTAAAGGCAAAAGGGTTGTTATAGAACGTTATGGGATCATTGGTTAAAAGTCCGGTGGGGAAAGTCATTGTTGTCGGTGGAGGGATCGGCGGAATCCAGTGCGCCCTTGACCTGGCGGATACCGGTTTTTATGTCTATCTTGTGGAAAAAACGCATACTCTCGGCGGTACAATGGCCCGCCTGGACAAGACGTTTCCCACCAATGATTGTTCAACTTGCATGTTTTCTCCAAAACTGGTGCAGGTGGCCGGGCATTCGAATATCGAAATACTCCCCATAAGCCGTATTTTGAAATTAACGGGAGATCCCGGCCGATTTACCGTTCAGGTTGAAAAACAACCTCGATACATCAATGAAGAAAAATGCATTACATGCGGCAAATGCGCTGAAAAATGCCCCAAGAAAGTGCCTGATTCGTTTAACGGAGAACTGGGAATGCGCAAAGCGGCATTTCTGACCTTCCCCCAGGCCGTCCCGTTAAAATACGCTCTGGATCCGGAAGATTGTCTGTATCTAACCAAAGGGAAATGCGGTGTCTGCCAAAAAATCTGCCCCGCCGATGCCGTTGAGTTCGACCAGAAACCTGAGCGACGACAAATCGAAGCCGGTGCGGTTGTAATATCAACCGGTATTGAACTGGCTTTGACAACTCAAGAAGGCGAATTCGGTTACGGAAGATATCGAAACGTTGTAACGTCCCTGCAGTACGAACGCATGTTATCGGCCACAGGTCCCTATGGCGGACATCTCCGGCGACCGTCTGACCATAAGGTCCCGGGGAAAGTCGCCTGGATTCAGTGTGCCATGTCACGGGATCCGGCCAGAAACAGGCCTTTTTGTTCTTCAGTCTGCTGTATGCATGCAGCAAAACAGGCCGTATTAACACGCAGTCATGAACCGGAGACCGAGGCGACCATTTATTTCTTGGATATCCGGGCTCACGGCAAAGGATTTGACGACTTCGTGGATCGCGCCCGTAACCAGCACGGTGTGCGATATCGTCGATCCATGATTTCTCAGGTTTACCTGAATCCTGAGAATGAGAATTTAATTGTCGAGACATTCGATCATCATTTAAATCAAAAAAAGGAAGAAGAATATGATCTTGTGGTTCTGTCGAGCGGGTTTAAACCCTCCGATGACTTTATCGACCTTTCAAAACAGCTGGGACTTGTAAAAAATCCCTATGGATTTTTAACCACCGAATTTGACGAGCCGGTCGCGACCTCCCGCCCGGGTATCTTTGTCTGCGGTGGGATCGAAGCACCCAAAGACATCCCCGAAACGGTCATTCAGGCCGGTGCAGCTGCGGCCGAGGCTTCCATTCTCCTCGGTGCGGCCAGAAATACTGAAATTGTCGCTGAGGAAGTTCCCGTTGAAAAGCCCTTGGAAACAACGCCCCGAGTGGGCGTGCTGGTTTGCCATTGCGGAACCAATATCGCAGGGGTTGTGGATATACAGGACGTGCTGGATTACGTTAAAACCCTTCCGTCTGTGGTTTTTGCCACGGATTTTATATTTACCTGCTCCACCGAGACCCAGCAGGCCATTGTGGATCTGATCAAGGAGCATCGTCTCAATCGCATCGTCGTGGCCGCGTGTTCTCCCAAGACCCATGAACCCCTTTTTCAGGATACCCTGAGAGGTGCGGGTCTGAATCCGTATCTGTTCGAACTGGCAAGCATCCGGGATCAATGCTCCTGGGTCCATGGAAACGATCCTGAAAAAGCCACCCAAAAATCTAAAGAATTGATTCGAGCCAGTGTGGCCCGATCCATAAAGTTAGAGCCGTTGTACGAAAAATCATATCAGGTGGTCAACGAAGGACTGATTATCGGCGGGGGTGTGGCCGGCATGACTGCTGCACTCACCATCGCCGATCAGGGATTTCACGTGCATCTTGTGGAGAAAAGCGACCATCTTGGCGGGTTTACAAGAAACCTGAAATTCACTCTGGAAGGGCACTCACCTGCACGGTTGGTCCGATATCTGAAAGAAAGAGTTACCCATCATCCGAAAATATCCATGTATTTAAAGAGCAACTTGATATCCCATAGTGGGCATTTGGGAGCCTTTCACGGCATTGTTCAAAATGAGGACCGACAGACAGAAATTCAATATGGGATCGTGGTTACGGCTACCGGCGGCCGGCCGTATGAACCGAAAGAATACCTTTACGGACAAAATGAACAGGTGCTAACCCAGGTGGAATTCTCCAATCGCCTGTTGGAAGATCCTGACTGGATACGTCACCTCAACAGAGTTGTGATGATCCAGTGCGTGGGATCACGGGAACCGGATTTTCCGTATTGCAGCAGGGTATGCTGTTCTGCAGCCGTGAAGAACAGCATCAAACTCAAAGAGATGAATCCCGATGCCCAGATCATTGTTTTGTATCGAGATTTAAGAACCTTTGGGTTCAAAGAACTCTATTATTTAAACGCAAGAAAAAAAGGCGTTCTGTTTTTTCGGTATATCCCTGAAGAAAAACCAAAGGTTTATGATGACAACCGCAAAATGATCGTTGATTTCACGGATCGAAGTTCCCATCAAGACTTTCGTTTCGAACCCGACTTGGTGGTGTTAAGCTCCGGGATTCGACCTGACGAAGGCGCCAAACAGATCGCCCGTCTCTTAAAACTCCCGACCACCGATGAGGGTTTTTTCCTGGAAGCCCATGTAAAATTAAGGCCTGTTGAATTCGCCAGTTCTGGAATTTTCCTTGCTGGATTGGCCCACAGCCCCAGATTTATTGAAGAGAGTATCACCATGGCCAAGAGTGCCGGACAGCAGGCCGTGAAAATTTTGTGCAAGGAGAAAATGAAGACGTCCGCAGCCATCGCCGAAGTCGATTCCGAAAAATGCGCTGCTTGCCTGGCATGTGTTCGGGCATGTCCCTACGGCGCACCGTTTATCAATTCAAAGGGCGTTTCCGAGATTCCGCCGTCAGCATGTATGGGGTGTGGAATCTGTGCTGCAGAGTGTCCTGCAAAAGCCATTGAACTCAAACACAGCACCGATGAGCAACTCCTCGAGAAAATCGATGCACTGCTGGAGTCGGCGTTTGAAATGGATGATTGACGATTGAATATTGGGGAACAAATGACTGTTGGTCAATGATTGCCGACCAATAATCCATGACATTGGAGGATGGTATGAAAATAAATAATGATATTAATTCCACCGTCGGGTCGACGCCCCTGGTGCGGCTCAATAAAATTTCCGATGGGCTCGGGGCAGAAGTATTTGCCAAACTCGAGTTTTTCAACCCGCTGGGGAGTGTGAAAGATCGAATCGGAGTTTCAATGATCGAAGCGGCAGAGGCCAAAGGATTGATACGCGCCGATACCACCATTGTGGAGCCGACCAGTGGAAACACAGGGATTGCCCTGGCGTTTGTTTGTACGGTCAAGAACTACAACCTGATTTTAACCATGCCCGATACCATGAGCATAGAGCGGAGAAAACTCTTGAAGCATTTGGGTGCCAAGCTCGTATTGACGCCCGGATCCGAGGGGATTGCGGGGGCCATTGCAAAAGCCCAAGAGATTCTGAAAGACACCGCCAATGCCTATATGCCGGATCAGTTTTCCAATCCGGCCAATCCGGAAATTCACCGTAAAACCACGGCAGAAGAAATCTGGCGCGATACCGACGGAAAGGTCGATATTTTCATCTCAGGGGTTGGTACCGGGGGTACCATTACCGGTGTATCCGAAGTGATAAAAGCCCGGAAGCCTTCATTGAAGGCTGTGGCGGTGGAGCCTGCCGATTCACCCGTCCTCTCCGGCGGCCAGGCCGGCCCCCACAAGATCCAGGGCATCGGTGCTGGATTTATTCCTGATGTGCTAAACACTGAAATAATAGACGAAACGATTACGGTCACCAATGAACAGGCATTTGAAACCGCCCGCCGACTGGCGGTTTTGGAAGGAATTTTGTGTGGCATATCATCCGGTGCTGCAGTATGGGCCGCCCTCCAACAGGCCCGGCGACCTGAAAACCGCGGGAAGCAGATCGTCGTTGTTTTGCCAAGTACAGGGGAACGGTATCTGAGCACCGATCTGTTTGTTGCGTAACGCCCATTTCTCATGAACAGAGCCAAGAAGCATTTTAATTTGTATGATTTTAGATTCCATGAAACAACGATGCCAACAGGCATTCAGGTTGTTCCCGCCCAGGCGGGATCACGGTCTGAGGGTATGGGTCGGTGTTAAGTAAAAACCGCAAATTTGCAAGATTTTACTTTAAGTTGAACAAGATACACATATAGCAGGTCTTATTTTCAAAGGCTTAATTGATACCAAATTTCTTGCTTAACGATGCCAGCTCAGGGGAAATTTTTGGCTTTGTGAGAATAACAATCATGTCAAATGCTTTTTCCTTACGTTCACCGTTTTCAGAATATCTTAGGAGCAAAGGATACGAATCCCCTTTTTTCTCAACCGATTCCGGTGATCCTGCCACGATCTGAAGTCCTGGAATTTTTTGAGCCTCTGTAAAAAAATTTTCTTTGAAAGATTGACAAATGGGTGAGATCAGCGTTGCCTTCAATTCTTCTGTCTTATCAAGGGCAATGGTTGATTCATTCACGCCGAGAACCAAACTGGAAAGAAGATGTGCTTCATCGTCTTCCGTATGACCCTGAACAACGGCAATGCGTCTGGGGATCTCACCATCCAGGGGTGAGAGCACCATTCCTCTGGTGGGACCGGTTGGCGAGAGCATGCGTTCAAACTGTAGATCCGTAATGACATCCGGGTAGCTCCCGTGGCCCAGTTGTGGATTGAAGGGTTCAAAGGCATTTTCCTGCCCTTTGGTAATAATCACCTCGTCGAACTCCAGTTCCAGCTCCTCATCCGGGATGTCAAAATCAATGGCTTCCGGTTTACATTCAGCCCAGCAAAGGGCGCAGCCCAGGCACCGCCGGCAGGCTAAACATCGCTTGGCTTCCTTGACCGCCGTTTCCTCGGGAAAACCGGTCTCAACTTCCGTATAATTTCCTCTTCTTTCATCGACCGAAATTTCCGGCATTTGGCTCCTTGGAGACGGTACATCGCCGAACGGTATAATATAGCGCTTTTTCTTTTCGTAGATCATTTACTTGCTCCTCAGGTATGCATGAATGCCTAGGGATGCCCGTTTACCACCGGCAATTGCATCAATGGCAATGCCCGGGCCGGTCACTACGTCACCGCCGGCAAATATACCCGGTATATTGGTGGCACCGGTTTCCTCGTCTATTTCGAATGTGAGCCAGCGAGACAGCTTAAATTCGTGTTCTTGGGGAAGAAGACTTAAATCAACACTCTGACTGATGGCCGGCACGATGGTCTGGGCTTCGATGACATATTCCGAGCCTTCCATAGGAACCGGCCGCCTGCGTCCTGAAGCATCCGGTTCACCCAACTTCATTTTAATGCACTTCATACCCGTAACCTTACCGTTTTTACCCAATATTTCCAGCGGTGCGGCAAGGTACTGCAAAATAACCCCCTCGTGCTCGGCGGCATCAATTTCCCACGGGTTGGCCGGCATTTCCTTTCTGGTTCGGCGATAAAGAATATAGACTTCATCATATCCCATGCGCCAGCCCACACGAGCGGAGTCAATGGCTGCATTGCCGCCGCCGATTACGATAAGCTTTCCTTTGACCTCCGGGAGATTGCCCAGGGCCTGGTTCCTCAGAAAGGTCACACAGTCAACAATTCCCTCGTAATCATCTTCACCGGGAATTCGCAGCTTGAGACCGACATGGCAACCGATACCGATAAACACGGCATCATAATCGTTTTTTAAATCTTCAAAGGGGACATCTTTGCCGATACGTGTGTTGTATTGAATTTCCACTCCCATATTACAGATAAGATCAACTTCACGCTTCAAAAGTTTTTTGGGCAAACGGTATTCGGGAATCCCTACCCACAAATAGCCCCCCGGTACCGGAAGCGTCTCAAAGATCTTGATATTCGAATATCCCATTCTTGCCAGGTCATGGGCACAGGTCAAACCGGCAGGGCCCGATCCGATAATCGCAATCTTTTCCAGGTATTTTTGCGCGGGAGTTTCATAGACCGGCTCAATTTCCTGTTGCAGCTCCACATCCGCAGCATATCGTTTCAAAAAGCAGATGCTAATCGGTTGGTCCAGATACTGCCGGTTGCAGGCGGTCTCACAAGGATGCGGACAGATACGGCCGACGCTGCCGGGCAGGGGGAGATTCTCTCTGATTTTTGCCAGGGAGTCAAGATACCTGCCGTCTGCGATTAAACCAACATAGGAACGAATATCCAGATTGACGGGACAGGTCTCCTGACAGATAGGCATGTCTTCCTTGTAGACATTGTATTCGCCAGTTAGAGGATTGCAGTAATCCACGGCGGTACGAAAACCCAAGCCCTCGTCAAAGTCGTCCAACATGTTCACCGGACAGACCCTTATACAGGCCTTGCAGTCGTTGCACTTGCTGTTATCCACCCGCAGGCTGCGCTTTAATATCCTTGTCCGCACCCTTCCGTTTTCGCGGGCAATTTTTTTGAGATCGCTAAAGGTCAAAATCTGAATATTGGGATGATTGCGAACCTTTTCAAGGTCGGGATTCACAAAGGCCACCTCCGGTTTGATCAGCCGGTTTCTTGGAATTCTTTCCGCACCCAGAGTGGGGAACTTCTCAAGAATGGTTACTTTCATCCCCGCCTCAGCCTTTTCAAGAGCAGCATGGATCCCGTCAGGACCTCCGCCGACAACTAAAACGTTTTTATCTTCCACAGATTTATACCTCTTGGGGAACTATCTCGTATAATGGAGTTCTGCCGGATACTTTTTCCAGCCGGGTTATATTTTTTCGGTTAAGGGCGGTAATATGTCTGAAAACCTTTTCTGAAGGAATGGCCAGCGCTTGGGCCAGGTCCTTAACCGATCGAGCCCCTTCGTTTAATTGGCCAAGAATTTCCTGGACCTCGGTTTCTTCAACAATGACCATGTCAAGGGCCCGGTTAAATTCATGTTCCGTAAAGATTTCACCATACTTGTTGCCGGACTCAAGAAATTCGGTTTGTTTGCCGATAACCCATCGCATCTTTTCACCAGCCAGCACTGACTCGGCAGTTTTCAGCTTCTTAAAGATTTCCGGGGCCTGCAGGGTGTCTTCCCCGCCGCCGATGGGTCCTAAACTGCGGATCTTCTCATCAAACTCAGTCACCAGTTTTACAAAGACGGCGGCTTCACCGGAAGAACATTGTTGAAAACCAAGACGCTCCTCACTAACGCCAAGGTATTTGAGCAGTCTGCGAGTCATGTCTATCTTGATCTTGGCCTGGACATTTCCAGTGATATAATGACAGTCGCCAAAATGGCACCCCACTATCATTAGGCCGTCAAGCCCTTTTTTAAAGGCCTTGGCGACGGTCGGCGGATCTATCCGGCCAGAACACATGATTCGAACCGTCTTAATCTCCGGGGTGTATTGTAGTCTGGAAACTCCAGCTAAATCAGCGGCGGAGTAACCTCACCATGTACAGCAAAACGCGAGAATTTTAGGAACAAACTGGGCCAATGATAACCTCCTTGCTCGCTTAGGAAAAAAATTCGTGCTTTTTACGAGACCATTAATTTTCAAGTTTTAATCATCAACTGCGGATTCGAACAATCATCAATCCGCAGTCAAAAACGCATCGACCTGGGCTTCAATTTGCTGATCTGTATAGGAATTAATGGTTAAAGCATGTTGATAGCAGGTGGCCGCACATACGCCGCACCCCTTGCAGGCCACATCAATCACGTGAACCTTTCTTCCTTTTTCCGTGTTGCGGATCTCAAGGGCACCATAAGGACAAAGCGTTACGCAGAGACTGCAGCCCCGGCAGGCGTCTTCATCCGCCAGTACAGAAATAATCGGCTCGACAACAATCGAACCTTTGGCCAGGGGAATCGAAGCCCGGGAGGCCGCACCCAACCCCTGGGCAATCGCCTCGCGTATATTGGCGGGAAAACGCGCGCTGCCACAGAGAAAGATGCCGTCAGTGGCAAAATCGAGCGGTTTTAACTTAACATGGCCTTCCAGAAAAAACCCGTTTTCGTCTACCGGTACCCTGAGAAGCTGGGACGTCACATCGGCATCCTCTTGGGCGATCAGCGGTGTGGAAAGAACCACCAGATCTGCGGGCAGGGTCATTTCACGGCCGAACAGGGAATGATAAACCCGCACCTGATCGGATTCCATTTGGGGTGGCCGGACAGGATCGTAATGCATGTACCGGACACCTTTGGCCTTGGAATTCCGGAACATTTCCTCGTTTTCAACGCCATACATCTGCATATCCCGATAGAGAATGGAAACTCTGGCATCCGGGATTTGATCCTTGATCAAGATAGCGTTCTTGACGGCGGTTTGGCAACAAATCCTTGAACAGTAAGGCCTTTCTTCATGTCGACTTCCCACACACTGGATCATGACAACGTTCTTGACATCTGAATCCAAACCTTCTTTGAGAAGCTTTTCCATCTCAAGCTGGGTGACAACCCGCCGGCCGTCATAGCCGTAAAGGCCTTCGGGAACCAAGGCACGCCCCCCGGTGGCCACCAGGACAACCCCAATGTCGATTTTTTTGATATCGGATTCAGTTTTGATATCGACTTCGAATTTGCCGATAAATCCCTGGACGGCAGTGACCCGCGCAGCCGTGAAGACGGTTATCCGGGAATGCTGCGAAACCTCTTGGATTTTCTCCTCAATCAGGCCCCCTGCATCCGCCATGATAGGACCAAGCTTATTCAGCCGGTTCAACATACCACCGAGTTTCTCGTCCCTTTCAACCAAAACCACCTCATAGCCACGCCGGGCCAGGGCCGTGGAAGCCGTCATGCCGGCGATTCCGCCTCCAATAACAAGCGCCCGGACACAAACTTCGGACATAATCGACTCCTGGGGTTTTAATAACGCCGCCTTGGCAACCCCCATACGGATCAGGTCTCTGGCTTTTGCAGTTGCATCTTCTTCCTGTTGCATATGTACCCAAGAGCATTGATCACGGATATTGACCATCTCAAAAAGATAAGGGTTCAGCCCGGCTTCTTCACAGGAACTTCGAAAAAGAGGTTCGTGGGTTCTCGGCGTACAGGAAGCAACGACAACCCGGTTGAGGTTTTGCTTTACAATCCCATTTTTAATTTCATTAATGCCGCCCTCGGAACACGAATAGAGGTTCCGCTGTACGAAAGTCACATTAGGAAGCGTTTGGGCATAATCGCCCAGCGTTTTCATATCCAAATAGCCGGCAATATTGGATCCGCAATGGCAAAGAAATACTCCAATCCTGATGTCTTGGTCTTGCTGCTCAGGCAACGGCGTTCTCCTTTTCTGATTTCAATATAACAGCGATTTCAGCTGCACGCTCGGCAGCGCTTGAGGCCTGGGCCACGGATTCCGGAACATCCATGGGCGACTCGGCACAACCGCAGACAAAAACTCCCGGAACCGTGGTGTCGACCGGAGACAAGGGGTGGGTCTTTATGAAGTGGTACTCATCCAGTTCGACTCCGAAAATCTTGGATAGCTCAACAATCCCCTTGGTTGGCGCACAGGCTGTTGCCAGGATCACCATATCGAATTCCTGGCTTTCTACCTGCCGCTTTTGCGTATCTTCGAAAATCACAACCGGATTATTATCGGGACCCGCCATAATCTCACTGACTCGCCCGCGGATATAGCTGATATTAGAATGATGGCCGCCGCGTATTTTGTACTCCTCAAACCCCTTGCTGACCGCCCGGATATCCATGCCGAAAAGGACGGAGGTCGTCTCAGACTCGTGTTCGTGGGCGATAATGGCCTCTTTGATGGAGTGCATACAGCAGTAGCCCGAACAGAACGGATAAAATCGAAAATCCCGGGATCCGACGCACTGGATAAAAGCCAGCCTCTTGGCGACGCTAAATCCTTCGGCCTTCTTTTTAAGGACTTCCAGCGGTTCCAGAATCGTCAGATGGGCCGCATACTTTTCGGCCCACTTCTTCCGATCCTCATCGTCCTGATACTCGCCCTGCCGGTATTTTTCGTAAAATTCAGCAGAAGCTTCATCATATTTCTCTTCAAATTTGTCCAGCACCCGCTTAGATTTTTTTGATTTGTTTTCAAGTGCTGCGATTTCTGCTTCAACAGCACGATCCGACGGACGATCCAGATGACCTTCTGTGGGACCGCTGGCGCTCAAGAGTCTTTCGAACTCAATTGCCGTAACCACGTTGGGAATTTCTCGGTACCGGTATTCGGGAATTTGTGACGGGTCAAAAACGTCGTAGCCGATGGCAATGACAATGGCGCCGACATCGAGGGTTATGACCCTATCTTTCTGATCAAAATCTATGGCGTCGGCCTGACAGACTTTTTCGCAGACGCCGCATTTTTTGCCTTTGAGCTGACGACAGAAATCAGGGTCAATGGTATGGGTCGAGGGTATGCCCTGAGCAAAGTAGCTGTAAATTGCGCCGCGATTGCCCAGTCCTTCGTTGAAGACGTCCGGCACTACCGTCGGGCATTTTTCAGCACAGGCGCCGCAACCCGTACACTTGTCTTCATCGACGTAGCGTTTCTTCCTGCGAACGGTGACCCGAAAATCTCCCGCCTGACCTTCCACCTTCTCGACCTCGCTATAAGCCAGAAGTTCAATGTTGGGATGTCGACCGACATCCAGCATTTTGGGCGAGAGGATTCAGATGGCACAGTCGTTGGTGGGGAACGTCTTGTCCAGCTGGGCCATCTTGCCGCCGATGCTGGGCAGTTTCTCCACCAGGTGGACTTTGATTCCCATATCGGCCAGGTCCAGGGCTGCCTGGATTCCGGCAATGCCGCCGCCGACAACCAGTATGTCTTTGCTCATAATCC
>Ga0210141_1000050_pt1 | contig 13089 bp, 11 predicted proteins | sample China_Galinas_Co_2_FD_184862 | JGI IMG/M metagenome (GOLD analysis project Ga0210141, IMG submission 184862) | Wetland microbial communities from San Francisco Bay, California, USA, that impact long-term carbon sequestration -... | ecosystem: Environmental > Aquatic > Marine > Wetlands ...
TTCCGTATGCCGTGGGCATAGGCTCCCAAAATATCGGCCTGCATGGCCAAGCGGTTTCGATCCCGGCACACCATCTGGAAATTGGGCTCCAGACCTTCCTGAAGCAAGATAAGGCTTGCGGCCCAGCTGGACATGCGTACCATAGCGGTCTGGTTGTCGGTAATGTTCACCGAATCCACCACGCCTTTCAGGTGCTGAGCCTTTTCTATGACTTCGTCCACATCACAGCCCCGGGGCGGCCCAAGTTCCCCGGTAAATGCAAAATGACCTGCTTTTAAAACTTTTTCCAAATTGCTTCCTGATTTCATTTCAGCTTCCTCTACTCTAATTGGAAAATCATTATTCTCATAACCCGATGCGCCGGATTTATTCCAATATGCGCGCGTTCAATCATCTTCACGGCATGTTATGATTCCTCAGCCTTCTCCGGTTTTTTATAGCCGGGCTGAAGCAACGTCCTTGGAACCTGATCATTCCAGTCTACCGGGGGAGTATATGTTATAATTTCATCGAGACGGCCCTGTTTTTCCAGCCGTTCATAGATCCTGAACCAGGCACAGGGCTGATCCGTGTCTATCTCGCAGCTTCCCCTGTTGGTCCCGCCACAGGGACCGTTATAAAGCCCTTTTGCGCACATGGTGACTGGGCAAATGGCTGCGGTCATGCCGAGGACACATTTGCCGCAGGAGCGGCATCGCTCTTCATACCATCCCACAGCCTGATTCGCCGACATTCCGGTGGTGTCCACAGCCGGAAAGACCGGTATTTCCGGAAATCTTTCCGCCAGAAATTGAATCCCCACGCCGCAGGCCATGGACAAAATCGCTTCATATCCACCGACCACATCGTCGAGCTCCGCCAGGTATTCATGGTCGCACTGTCTCTCCAATGTTTGGGCCCCGAGTTCGATGGGGTTGTTGTCCAGCTTTCTGGCCATGTCCAGCTCGGCATTCAGGACGTCGACTTCCTTTTCTCCGCCTGCAAGGCAAACCGCCACACAGGTCCCGCAGCCCACATTAAGGACTTTTTTGTAGCCCTTTATCATATCTTTTATTTCTTCAAAAGGCTTTCTTTTGGCAACTATCATTTTCCCTCCTAAACAGTCATTTGTCGCCAGCCGTTTATCATTAATCACCCATCAGTTATCCAATCTCAGATGACCCATGACTGATGGCCAATGACTACATTGCCGATTCTGGATGAAATGGGAGAACTTCTTTTAGATCATCTCCCAAGTATTCACGCTCGTTGGGTCCAAGAATCCCCAGAGACAGACATATGAGCGTCCATAAATGAACGGTTTGCCATGCGTGATCGCGCTCGTCGGACAAATCGTGAACCTGGGCATGACAGTTGTGACAGGGCGTAATGCAATAGGCCGCCTTTGTTGCCAGAATCTGGTCCGCCTTGAGTTTCCCGTAGCCGCGCCGCTCTTCAGGATATCCCGATTGGAGGAACCCGCCGCCGCCGCCGCAGCAATAGTTGTTCGACCGGTTGGGATACATTTCGATGAAATTTTCTTCGCCCACCACCGCCTTCACCGTGTACCGCAAATCTTCGGCCACCGGATCCCCAAAGGTTTTGCGGACCAGCTGACAGGGGTCCTGTACGGTAAATTTGACTTTAAGATCCTTGTTCCAGTCGGAATTGACCTTCAGCTTTCCTTCTTTGATCCACTGGGCATAATATTGGATGATGCTCTTGATTTCAAAATTGTGTTCGATGTTGAATTTTTTCAGTCCGGCCCGGACTGCAAAAAGTTCGTGCCCTCACTCGGTATTGAGCCAGACCTTGGCCTTGAGATCATCCACGGCTTTGGCCTTGACCCTTACAATATGTTCCCAGGCATCGTTATCGGCAAGAAACATGCAGTAGTTTTCAGCCGCCCATCCCTTGGTGCCGTATGTCCAGTCGGCACCGACCAGGTGTAAAATCTTCCAGAGGGGGACCATCTCATCCGGCTCGGTGACCGGTTCTCTGGAGTTCTGGTTCAAAAAGAATTCAGCCCCTTCCCGGTTGACATCCGCCTTCATGTCCTGGAATTCCGGCTGGGTTTCCTGATATTCCTCGAGCACGTCCTCAACAACGAATTGAAAGTCTTCTTCGGACGTCCCCATGGCACTGCAGGTATCATGTTTTAATGCCATGTCGCAGGAACCGAGGATTCCCTTGGGTCGATCTTCCCGGGCCCAGCTTGCCCTGGCGTTGAAAACCAGTTGGGGAATATCGATTTTCATGGGGCAGACATAAATACACCGCTGGCACATGGTGCACATCCACACCCACGGGGTACTGGTAACTTCTTCGTCCATTCCCAACGCGGCCATGCGCAAAAACTTTCTCGGGTCCATATCTTCCAGTCCCGTAGCCGGACATCCGGAAGAACAGGCGCCGCAGGTCAGGCAAAGATTGAGATTTCCCCCTTCCGGGAGAAGCTCTTTTACCTTGTCCAGAAAAATACTTTTCTTTTTGCCTCCTATTTTGATTGCTTCTTCAGCCATGATATCTCCTCCGTTTCTAGGCCTTTGTCGAATCTTTTAACGGGTTGGGTCCCAAAGACCTTATATTTTCGGTCATCTCCTTTGCATACGCTGCAAAGGTGGGTCCTTCACCTGAAGATAGATTATACATTCTCACCCGGTCGCTTTCGAGACCGATCTCTTCCAGCAACATGCGCACATGATCCACCCGTTCACGCGCCCTGAAATTTCCTTCGTTAAAGTGACAAGTCCCCTCCAGACAGCCGACCACGTAAGCTCCGTCGGCCCCTTTTTGGATCGCCCGCAACAGGTGAATCACGTCGATCTTGCCGGTACAGGGCAATCTAACGATATTAATATTCGCAGGATAATCGAGCCGCATGGAACCTGCCAGGTCCGCTGCCGAATATCCTCAGTAATCACAACAAAACGCTAAAATGGTCGGTTCAAAGTCAGCCATCACATCCCCTCCGCCTCGAGCAAGGCATCAATTTTGCACATTATTTGATCATTTTCATAAAAGCTCAACTGAATCGTCTGTCTCGGGCATATACTTGCGCAAACGCCGCATCCATGACATATCGCCTCGTTGATTTCAATGAGTTTTTCGCTAACATTAAACGCCGGCACACCAAAGGGGCAGGCACGGACGCAGGTCAGGCATTTGACACAATGATCCGTATCGACCTTGGCCGTGATTGCCGAAAGCTTGATGGCATCTTTGGCAAGAAATGTCGTTGCCCTTGATGCCGCCGCCTGGGCCTGGGAAATGGCTTCCGTAATCAGCTTGGGGCCGTGGGCGGTTCCACACAAAAACACACCTTCACTGGGCATGTCCACCGGCCGGAGTTTGACATGGGCTTCAATGAAATAGCCTTCCGGATTGCGGTTGAGCTTCATGACCCCGCTCAGTTTTTGGGTATCTTCGGCCACCATCCCGGCGCTCAAGGCCACAAGATCGGCTCTGATTTCAACGTTCTGTTGCAATATATGGTCTTTGACCGTTACCAGCACCCCTTCGGACGAACCCCGGACCTCCGGCGGTGCATCCCTGTCAAAACGGATAAAAATGACCCCCTGTTTTCTGGCTTCGGTATAATAATCCTCGAGAAGACCGTATGTCCGGATGTCCCGGTACATGACATAAACCTGGGCCTCGGGATTCAGTTTTTTGATATGAAGGGCATTCTTTACGGCATTCTGGCAGCATATGCGTGAGCATTCAACATTCTCATCATTGCGGGAACCGACACACTGGATCATGACGACACTTTCAAGATCTGCAGCACCTTTTCCCTCGAGAATATCGGAAAGCTCCACCTGGGTCACCACCCGCTCGTCGTCTGTGTATAAATATTCTTTGGGCTGGTATTCCCCGGCACCGGTGGCAACAATGAAAACCCCGTGCTCGATCCTGCGTTTCTCCCCTTCGGAGCCGGTCATCACTTCGGTGGCAAAGTTTCCCTTGAATCCTTCAAAACCCGTGATGGTGGCGCCGGTCAAAACTTCGACTTTGTCATGGCCGGTCACTTCGCCGATCAATTTTTTGAGGTAGGCCTGGATATCTCCGCCTTCGATGGTATGGTGAAGTTTTCGTGAAAAACCACCCAGCTCGGCCTCTTTTTCAACCAATACCGTATTAAACCCCTGGTTTCCCAAACTGAGTGCGGCGTTCATCCCGGCAACACCGCCGCCGATGACCAGGGCCTGTTTGTTAATGGGAACGACTTTTTCATGAAGGGTTCTCAATGCAGCGGCTCTGGCCACGGACATGCGAACCAGGTCTTTGGCCTTTTTCGTTGCAACCTCGGGTTGTTTGGAATGGATCCAGGAGTCCTGGTTGCGAATATTGGCCATTTCAAAGAGATACTTGTTGAGGCCGCACGCCTCGAGGGTCTCCATGAACATCCCTTCATGGGTTTTGGGGCTGCATGAGGCCACCACCACCCGGTTGAGTTGATGTTCGATGATTTTTTCTTTGATCTTGTCCTGGGTATCCTGGCTGCAGGTAAAAAGGTTTTCATCCGTATAGACCACATGGGGAAGGGTTGCAGCATAATTTTTAACCGCCGGAACATCGACGATCCCGCCGATGTTGATACCGCAATTGCACACAAAAACCCCGATGCGAGGATCCTGTCCGGTCACATCGATCTCCTGGGGAACTTCAACCTTCGGAATGTCTTTCCCACGGGCTTCGACAAGCTCGGCCCCTGCCAAACAGGCGGCTGCACTGGCTTCCGTCACCGATCCGGGAATGTCCTTGGGTCCCTGGAGTACCCCGCAGATATAAATTCCAGGCCGGGATGTGGCCACCGGTGCAAATGGATCGTTATCCGCAAAATTGTATTTGTTCAGTTTAATTCCGAGACGATCTGCAAGTTGTGCCGCATCCGGTTGAACCTGAAGGCCCACCGAAAGTACGACCATACTATAGATCTCTTGTTTCATTGCCCCGGTTTCATCGGCATACTGGACCATCAGATCGCCGGTTTCCGGAACCTCAATGATGCTGTGCACCCGGGCTTTGACAAATCGAACGCCGTCTTTATCCCGAGCGCGAAGATAATATTTCTCGTAATCCTTGCCGAATGTCCGCATATCCATATTAAAGACCGCACAATCCAGTTCTCCATGGGCATGCTCCTTGGCGATCATGGACTCTTTGACGGCGTACATGCAGCATACCGACGAACAATACCCGTTGCCGCACCGGTTGGTATCCCTGGAACCGACACATTGGAGCCAGGCAATGCTCTTGGGCTCTTCACGGTCCAACGGTCGCATCAGATGGCCGAAATAGGGACCGGAAGCGCTTAAAATTCTCTCGAACTCTTCACTGGTCACCACATTGGGATACTGGCCGTATCCCAAATAATCCAATCCGGAAGGATCATATCCCTTGCTTCCGACGGACAGAATCACTGACCCCACCTTAACCGAAGTTTCACGTTCTTTGTCGTCATATTGGATTGCCTTGGCAATACACATATTCTCGCAAAGGCCGCAGCCGATACAGGTATCGGTGTCGATGGCAAATGCAAGGGGAACCGCCTGGGCATATTCAATATACGTGGCTCTTCGGTCATCGAGTTTCATGTTATATTGATTAACGGCGGTAACCGGACAATGACGGGCACACTCCCCGCACCCGGTACACTTAACAGGATCGATGTATCGGGGATGGTTGACCAGGGAAACCTCGAAATTTCCCGGGTCTCCCTCCACGCTTTTGACTTCACTGCACATCACCAGATCGATATTTATATGCCGGCCGACCTCGACCAGTTTGGGCGAGATCACTCACATGGCACAATCGTTGGTGGGGAAGGTTTTGTCCAGCCGGGCCATCATCCCGCCGACGGTCGGCGACTTGTCCACCAGATACACCTTGTAATCCGAATTGGCCAGGTCGAGCGCAGCCTGCATCCCTGCAATTCCGGCACCGATAACCATAACCGACCCGCTTTTTTCAGTCATTTCTCCTCCCTATTATCTCTCATTTGCCATTGGTCATTTACCACGGCCCCATGACCCATGACTACAATACTGCAAAAACCGGTATACGATCTTCCATTCCCTTAAACTCAACCTTGTTGGTCTTTTCCAAGTCGGCCAGAAGATAGGAAATTCTTCCAAGTTCAAGCCCGATCTTCTCGCTGATATCTCTCACAGAGGTATACCCCTCCTTAACCGCTTGATAAATCAAATTTTTCTGATATTCCCTTTCAAGCATCGAGTCGAGTATCGTTTCATAACTGTCCACATCCCACTGGCGTCCGTATACGTCCCCGCCGGTGGTAATCTTTACTTCCTTTCCCACCATCCATCGGAGTGTTTCTCCGGCAAGGGTTTCCTCGGCGGCCGCCAACTCGGCAGCAAATTTATCGGGATCGAATTTTCCCTGGGTTTTGACCGATTCTGTAATCTTAGTAGCGACCTCCACAAACCGTTGGGCTTCTGCGGACGACACCCACGCCAGATGCAGCCGATCTTTTCCGATACCGGCGATTTCAAAAAGTTTTTGAGTTAAGCGGATCTTCTTTTCGGCCTGTACATTACCTTCCAGGTAATGGCAATCACCGAAATGTCACCCGGCCACCAGTACGCCGTCGCATCCGTCCTTAAATGCTTCCAGTACGAACAGCGGATCGACCCTCCCCGAACACATGACGCGGACCGTTCGAATATTTGAGGGATACTGCAACCGGGAAACCCCCGCCAGATCGGCGCCGGCGTAGGCGCACCAGTTACACAGAAAAGCAACGATCTTTGGTTCAAAATCTCCCATTATATCACCTTCGTTTTAGAGGTTATGGGTTATGGATTACGGGCAACGGGACCGGATAACGAATCATACCGTAAAGCAGAATTCCCTTACCTTTGCCCCCTTACCTCTGACCCCTTACCTGTTGTGTATTTTAAACCACGGCACAAATCGAAGCGATAATTTGTGCATCCCGGAAATGAAGCATATCGATGGCTCTCTGCGGACACGACGATGCACAAAGCCCACAGCCCTTGCAGGACGCCGATATATTCTTTGCCCGATACCCTTTCCCTTCAATCTCTTCCAACTCGATGGCACTAAAGGCACAAACTTCTTCGCAAAGACCGCATCCGATACATTTTTCTGCATCGATCTGTGACACCAACGGCGAAATCTGAACGGAATCTTTTGCCAGAATCGTGGTGGCCCGGCTTGCAGCGGCCATGGCCTGGGCAATGCTCTCGTCAACCGCCTTGGGATAGTGGGCAAGCCCGCAGAGAAAAATACCGTCTGTGGCAAAATCCACCGGTCTTAACTTGGCATGGGCCTCCATAAAGAAGTTTTCAGCATTGAGGGGAATTTTATAAAACTCAGAAATTTTATCGTTTTCGGCCGGCTCAATGGCGGTTGCCAAATTCACGAGGTCTGCCTTTATTTGCAAATTCTTTTGCAAAATCGGATCAAAGACCTCCACCGACAGGCCATCGTCTAGTTCCGTAACTTTCGGCGTGTTCTCCAGGGAATACCGGATAAAGATAACCCCAATCTCCCGGGCTTTTTTGTAAAGCATCTCTTTTTCGCCGTAAGTTCGTATATCCCGATACAGAATGAACACGTCCTTGTCGGGGGTCTCTTCTTTGATAGAAATCGCCTGTGATATGGATGACGTGCAGCAGATCCTCGAACAATAGGGCCGATGGTCATCCCTCGACCCGACGCACTGGATAAATACGATGCTTTTGGCATTCTTTAATTTTTCCGGATCATGTTCCAGATCATGCCAGCGGGTCACCCTTGAATTCTTGCCATAGAGGTACTCATCCGTATCCGTGGCCTTACCCCCGGTTGCAACGATGGTCACCCCATGAGCAACGGTTTTTGTACCATTCCCATTGGCCACCTGGGTTTCAAAATTGCCGACAAATCCGGATGCATCCACCACCTGGGCATCGGTCAACACCTCGATTTCAGGATGCTGTTGCACTTGATTTATAAGGCCGGCAAGGAATTCTTGAACATCATTACCTTTCCAGGTCTTGGTTAGATCCTTGGCCGCCCCGCCGAGTTCCGATGCTTTTTCCACAATGGTCGTCGGAAATCCCTGGTTGGCCAAACTCAGCGCCGCAGTCATACCGGCGACACCGCCGCCGATCACCAGGGCCGATTTATCGATTTTTACGGAAACCGCCGGAATCGACTCCAGCAAAGACGCTCTGTTTACGGACATCCGGACCAGATCCTTGGATTTTTCCGTAGCGGTTTTTTTGTCACCCGAGTGAACCCATGTGCACTGGTTTCTGATGTTGGCCATCTCAAAAAGATATGCATTCAGGCCCGCATTTCGTATGGTCTCCTGGAACAGCGGTTCATGGGTTCTGGGCGTACATGCCGCAACAACGATACGGTTTAAATTTTGTTCTTTGACCACCTCGATCATCTTATCCTGAGTATCTTGGCTGCAGGTAAAGAGGTTCTCTTCCACATAGGCAACATTGGGCAGGCTTCTGGCATACTCGGCAATGGCCGGAACATCGGCAATGCCGCCAATGTTGACGCCGCAGTTGCAGACAAAGACCCCGATGCGCGGTTCCTGACCGGAGATATCGCTTTCCTCGGGGAATTTTTTCTCTTTGGCCAAAGATCCCCGGGCCGGTGACAGGTTAACGCCGGTGCTGCATGCTGCAGCGCTGGCTTCCATGACAGATTCGGGAATGTCTTTGGGTCCTTGAAACGCACCGCAAACGAATACGCCGTCCCTGGATGTTTCAAAGGGTCGAAAATTCGTGGTTTCGCAGAAATTTCCCGGCGTCAGCGCAACGCCGAGTTTGTTTGCGAGATCGACCATTGTCGGAGATATCTCCATACCCACGGACAGGACGATCATATCGAATATTTCAGTTTTAAGGTCTCCGCTCTCGGTGACGTATCGCACCTCAAGATCATCGGTTCCGGGAACCGGATCTATGGTATGGACCCGGCTCCGGATGAAGCGAACGCCATGTTTGTCCTTGGCATCGTTATAATATTTTTCAAAATCCTTTCCAGGGGTCCGCATATCCATGAAAAAGACGGCGCAATCCAGGTCATCATCTGCATGCTCTTTGGCGATCACCGCCTCTTTGACGGCGTACATGCAGCAAACCGATGAACAATAGGAATGGTCACAACGGTTAAGATCCCTGGAACCGACGCATTGGAACCATGCAATCTTCTTGGGCTCCTTCTTGTCCGATATCCGGGTAAGATGCCCCATGAAGGGGCCTGTGGCTGAAAGGATTCGTTCGAATTCCGTTGAAGTTACGACATTGGGATATTTTGCATAATTGTAATTGTCGAATTTTGAAGGATCAAACGGCTGAAAACCCGGCGCCAGAATAACGGAGCCCACATCGATGGTAGTGGTTTCGTCGCGCTGGGCATGGGTCTCGAGGGTGACGGCTTTGGCATCACAGACGGTCACACACTGATAGCATTCACAACAACTTCCGCAGTCCAAACACCGGTCCGCCTCTTGGTGTGCCGATTCTTCATCTGCGAGAAGGTTCACTTCTTCAAATCCCGAAAGTCGTTGTTCCACCGGCAACGTCGGAATTTTCATCCGATCTCTCGTGGGTTCGTCTTTGGGCGGCGCCACCCAGTTTGTTCCCATGGGCGATTCGTCCTGCCACTCTGAAGGGAGTTCCTCGCCCTGCAAATACTGGGCGATATATTTGGCGGCTCTCTGGCCGGCCTCCACCGCCTCGATAACGGTTGCCGGGCCGGAAATCACGTCGCCGCCGGCAAAGATTTCCGGTATGTTGGTCTGAAGGGTTTCAGGATTCACCTCCAAAAGGTTCCACTTGGACACTTTCAGATCCTGGGTTTTGGCAAGATCACCAAAATCGGGCTCCTGCCCGATGGCCGGAATGATATGATCGGCCTCAATAAAAAATTCCGACCCTTCAATGGGAATCGGCCGCCGCCTGCCGGTGGTGTCTTTTTCCGTCAACCGGGTTCGGATGCATTCGATGCCGACCACCGTGTCGTTTTCACTGGAAATATGTATGGGAGCCACCAGGAAATGAATTTTTACCCCCTCTTTTTCAGCTTCTTCGACTTCCTCGGGTTCAGCCAGCATTTCAGCCCGGGAACGACGATATATGATATTCGCCTCGCTTGCACCCAGCCGAAGCGCCACCCGTGCGGCATCCAGCGCGGAATGACCGCCGCCGATGACAACGACCTTTCCTTCGACCTTCTTTAAATTCCCCAGATGAATCTCTTGTAAAAAGGTGATGACATCGGAAACACCCTGGGGCGTCTCCTCCCCGGGGATTCTGAGTTTCAAACCTTTCCAGGCACCGATGGCCAAAAAGATTGAATTCGCGCCGTGTTCCCTCAGTTCTTCAAGTGTCAGGTCCTTACCGATGGCGGTATTGGTATGGATCTTTACCCCGAATCGTTCGAGATTCTCGATCTCTGCATCCAGAACCGACCGTGGCAGACGGTGTTCGGGAATGCCGTACCGCATCATTCCCCCGGCTTCGGGCATGGACTCGTATACATTGACCTGATAGCCGTCGAGTGCCAGAAAATATGCAGCAGTGAGCCCGGCAGGGCCGGAGCCGATAATCGCCACCTTTTCATTTCTTGGGGTAATTTCGGGTACCGGAAGTTCTTTCAGATCCACATGGTCCGCGGCAACTCTTTTGAGTTCCCGTATGGAAATCGCCGCGTCCAATTCAAGCCTGCGACAGCTTTTTTCACATCGATGGGGGCAGATGCGGCCAAGTATCCCGGGAAACGGCGCATCCTTCATGACGATCTCTACGGCCTCCCGGTACTTTCCCATTTTGACCATGGCCACATACCCTTGAACATTAAGATTTGCCGGGCAGGCCATCCTGCATGGGGCCGTGTCGAGCTTCTCTATGGCAAAGCTACCGGGAATTGCCTGGGCGTAACATTTGTAAGTGGCTTTACGGTTCGCCAGACCCAAATCATATTCGCTGGGCATTGATACCGGGCAGACCTCTGCACAATCACCGCAGGCGGTACATTTGTCCGAGTCAATAAAGCGGGGGGTTTTATGGAGGGTTACCTGAAAGTTCCCGTTCTCTCCGTCGATGCTTTCAACATTTGAACAGGTATGAAGTTGGATATTGGTATGCCGGCCGACCTCGACCAGTTTCGGAGAAATAATTCACATGGAGCAGTCATTGGTCGGAAAAGTTTTGTCCAGCTGGGCCATTACACCGCCAATGGCCGGTGACTTTTCAACCAGATGAACATAAAATCCGGAATCGGCAAGATCCAATGCAGACTGCATACCGGCAATGCCGGCACCCACTACCAATACAGAACCATTAACTTTCGCGGTCATATAGTGCTCCTTATTTTATTTTAAAAAGAAGGTGAGGAAGATTGAATCCAAACTTCATTCGCTGATGAACCCATGGATCACAACCAAAAAAACCTTTTACTCCCTATATGTTAAATTTGTCAACCAAAATTTAATACATATCCATAAGATGCGTGTTAAATTTGTCAGCCAAAATTTAATACATATCCATAAGATGCGTGTTAAATTTGTCAGCCAAAATTTAACACAGGGCATAAAGATAGCGGTTAACCAAACGAACACTTGGCGAAAGCTAAATTAAGGTGGGTATTCAGGAGGGCTCGTGTAACAATACGAGACCCCTGAATACCCACAAAAAAACCTCCTGTTTTTTACCAAACAGGAGGTTTATTGGTCAGACTTTTTACGAGTTCATCAAGTTTTAAGAAAGGTTTTTACAAACTTGGACCATTTTTCTCCTTCGAGTTCTTGGGAGATGTCTTCGACTGAACCACCACCATCTGCAGCCACCTTAAAATCTTCATTGGCCATGGCAAAGAGTTTTTCATTTTCCGCGTCGATGAAATTATGGGCTTCTTGTCCAAAGTAGAGCTCTTTTAGGTTTTTCCGAAGCTGGGTCGGCTCAATGGTAAATAACCACCCTCTTTCATAGGGAGATTCGTTGACCAGATCCGGATGATCCCGAAGGGTATCGTTCACATTGGTCACGGTGCCGTCCATGGGAGAGAGGACCTTGGCGATGTCTCCGTTACGTCTGACCTGAAATCCCACTTCACCCTGTTTGACGTCCTGGCCGATATTCGGCAATTCAATCCTTGCGAGTTTACCGATAAGCTTTTGGGCAAAATCATCCAGCCCAACCCGGACCCGTCCGCCATATTCCGGTCTGGCCCATGTGTGGCCGTCGTGATAATAAAAATCTTCCGCCAGTTCAAAGCCGCTTTCCCGACTTTGGGCATGCACCGGAAGGGCTTCTGCCTGGAGGCGGTCCTGCATCATCTGGTCAAAAGAACAGGTGCCGCATTCATAAGCACTGGGACATATTTTACGACCCACCTCCCCGGTGATCATATAACGGCATTTTCGCCGATTTGCAGGAAACTGCATCATCTTGTCCACCCAAGTTTCGGTGAATTTATCGGGTGTCGGTGCAGCTGGTTGTATGGCGACTTTCTCTTTATACCGGGCAACTCGATCATGCATGCCGTGATCGTATACACAGGTAGAGCAGTCAAAATTGTGATCGCACAGCTTATAGGAAACCACCCCGGCCTCCATCCATACACACTTTTTCTTGCCTGGTGGAACAATCTTCATCGATTCCCTCTTTTTCGCGGCACCCATTTTTTTATCCTCCTTGTTAACGGTCGGTTTATAATAATGAATCTGTTTTATTTTTGCGATGTTGCCGTAATTAAAAGCAAAGGGTGTGCCAACGTCCAACACGGCATGGATCATCCAATGTAACCGATTGTTTTTTCTTAGATTATTTTTTTTTCGACCGCTTGGGGGACAGGGACAATCCCGCCGAATAATTTGCCGAATTATTCGGCAAAAAAATGCTTGGAACCCGAGGATGTAGTTGTAAAATATTGTTTATTCAGTATATTTACGATTTGCCGAGAAAAAAGACAGCCTGTAAAATATTTCGGCACTTACCCGGAAGATTTCTGAAGGGATTTCTTAAGATACCATTGAAAAAGCTCAAAACAGGTGGGGCAAAAGTCCGGGTGTTTGGCATCCGTATCCCCGATCCGGACCGAGGAGTACATCACACA
>Ga0210141_1000051_pt1 | contig 12844 bp, 10 predicted proteins | sample China_Galinas_Co_2_FD_184862 | JGI IMG/M metagenome (GOLD analysis project Ga0210141, IMG submission 184862) | Wetland microbial communities from San Francisco Bay, California, USA, that impact long-term carbon sequestration -... | ecosystem: Environmental > Aquatic > Marine > Wetlands ...
CGTATTCCCGCAATCTCAAACTGCTGTTTAACAACGAAACCGGGGTTCTCGAACGGGTGAGCAACGGCGACCTGAGCCGGATGGTGCCGGTGGCCACCCGGGATGAATTCGGGGTCATCGCCGGGCATACCAACTCCATGATCGAAGCTTTGCGCCACCGCATACAGCTCTTAAGCGCGCTTAAGCTGGCTGAAGAGGTTCAGCGGAATTTACTGCCGGCCGCCCCGCCGCAGGTGGCCGGCCTGGACATCGCCGGCACCAGCATTTACTGCGACGAAACCGGGGGGGATTACTACGATTACCTTGAATTGCCAAACGGCCGTTTGGGGGTCGTTGTGGCCGACGCGTCAGGGCACGGGATCGACGCGGCACTGCACATGACCACTGCCAGAGCTTTTCTTCTCTTTGCGGCCCGCAGTTTTCAGGGACCTGCCCGGCTGCTGGACGAAGTCAACCAATACCTTGTCCGCGACAGTGCTTCGACCAGCCGGTTTATGAGCATGTTCTTTCTTGAAGTCGACCCCGGGCGGCACACACTCCGGTGGGTCCGCGCCGGCCATGAACCGGCCCTGGTTTATCACCCGCAGGCCGATGATTTCAGCGAGCTTTCCGGCGACGGCATGGCCATGGGCATCGTGGCCGATTACACTTTCAAGGAATATACCACCGGTGAATTAAAATCGGGCAACGTGGTGGCCATCACCACCGACGGCATCCACGAAACGCGCAACCAGAAGGGCGAAATGTTCGGGCTCGACCGGCTGCGCGAGGTGATTCGGAGCCATGCGCAAAATGATGCCCACAGCCTGCAAAAATCGATCATTGCGGCGGTTGAAGCGTTCAGGGGTTCGGCCCCGCAGGAAGACGATATAACCCTGGTCATAATCAAGGTGCTTTAGATGAATACGGAACGCCTCGGCGGTGAAATACCGCAGGATGCCGAATCGGTCGGGCAGACACAGAAACCGCTGCGGCTGCCAATGCCCCTGGCCAAAGACCTGGTGACACGCTCGGATCTTATCGACTATGCCGCACAGAATGTGACCCTCGAAGGTCTGTGGCTCGAATTCGGTGTCTACAAAGGAAAGAGCATCCGCAAAATCGCCGGGCACACCCGGGCCGACATCTACGGATTTGATTCATTCGAAGGGTTGCCGGAAGACTGGGTGTTGTCATATTGCCAGGGAGATTTCTCCCTGCAAGGTCGCATGCCCGCAGATTTGCCGGCCAATGTGAAGCTGCTGAAGGGCCGCTTTTGCGAAACCCTGCCCGCCTTCCTCGAGATACATGCCCAACCGGTTGCCTTCCTGCACGTCGATTGCGATCTGTACAGTTCCACCAAGACCGTTTTGACCTGTCTGCGAAACAGCCTGACCGCCGGCAGCATCATTTTGTTCGATGAATTCCATAATTTTCCGGGATGGCGGCAGCATGAATACAGGGCATTTATGGAATTTATAGCGGACACCCGCTACGCGTTCGAATATATCGGGTGGGCGTCAGGGTATAACTCGGTGGCGGCCCGCATCACCGGAGGACCGAACGCGTCAGAACACCAGGGGTCGACATGAGAATGTCCTTTGGATATAGTGAAAATGGTCTCGACCAACACCGCGCAGAAGACGCAGCAGACATCCGCTGTCGGAACGTCAGGATGAGAAACGCTCCAATCCGTAAAAAGAACAGCAATGGACATTAGATCGTATACAACCGCCGATATGCGTGCTGCCCTGCTGTCGGATGATTTTTGGCGGACAAAGACCCTGCCGACCACCAAGCCCAGAGCGTTGTCCTTCAGTCACAACCCCAGAGCGGATGTGGATGATATCGTCCTTCTGGTCGCCTGTCAGGGTGAGGAGGTCATCGGCTATCTTGGTGTTCTGCCGGACAGGCTCCATGTTTGCGACCAGGCATATCGAATCGGCTGGCTGACCGGGTGGTGGGTAGACCCGCAGCGCGCATCGGCAGGGGTGGGCACGGCCCTGCTTTTCAAAGCGCTGAATGCATATGGGCAGCAAATCGGCGTTTCGGGCAGTTCAGCGGCGGCCAGGAGGGTATTGCTGGCATCCCAGAGATTCATGCCGGCCCAAAAATTGAAAGGGCTGGACATTCAGATGGGCCGGGGTTGCGCCGAGGCCCTGCTGCGCCAAGACACAAGCCTGGATCGGCTGAGCTTCGAATACATTGCCGCCATTGACAACGAAACGGAGGCCGTCATAAAGCAGCATTACCGGCATGATTTGACCCGCAAAGAAAAAGCCGATCTTGATTGGATCATGCGATACCCGTGGATATTGACCGCGCCCGCAAAAGATTCGGCCAGCCGCAGGTATTATTTCTCATCGATTGCCGCCCGGTTTGAATATCTTGGCGTCAAGGTGTTTGAGCGGCGCAAAGGGCTGATCGGCTTTTTCATGCTGAAGATGCGCAACGACCGGCTGGCCCTGATCTATTGTTTTTTTGACGATAGCCATACCGACCTCATCTTGAGCGCGGCGGCCCATCACGCTTTGGCAATGAATGCAGCCGTGCTCAGTCTCTACGATCTGCGGCTGGTTTCAAGTTTCGCAGGGCTGCCCTGTCCGGCGGATTCCGTAAAGACGGTTTCGAGAAGTTTTTTTCTGTCCAAAGCGTTCGCGGGCATGCCCCTGGCGCAAATGCGAATTCAAGGGGGGGACGGGGACCTGGCGTTTTACTGACGGCAGGGCTGTGCCGTTGGCGCCGGCGTTCAGGGTTCAGGGCCCCGGCGCCGGATGCCATGGCGCGCGGCCCGCGGGGCTCTCGGCGAGGTGGGGCATTGCCTTTGGCCCGATTGTTTTTCATTTAACCTTTTGCCTTTGGCCTTTGAACCGGGGCCGGTTTTTTGCGGCCACTGTTGCGTGAGGGTAATTTGAGCAATGCACGCTAAAATCAAGAAAATGCTGTTCAGCGTGGTTGACGAACTCAACCAGCTGCTGCCGCCGGAAGAACAACTGGAGAAAAATCTGGATGCCCCCGTGGCCGGTGACGCTGGAAAATTGGATTCAGCCGGCTTGATCAATCTGATCGTTGTCACCGAACAAAAGGCAGCCGAGGACCTTGGAGTGCCGATTCTGCTGACCGATGACGACACACTGTCAAGGGTCAATGAAATATTCGGCACACTGGGAACGCTCTGCGACCACATCCATCTGTTGATGAATGCGAAAACCGATGCATGAAAAACCACTGACCTGCGTCCTGGTTTCAGATTTCAACCTGCAAAATTTTGCCGGGTATATCGCCAATGATCCGGCGGCTCCCATGCTCAAAACAATTGCAGCACCCTTCGGGCAGGTCGTACCGACGTTAATGGACGAAAATAATCCCTGCTGGCAGGGCAGCCCGGAGGCTGCTTTGATCTGGACCCGGCCTCAGGGCGCTGTAGATTCCTTCAATGACCTGCTCCGCTATGAACGGGTCCCTTTGCGGAAAGTGCTCGATCAAGTGGATGCCTTCGCCTCCCTGTTGGTCGGTGTGAGCGAGCGGGTAAAGTACGTATTCGTGCCCACTTGGGTGCTGCCGACTTACCGGCGAATCTTCGGCGTGCTGGACATGAAGACGGGCATCGGCGCAAGCAATACGCTCATGCGAATGAACCTGCGGCTGATCGAAAGGCTGGAGGGTACAAGCAATGTCCATGTCCTCAACACCCAGAAATGGATCGAACAGGTCGGCCCGCAGGCCTTCAGCCCCAAATTGTGGTATCTTGGGAAAATCGTGTTCAGCAATGACTTCTTCAAGGAGGCCGCGGGCGATTTAAAAGCGGCCCTGAGCGGTATGCTGGGGTATGCCCGCAAGCTCATCATCGTCGATCTGGATGACACGCTATGGGGCGGCATCGTCGGGGACACCGGTTGGGAAAAGCTCGTGCTGGGGGGCCATCACCACATCGGAGAGGCGTTCGTCGATTTCCAGCATGCGCTCAAATCCTTGAAAAATCGAGGTGTCATTCTGGCCATCGCAAGCAAAAATGAGGAGCGAATCGCCCTGGAGGCAATTCGCAGCCATCCTGAAATGGTGCTCCGGGTGGACGATTTTGCCGGGTGGCGCATCAACTGGCAGGACAAGGCGCAAAATATCCTCGATCTGTTAACCGAGCTGAATCTCGGCCCCCAGTCAGCCGTGTTCATTGACGATAACCCGGTTGAACGGGCCCGGGTCAAAGAGAGCCTGCCCGAAGTGCTGGTGCCGGATTGGCCGGCCAACCCTCTGTTCTATCCGTCCGCCCTGCTTGATCTGAGGTGTTTTGAAATTCCTTCCCTCAGCCGGGAGGACGCCGACAGAACGACGATGTATCTTTCGGAAAACAAACGCCTGGATTTCAAAAAAACCGTCGGTTCGGTGGAACAATGGCTGGCGGAGCTGTCCATTCGCGTTCGGATCGAACCGCTCCATCAGGGGAATCTGCAGCGCGCCGCGCAATTGCTGAACAAAACCAATCAGATGAACCTGTCCACCAGACGCATGTCCGAAACAGAACTGGCGTCCTGGGCCGAGCAGGAAAATCACAAGCTGTGGACACTGCGCGTCTCCGACAAGTTCGGTGATTCGGGCCTGACCGGGATCGTCAGCATGGAAATCCAGGGGCGCCGCGCTCAAATCATCGATTTTATCCTCAGCTGCCGGGTAATGGGAAGAAATATAGAGCAGGCCATGCTGGCCACGGCAGTCGACCATGCGCGCGGATTGGGAATAAAGCATGTTTACGCTCAATATATCCCCACGCCAAAAAATAAGCCCTGTCTGGATTTCTTTAACGGCCTGACACCCCGATTCGAGCGGCAGGGAGAGATGTTCAGTCTGCCCGAAGAGGAGCATTTTGCTTGCCCCGCGCATATCGAGATAATACACCAACAGGCTTGACCTGACGCGGGCAGCGAGCCTAACCGGAACTGCGGGCATCCGCCTAAATGAAAACAGTGCAGCGCGCATTTACATCTGAAGATCAGCTTGCCTTTGCCAGGCTCTCCGGCGACTATAATCCGCTGCACGTGGATCCCATAGCGGCCCGGCGCCTGATATTCGGCGCGCAGGTCGTACATGGGCTGCACGCTCTGTTGTGGAGTTTGGATCGCCATTTGGGGGACGGCGGGACGCCGCTCAAACTGCGAAAGGTCAAAGCCGTCTTCCAGGCCGGTGTCGGGGTGGGGCAAAAGGTCATTTGCAACTGCTGCTCGCCCGATGAAGGCCGGGTCGAAATACAGCTGGAAACCGCTGCAGCCCCTGCCGCCTGGATTCAAATCGGGTGGGAAACTTCAGGGCAGAAGCCATCGGCCCGGCCGCCGCTGGCGATATCGGAACAGTTGGAATGCCGCGAACGCTCCATCGACGAAGTGGCGGCAGCCAAAGGCACCCTGCCCCTCTATCTGGACGACAAACTGGCCGAACAGCTTTTGCCGAATCTTGCCCGTCTGCTGCCGCCGCTGCAACTGTCCGGGCTGTTGGCCACGACTCGACTTGTCGGCATGGAATGCCCCGGCCGGCATTCGATTTTCTCGGGGCTCGACCTTAGCTTCGTCGCGAACGGCAGTGGCCCGCCGCAACTGGATTACCAGGTCGCGAATTGCAACAAAAAGCTGTCTCTGCTCATGATAAAGGTCAAATCGCCGGGGATGAGAGGCGATATAAAGGCGTTTTTCCGGCCGCCGCCGCAACGGCAGGAGACATTCAGGGCGGCCGGCGGCCGCGTCAAGCCGGAAGAATTTTCAGCCCAAAGGGCGATCATTGTGGGTGGTTCCCGCGGTTTAGGGGAGGCCGCGGCCAAGCTTTTGGCCGCCGGCGGGGCCGAGGTCATCATCACTTACTGCCATGGCGAACAGGATGCCCTGCGGATTGTGGAGGAGATTGTCTCCAACGGCGCAAAAGCCGATAGCCGCCGGTTGAATGTCTTGTCCCCCCCGGATGACCTGCTGCGGGCGAATTCCAGCGCTTCGAAGCCGTTGTATCTTTATTACTTTGCCACCCCGTATATTTTCGGGACCGCAAGAGGCAAATTTTCATCCCGGCGGTTCAACACTTTCTGCGGGTATTATGTAACCGGATTCCTCGCAACGGTTGAAAAACTGATGGGCCGCGCGGGCGGGTTGGAAAAGATTTTTTTCCCGTCCACAACGGCGATCGACGAACTGCCCCCGGACATGGGTGAGTATGCCTCAGCGAAAGCGGCCGGTGAGCTGCTCTGCGACTTTTTACAGAAGACCAACCCCGGGCTGACAATATACAAACCCCGCCTGCCGCGCCTTGCCACGGATCAGACCGTCAGCCTGTTGCCGGCGAACAATCAGGAGCCCCTTTCCGTCCTCCTGCCGCATCTGCGCCATCTGCGTGATCTGTGACGGCTTCACAGCCTCCCGGCCGATTACAGGATCTTCACCACCACAAGGGTGGCATCATCCTCCATTTTGGACTGCGGCCCCCGGAAAGCTTCCAGTTCGGCCATGATGGCTTTCAGGATGCGATCGGCGCTCTCAGCGGCGTGCGCGCGCACGATTCGCCGCAGGGGCGCATTACCGAACATCCCGCCATCCGGGTTGCGGGTCTCACGAATGCCGTCAGTGGTGAGCAGGAGTATTTGTCCGGTTTGCAGCGTCTGCCGGTGCTCATCAAATCGCACATCGCAGGACACGCCCAGGGTCGTGCCTTCGCCCAGCAGTTCCTCGAACCGATCGTCGTCCGGGCAGTAAAGCAGCGCGGGGTCATGACCCGCCCGCACCCAGCGCAGCGCTTTCTCATCCGGCTGCAATTCCGCATAAAACAGGGTCATGAACTGGCCGGATTCTTCGATATCCCGGCAGAGCCGCACGTTCACATCGGCGATGACCTGGCGGATACTGCCCGAGAGCGAAGCGCGCTGCCGCAATAAAGCCCGCGCCGTGGTCATCAGCAGCGCCGATGGGATCCCGTGGCCGGAGACATCGCCGATCACCACCGCTATTTTTGGGGTGCCGTCGCCAAGTTGGATGAAATCGAAATAATCCCCGCCGATCTCTTCGCAGTAAATGCTTTTCCCGGCAATATCCAGCCCCGGCACCGTTGGCGCCCTTTGCGGCAGGAAGTGCTGCTGGACTTCCCGGGCCAGCTCGAGAGTCCGCTGCAGACGCCAGTGGGCTTCCAGTTGGGGGCCGACCGCGTTAAAGACCCTGCCCATTTCGCCGAATTCATCGTTGGACTTGATATCGACCCGGGTGTCAAAGTGCCCGCCGGCGAGGCGCTCGGCCCCCTCGGCCAGGATCTGCATCGGTTTGGTGACCGTGCGTGCAAATGCAAACGCCAGCGCCACGACCAACGCCAGGATGGCGACGATGCCCAGGCGGGTTACCCCGAGCAGTTCATCTATTTGCGCCTGAATAAACTCCTCGGATTGATCGATCGGCTGCAAAATCTGACGATAGGGGGTGGTCAACAGCAAAAAGAGCTCCTGATGCACCGGCCCATACACCCAAAGACAATCACAGTCATTGTAGCGAACGCGGCGCACATTGCTGCGACCGGCTTTGAAATCGTCCAGCACGGCCGCAAACTGCGCAGGGTCATCGGCAGCCAGCCAGTCGGGTTCGTTCGGGCTGCTCCAGGCTTCGCGGGCCGCTTCGCTGTTGGCCTGGTGGGCCAGAATCCGTGCCTGAACGTTTTCCCCGGTCGGATCTTGAACCAGTGCCACCAGCAGGGATTGGGTGGCCGCCGGCAGGTGGCTGTAAATTTGTTTGCCTTCCAGCAGGCGGCTGATGGGAATCATCAGGGCCGTGACACCAGCCGCCGACCCGTCGGGAGCCCTGACCGGCATTGCGAGTGCCAGTACATTCCTACCGCTCAGCGGGTCGCGAAACTGGTCGCTCCAGAGACGGCCCGAATTCAGCGCCTGGCTATACCAGGGCTGGTGCATCGGATCATAGTGGTTTATCCCGCCACGGCCCGGGTAGACGGCGGTGACACCACTTTTCAGCACTGTGCAGTGCCACAGCGCCATCCCGTCCAATCGCTTCGACATGCGGGCCAGAAATGGCGTCACGGCGGTCAAGCGGAGGGCCTGGTTGGCGCCCGGCTGCCCGGGCCGGGTATTGGGGAAAAAAACCTGGTGCGAGTAGCTTATCAGAGTGTCGCCCGTCGACTTTTCCGCACCAGCCATCGCGTGTTCGGGGGACGCCACCAGGTCCAGCCGTTCGCGGTCGGGCCCATCGAAGTCACTGGCAAAAAACGGTCGGCCGCCGGCTGGCGCATCCGCTGCCAGGGCCCGGCCGACCTCTTCGGCCTGAAAGGCGAGCGCCATCTCGAGCTGCTGCCGCTTTTGCCACAGCAGCCGAGAGTAACTGTCGATGAAAAATGTCAAGCGGCTTCTGGTGTCGCGGATGAGATCTTGCCTGGCCTGGGCGATCAGCTGGGTTGCCAGCGATCGGGTCGAACGCGCACCGAACGTGCGCATCACGATGATCGGCACGATGGCAATCAGAATCAACAGGATCAGAAGCTTCCAGCGAAATCGCATACGCCCTCCCGGGGATTTTGGCAATTGCCCGAGGATAAGATATATAAAGCGCGATATCAAGGGTAAGCGCGATGAATCCGCAAAGTGCATGGCGCGGAGCGCATAGCGCCCTGCTGGCCGACTTTTAGAGTTCGCTCTTCGATGGGCCCGCAAAAGGGGGTCAAGTCAGTCTCTTCGCTTTGCGCTTTACGCTCAACGCTAAGCTCTAGGCCTGTAAACCGCCGCCGGAGGCGGAGGTGACAAATTAGGGCTTGTCATCCATGCACAAACAGTAATAATAATGAAGAAAACCCGTCAGCCCCACTCCGGTCCCGAAATTTTCCGGAGCATCTGCGGCCAAAAGGAGCAGCGAATGGCAAAAAAGAACATACCGGTTGTCAAACGATCCATTTTTTCCTGGGTTTTTGCCGGCAATCTGAAACTGCAGATATCGATGCTGGCCATTATTGCCGTCACGGTGGCCACCCGGGTGCTGCCGCTGGAGATGCAGAAAAGGATCGTCAACGAGGCCATCAATTTGAAAAAAATCGATCTGCTGCTGACCTACTGCGGCTACTACCTCGGGGCGGTGATGCTGGCCAATGTCCTCAAATACGCCATCAACGTGCTGGAAACCCTGATATCACAGCGGACCACCGCGCGCATGCGCACGGACCTGTACAAACACATCCTGCACCTGCCCATGAGTTTCTTCCGCAATACCCAGCCGGGCTTTGTGGTCAATGCCCTGGTTTCCGAATTGACCCTGCCGGGCAACTTCGCGGGCACGGCGGTGTCGGCGCCGTTGATCAATGTGCTCACCCTGCTGGCCTTTGCGGGCTACCTGTTCACGCTGAACCCACTTCTGGCAGGCGTTTCCTTCAGCATCTACCCCATCATCGTTCTGGCGGTGCCGTTGCTGCAGAGAGGCGCCAACAGGGCCAACAAAAAAAGGGTGGACATCGGCCGCAGGCTGTCGAGCCGGATCGCCGAGTCCATCTCGGGCGTGCACGAAATCCACGGCAACGGGGCCTACACCATCGAGGAGCGCAAGTACAACACTCTGGTGAAAAAACTGTTGCGGGTGCGCATTACCTGGAGCCTTTTCCGGTTTGGCGTGAAAAGCGCCAACAATCTCTTTGTCGGCCTCGGCCCCTTCATTGTCTTTATTCTGGGCGGATACCTGACGATCAAGGGTCGACTGGAACTGGGGGCGCTGGTGGCTTTTTTGTCGGCACAGGAAAAGCTCTACGATCCCTGGAAAGAGCTGATCGAATTCTACCAGGTCTATCAGGACGGCTCGGTCACCTACAACCGCACCATGGAATACTTCGACATAGAGCCCGACTACGAAATCGTTCCCAAAGACCGCCCGCCCCTGGAGCTGACGGCCAGCCTGTCCGTCAAAGACCTGTCGTTTGTGACCGAGAGCGGCATCCGGCTGCTGGACGGCATCAACCTTTCCCTGAACCCGGGCCAGCATATGGCCGTGGTCGGATTTTCGGGCAGCGGCAAAAGCACCCTGGCGCTGTGTATCGGACAGCTCTACAAGTACACCACCGGCCAAGTCCTGCTCGGCGACAAGGAAATCTCCGGCCTGACCAAACAGGATATCGCCAACAATATCGGTATCGTGGCGCAATCGCCGTTTATATTCGACGGCACCATCGAAGAGAACCTCCTGTACGCGTGCGAAGCGGTCCGGGTCGGCAGCGGACAAGACACCGGCACCGAGCTGCCGAGCCTCGACGACGTGATCGCGGTGCTGCACCACACCGGCATTTTCGTCGACGTTTTACGGTTCGGCCTCAACACCTTGCTGGTTCAAGACCGCCACGAAGAACTGGTCAACACCATTGTCCGCGTCAGGGAGAATTTCCAGCGGGACTACGGCCGGGAATTGGCCGACCATGTGGAATTTTTCGATGAAAACAAATATCTGTATTATTCGAGCGTTCTTGAAAATCTGATTTTCGGCACTCCCAACCGTGAAGGATTCAACCAGCCGGACCTGCCGCGCAACCCCGAATTTATGGATTTTCTCAAGCAGGCGGATCTCAACCGCCCCCTGCTCAGCCTGGGCGCCGAACTCGCCCGACAGACCGTCGATATTATCGGCAATATGCCCCCTGACGCCATTTTTTTCGAGCAGAGCCCGCTTGCGCCCGAGGAACTCGAAGATTACAAACTGGTGGTGGAGCACCTGCGGCGCAAAAAGCTGCACGAGCTGAACCAAAATGACCGTGACAAGCTGCTTGAGCTGGCCCTGCGGTTTACACCGGGGATACACAAGACCGTCACGTTGCCCCAGATACTGGAAGACCTTATTCTGGAGGGGCGGGCGCTTTTTCACGAGAACATCGTCACTTCGGACCCGGACGCCTTCAGTTTCTATCAGGTGACCGATTATATTTATTCGCAAACCATTTTGAACAACATTTTTTTCGGAAAGACCAAGGGCACCAGCCCCAAGGCGCAGGAGAAGATCTACCAGAGCATTATTCAGCTGCTGATCGCCGAAGACCTGCTGGAGACGATTATCGCCATCGGAATGCATTACCAGGTCGGCACCAAGGGCGACAAGCTTTCCGGCGGACAGCGCCAGAAGCTTGCCATCGCCAGGGCATTTCTGAAAAACCCGCGGTTTCTCATCATGGACGAGGCCACCTCCGCCCTGGACAACAAATCCCAGACCCGCATTCAAAACCTGCTGGAAACACGCTGGAAAAAGCGAAGTACGGTTATCGCCGTCGTCCACCGCCTGGACACGATCAAAAACTACGACAAGGTTGCGGTGATGAAAGCCGGCAAAATCATCGAAATGGGCACTTATGACGAACTCATCGCCCGCAAAGGAGCGCTTTATGAACTCATCGGAAAAAAATAGCGACCGCCCATCGTGCGAGTTTCAGGACAATTTGAACCTTTTGCGCCAAACCTACTTTTTCTCCGGACTGCCCCTTGAAACCTTGAAGGTTTTCGCGTATCTTTGTACCAGGGAAGCGTTCGATCCGGGGGAAAAACTGTTTCGGCAGGGCGAAGAGGACGGCCAGGCGTTTTATTTTATAGCGGGCCGGGCCGAGCTGAAGCGTGAAGACAACGGCAACACGCGCAGCATTCGATTCTACGGCACCGGGGATTTTGTCGGCGGCCTGACCCTGTTGGGCGAAATGAGGCGCCTGTACTCACTGACGGCGACGGATCCGTGCACCTGCCTTGTTCTGGATCGTGAAAAATTCAGCAAGGCCCTCGAGCAGTTCCCGGAAATTATGCCGCGCATTTTCAAGGCGGTGGCAAGCAGCATCGACAACTGGGAGGATCGCTTCCTCACCGATGCGGCGATTCAATGCGGCGGGTGCCTGGACAAGCTTGGGGTCAGCCTGATTTAAAAACCGCCTCGGGCTGTGACACGCGGCCCGCTCCCTAAAAAAAGTCGGCGCCTCGTCTGGCAGGACGACGCGCACCAAGTGGCCGACACCCAAAAGGGTGGGCGTATATGCCGAAGAAATCTTATTCTTTCAAACTCAAAAGCGATCTCGCCGAGTTGGACACGTTGAGCCGACATGTTCACAATTTCGGCCAATCTCTCGGATTATCCAGAAAGTTTCTGTTCGAAATCAACCTGGCCCTGGATGAATTGTTTACCAACATCATCTCCTACGGCTATCAGGACGACAAGGATCATTTTATCGAAATATCGATAACCCCGCAGAACCATTCGCTGGTGCTGTGCATCGAGGACGACGGGGTTCCCTTTAACCCGATCGAGGTCGACGACCCGGATTTGCCCTGCAACATCGAAAGTTGCAAAATCGGCGGTCTGGGCATTCATCTCATTAAGAATCTGATGGACGAGGTGTGCTACAGGCGCCTCAAAGGCAAAAACAGGCTGACCCTCAAGAAAGAGTTGAAAGAGAAATAAGACGAAAGCGCTGCCGGTTCAACGAAACGCCGATCAGCCGGCCCACCGTTTTCACCCATAACCGCACCAGCTTGGAGGAAGTCAATGGAAATCATCGATCAGCAGGAGCACGGCATCAGCATCTTCAAACTGAACGGACGCCTGGATTCCAATACATCCCAGGGACTCGAGAAAAAGATATTCGATTCTATCTCCAACGGATCAAAAAACTTGATTATCGAATTCAAGGACCTGGACTACATTTCCAGCGCCGGCTTGCGCGTGATTCTAAAAGCCACAAAGGCGCTGAAGCGGGAGGACGGGAAAATTATGCTGTGCGACATGCAGGACTATGTCAAGGAAGTATTTGAAATCGCCGGCTTTGATTCGATTCTGCCCATCGTTCCGACGATGGCGGACGCCGTTAAGGCATTGGACTGATTCAGCGGTGTCAAAGCGCCTCA
>Ga0210141_1000052_pt1 | contig 12749 bp, 7 predicted proteins | sample China_Galinas_Co_2_FD_184862 | JGI IMG/M metagenome (GOLD analysis project Ga0210141, IMG submission 184862) | Wetland microbial communities from San Francisco Bay, California, USA, that impact long-term carbon sequestration -... | ecosystem: Environmental > Aquatic > Marine > Wetlands ...
GAAGCCGAGCTGGAAGAACAGCGGCAGTAAGAAGGGCGAGGCGCCGACTCCGATGCGAAACAAGAAGCCGCCGGTGACGCTGGCGAAGAAGGTATCGATCTTGAGGAGGTTGAGATCAAGCAGGGCATCGGGCGTCCGCCTCGCGTGGCGCACATAAAGCGCGATCCCCACGATGCCGACCGCGATCAAGGACAGAACGACTTCGAGGGGGAACAGACTCTGGCCGATCGTGGTGATGCCGAAGGCCAGACCAGCCAAGCCAATGCCCGACAGAAAGAAGCCCTTGATATCGAGGGGCGGGACGTGGTTCTCACGGAAATTCTCGACGTAACGAGAGGTGAGATAGATGCCGAGCAGGCCGATGGGGATGTTGATCCAGAAGATCGCCCGCCAGGAAAAATGCTGGGTCATCCAGCCGCCGAACAAGGGGCCGCAAGCCAACCCGATATAGACCGCCGCCACGGCGATCCCCAGCACGCGACCCCGCTCTTGCGGCGGAAAAACGGAGGTCAGGATGGCGAAGCCGGTGGCAAAAATCATCGCTGAGCCGGCCCCCTGGAAAATACGGAATGCGATCAGCATCGGAACTGAAGCCGCCACCGCGGAAAGAAGCGCCATCCCCGAAAAAATAATCATGCCGATCAGGTAGATCTTCTTGCGGCCGTATATATCGGCCAGTTTGCCGGCCGGCACCAGCGATACCGCTGCCGCCAGCAGGTAGGACGTGGCGATCCAGCTGAGCAGAATGGCGTCTGTCTGAAAGTCCTTTTCAATGGCCGGCAGCGCAATGTTGACCGACGAGACCATGAACGGGGTTAGAAAAGAACCCAGCGATGCAATTATCAGAGCAGAGCTGCGGCTGACTCGATCATTCATATAAGGATGTATCCGCCTGATCGGCAAAATTGGAAACCGTCTCAATCGTGATACCCGCTTTTTTCATAAAACTTATCCGAGGTCAATCAATACCCGCAAACCCGGCCTTGCAATGTTGCGTGTCCGCCTGAATCCGCTGGTTTGCAGCCATCGATCTTTTTGTGGTACAAAATGCCGCCATGAACGATCAAGCGACCCAACCCAGGCTCATTCTGGCGCCCCTGAGGGGTTTCACCGATTATATCTTTCGAAACGCCTTCCGCCGCCATTTCGAGGGTTTCGACAGCGCCCTGGCGCCCTTCATTCCCACTGTTTCCGCCGGTCGCTACAAGCCGGCCCACATCAGGGACGTCCTGCCGCAAAACAATAAAGGCCTGGCGGTGGTGCCCCAGATCATCGCCAACAGGGCGCCGGATTTTCTGCTCCTGACCGCTATCCTCCAGGACAACGGCTATGATACCGTCAACTGGAACCTGGGCTGCCCCTTTCCGATGGTGGCCAGGAAAAAGCGCGGTTGCGGACTGTTGCCTTATCCCGAGTTGATCGATGCCTTTCTGGAAAGGGTTTGCGCTGAAATGCCCGGCCGGATCTCCGTTAAAATGCGCCTCGGTCGCCACCATGCCGACGAAATCACCCGGCTCATCCCCATCCTCAACCGCTACCCGCTCAAGGAAATCATCATCCACCCCCGCACCGGCGCGCAGATGTACACCGGTGAAGTCGATCTGGACGCGTTCGAAGATTGCCTGGGCGCCATCGACCACCCGGTGGTATACAATGGCGACATCGACACCACGGCAACCTTCGGCACCCTTTCCAACCGATTTGGCGATGCGGTGAGCGGCTGGATGATCGGCCGGGGGGCGCTGGTCAATCCCTTTCTGCCGGCGGCTATCAAATGCGGCAACGATTCGTTTGAAGACAAACTCGAACGCTTCCAGCGCTTTTATGACGAATTGTTCGATGGCTACAGCCGTTTGCTCCAGGGTCCGGGTCACCTGCTCGGCAGAATGAAGGGCTTCTGGAGCTATTTCTCCGGAGCCTTTGTCGACGGGCGTGCGATCGAGAAGAAAATTCATCGCGCCCAGGTGCTGGAAAGTTATTTGCGCATCGTCGCTGATTTTTTTGCCAACCGTGCCCGGTGGGGCGTTTGAACAGAAACAACTTGCACAAAATTATTTCTAAATAAGAGCCGGGAAATATTTATCAACGCGGTTATATGAAAAGCTAAAGCCACCACCGGTTACAACATAGTCAACGCTTTAACCCGCGGCGGCCATCTGATTTTCCTCCGGGCGATATGATCCAATGATGTGCCCCGGGGCACGATATTTGGGTTTGGGCGCAAACACCTTGCGAATCGACAAAATAAATTGCAACAAACCCAAATATCGAGCCCCTGCGATAATCGGCGGTAATCCAACGGCATATCGCCCTCCAGAAAACCAGTTGGCCGCTGCCGGCATCCGGCATCCACCGAACCTGTTCAAGGCAAATGGCTCTGAAACATCGGAGCCTGCGCTTTCTGGAAAACCGCATTCATGAAATAGGCGGGCAAGTGATTGACAGCGGCTGGAAGAAGGGATAAGCAAAACAGCTGGTGGATGAAATCTGTCTTTTCGATCGGGGTCTGTCTCAACCAAAACCCAATCTGTCAGGAAAGTACAAGCGTTCCTTATTGACGACGGCTTGAAAGGAAAACCCATATGAAAGGCAGCCATGCGCTGGTCCGTATGCTTCAGCAAACCGGTGTCGAGATCGTTTTCGGCCTTTGCGGCGACACCAGCCTACCTTTTTACGAGGCCCTTGGCGAGGCCGAGCCCGATATTCGGCATGTTCTGACTCGGGACGAGCGTTCGGCTTCGTTTATGGCGGATGTCTATTCGCGGTTGAGTGGAAAGGTGGGCGTCTGCGAGGGTCCCAGCGGCGGCGGCGCCCTCTATATCATTCCCGGCGTTGCCGAAGCAAACCAGTCCTCCGTGCCGCTGGTCTGCATTACATCCGACATCGACATCCGCCAGCGGGGGCGGGGAACCCTGACGGAACTGGACCAAAGCGCGTTGTTCAAACCCATCACTGCCTGGACAAAAACGCCTTCCCATGGCCGGGAACTTCCCCGCACTGTCCGGGAAGCGTTTTCCAGGGCGACTTGCGGAGGACTGGGGGCCGCCCACATCGGGCTCCCCCTGAATGTACAGGAGGCCGAAATCTCCCGGCAGGACGTGTATGCGGACCCTTGCTGCGGGAAGTATCCCGCAGCCCGAACGCTTCCCGAGGCCGCTTCCGTTCTGCGCAGCGCGGATTTGCTGCTGGCTGCCAAACGCCCGGTTCTGGTGGCCGGCGCCGGTGTGATCCGCTCCGAAGCCTGGCAGGAACTGGCCGAGTTAACCCGCCTGCTGGGCTGCCCGGTGGCCACTTCCATCAGCGGCAAAGGCGCAATTGCCGAAACCGACCCTTACAGCCTCGGCGTTATCGGCAGCAACGGGGGCCTGCCCTGGCGCCATGAGTTCGTCAAAAAAGCGGACCTGGTCTTTTTTATCGGCTGCCAGGCGGGATCGGTCACGACCAATAAATGGAGCCTGCCCGCCGGTCGGTCCGTCAATATCCTGCAGCTGGATGTCGATCCCTCCAGAATAGGGACCAATTATCGCATCGCCCAGGGCTTGGTTTGCGATGCCAAAGCTGGTCTTTCAGCCCTTTGCGAGACTCTGGGCGACCGCCTGGGCGGAAAAACGGCCGCAAGACTGGATCCGGCCAGAATCGCCCGCAAGCGGGAAGAACACGCCGCCGCCGTCCCCGAATTTGCCTCCAATGCCATCCCGATCCGTCCCGAGCGCTTTGTGGCCGAAATCGGGAAAGTATTGCCGCAGGATGCCGTTCTGTTGACCGATCCGGGAACACCGACCCCATATCTGGCCGCTTATTATCGCCTGCCGCAGGCCGGCCGCTGGTTTGTCGCGCCCCGCGCGCACGGCGCCCTCGGATATGCGCTGCCCGCTGTGGTCGGGGCCTATTTTGCCCGGCCGGACTCCAAAATTGTCGGCATCATGGGAGACGGCAGTTTCGCCATTTCGGCCGGAGAGCTGGAGACCATCGCGCGCCTCGGCATTCCAGTGCTTTTAATCGTGTTGACCAACGCCTGCTTCGGCTGGGTCAAGGCCGGCCAGAAAGTGCAGAAATCGCGCTATTTCGGGGTGGATTTCTGCGAAATGGATCACGCCAGGATCGCCCGGGCTTACGGTATCAAGGGGGAGCGGGTCGAGGATCCGGGCGATCTGGCCGGCGCCCTCAACAGAGGGCTTCGCTCCCGCAAACCCATGCTGATCGACATCGTGGTCCAGCCGCTGCAGGAGGCCAAAGCGCCGGTTTCGAAATGGGTGGCCTGACATGCATGCGGTATCTTCTTATAAAGGGCCCCCCGTCGGCATTCTGATGCTCGATCATGCACTTACCCGGCCGCCCGGGGACCCGGGAAATCAGGCCACTTTCAGCTTTCCCGTTATCCACCGGACGGTCAGGGGGGTCAGCCTGAAACGGCTTCTGGACAGAGACCCCGAGATTTTAAACCCGCTGGTGGAAGCGGCCGAAGCACTGTTGCGTCAGGGGGCCGGAGCCATATCCAGCGGCTGTGGTTTTTTCATCTATTTTCAACGCGAGCTCAGCCAGCACCTGAACGTTCCCGTGATGCTTTCCAGCCTGTTGCAGATTCCAACCGTTCAGCAGTTTTTAGGCCCCGATCAGCGCATTGGCGTCTTGACTGCCCATAGTGAACGGTTGACCCGGGAGCATCTTTTGAAAGCAGGCATGGATCCCTCGAAACCCGTTAAGGTGCTGGGCTTGCAAGATGAGCCCTTTTTTCATCAGGGAGTGCTTGTCGAAAATGGGACCCTGCGTGCTGATAAGGTCCAAGCCGAAGTGGTGGCCAAAGCCCGGGAGTTAATCCAGCCGGATGCGACCGGCGCCAGGGTCGGCGCCGTTATCTTTGAATGTACCAATTTGCCGCCCTATGCAGCGGCCGTTCAGGCAGCCGTAAAACTGCCGGTTTTTGACATCACCACCATGATCGAATCGCTTTACGCCGCGCTCGCCCGGCGCAAATTCGAACCCGGACGGAATTTGCCCTAAAGCTCAGCTTGACATGAAACTGAAACCGGTGTTAGGGGAAAACTTCGGGGGCAGTTTTTGAATAAATACCCGTTCAAACGATCGCTAAAAAAGGAGGAAAGGCTATGGGTCGTAAACTTACTGTTTTTGTGGCATTGTTTGGGATTGCCCTGCTCGCCGCCGGGCCGGTAAGTGCAGAGCAAATTACGCTGACATTTACTGCCGGAAGCGCGGGCGGCGGTTGGTACGGTATCGCCGGCGGCATCGCGCCGATCATCCAGGAGTATGATCCCGACCTGGTGATAAAAGTCGTTCCGGGGGGCGGGGTAAAGAATCCAGCGGTGATTTCCAACGGCACGGTCGAGATGGGATTCGGGCTTCCTTTTATCAACGCCGCCGCTTACAAAGGCATGGATCCCTTTGATAAACCCTTGACCAACCTCAGGGCGCTGGCCGGCGGCATGGTCATGAATTACTTCCACTTCTACCTGGGAGAAGACGTTGCCGTCAACTCCATGGATGAAGCCTTCGGACAGAAAAAAAAGCTGAGAATGGCCATCACCCAGCCGGGAAGCTCCGATGTCTGGGTATTTGAGCGTGTTCTCGAAGCCTACGGCACCAGCATCAAAGACCTTGAAGGCGCCGGGTTTCACTTCGCCCGCGGTAATTATTCCTTCCAGGCCAACCAGTTCAAAGACAAAAACGTGGACGGCGTGTTCACTTTCCTCTCTCTTCCGGGTGCAGCCGTTATCGAGGCGTCGGTGGGCCGCAAAATGAAGCTGATCGACTTCTCGGACACGGCCCTCAAATACCTCGAGCCCTTCGGCATCACCGAAGGCCAGATTCCGGCGGGCACTTATCCCAAGGCCGCCAACAGTGACCAGTCCATCAGGACCGCCCGGGCCGGAAGCGTTATTACCGTCTCGGCGGAAATGTCCGAGGACATCGCCTATCGTCTGACAAAGGCTTTCAACGAAAGTGTGGAAAAAGTCCGCAAAATCCATGCCGCCCTCGAGCCTTACACGGTGGAGCAGGGGATCACCGGGTGCGGCGTTCCGCTGCATCCCGGGGCAATCAAGTACTATAAAGAAAAGGGCATCATAAAATAGAAACGGCGGCCGGCCCTGATTGAAGATGTCCGGGGTTTTGGCTTTATCTCAGGGGGGTGTTTTCACGGTAAAACACCCCCTTTTTCAACAGGATCGATCACATGCGAAAACTGGGCCGAAATTGGATGATTCCCATCTATTTGCTGGCCGTGGTGGCAGGGGCATTTCATTTCTACACGTCCGGATTCGGCTCGCCTGAGCCCCGGATCTTCAGGGGGCTGCATCTGGCCATGCTGATGCCGGTCATCTTCCTCTTTTACCCCGCCACCGCCAAATCGCCCAGGGACCGGCCGAGCGGTTTTGATTTGGCGGCCGCCGCGCTCTGTATTGTCGCTACCCTGTATACCGTTTTTCATGCCGACCGCCTCAATGAGCGCTTCGTCGGCTACCATCCGGTCCGACTCGAGGAAGCCGTTCTGGGAGGGTTGCTGGCACTCGCGGTCATCGAGGCCTGCCGGCGGGCCCTGTCCCAATGGTTCGCCGTGACCGTGGGAGTAGCACTGGTATATTTATTGACCTGCCAGTACTGGCCCGGCATGTTTCACTTTAAGGCCTTTTCTCTGGATCGGGCCATTGAAATTCTGTATCTTCCCAACGACGATGGGATCTTCGGCTTCTTGACCGGGATTTCAGCGGAAATCCTTTACATTTACATCCTGTTTGCCTCTGTTTTGACCGCCACCGGCGCCGGCAATTTTCTGATCGATTTTTCCACCTGGGCCGCCGGGTGGGCCCGCGGCGGATCGGCCAAGATTTCGGTGGTGTCATCGGCTCTCTACGGCACGGTGTCGGGCTCCACCGTGGCCAATGTCTACGCCACCGGATCGTTCACCATCCCCATGATGAAGCGCAGCGGCTACGCCCCCAAGGAGGCCGCGGCCGTAGAGGCGATCTCCGGCGTCGGAGGCCAGATCATGCCCCCCATCATGGGCGCCGGATCTTTTATTATGGCGGAGGTGACCGGTGTTCCCTATTTCACCATTATAAAAACGGCGATTATTCCGGCCATCCTGTATTATCTGGGCGTGATGGCGATGGTGCATTTCATTGCGGTGCGCAGGGGAATTAAGGCCTTGACAAGAGAAGAAAGGCCCAAGGCCAGATCGCTTTGGCGGCACGCCTATTTTGTGCTGCCCTTTGGGGTGATCGTCTTTTTGCTGGCCAGCGGCTACTCTCCCTCCAAGGCCGCCTTCCATTCGATCTGGATCACCTTGCTGCTGAGCTTTCTGGATAAAAAGACCTGGCTCAACCGAAACGCGTTTATGGACATCTTTTTTAAATCTTTGGTCAGCTGCGCTCTGATAGCCGTGGTCCTGGCCGGCGCGGGAATGATCGTCGGCGTTCTCACCCGCACCGGTGTTGCGCTGGCCTTTGGATCGATTCTGGTTTCGGCGTCCAAGGGGATTCTGCTTCTGGCAATGGTTTTCATATTTGCCATTGTGAGCGTTCTGGGCACCGGCATTCCCACAACCGCCGCCTATGTCATCGGTGTCACTGTCGGCGCCCAGGCCTTGACCAACTTCAATGTAAACCTGCTGGCGGCGCATTTGTTCGTCTTCTACTACGCGGTCCTCGCCGATCTGACGCCTCCCGATGCCGTCACGTCCTTTGCCGCCGCCAATCTGGCCGGCTCCGAACCCATGGCCACCGGCATCGAGGGGTTCAGACTGGGAATTGCCGGCTTTCTGGTGCCCTTTGCATTTGTCTACCAGCCGGCACTGCTTTTGAAGGGGTCCTATTTGGAAATCGCCGCAGCCTTGGCCCTGACCGCCTTCGGCGTGATCTGCCTGGCCGGCGGGGTGATCGGCCAGTTTCGCGGCCGGCTGGACTGGATCAAACGATCGATGTTCCTGGCCGCAGCAGTCCTTCTGGTCTTTCCTGGAAAAGGGACCACCGCGGCGGGCCTGTGCCTGGCAGTTATTGCGGCTGTCTGGTCGTGGGTTAAACCAAATCATCTTGCAGAAGGAGCGACGCCATGAGCCGGCCTTTGCCTGCTAAAACCGATGTGGTCGTCATTGGCGCGGGTCTCATCGGAACCAGTATCGCCTATCAGTTGGCCAAACTCGGCCTCACCCGGGTCCTGGTCTGTGAACAGGGGTTTGTGGGGGCCCAGGGGGCGACCGCCAAATCCCTGGGGGGCTGGCGTATTCAGTTTTCAACCGAAATCAACGTGCACTTCTCATTGATTTCCCGGAAGGTTTTCGACCGATTCGAGGATGAATTCGGTGTCAAACTTCATTTTACGCCGTCCGGATATCTTTACCTCACCAGCAGCGAGCGCGGTCTCGGCATTTTTCAAAACACCGCCGCCCGCCTGAAGGACATGAATCTTGAGGCCGAAATCCTGGAACCTGCGGATATTGCCTCCCGCTGGCCGTTTTTAAACACGGAGGACCTGAAGGCCGCCTGCTGGACCGCCGGCGACGGCTACTACAGCATCAACGAGGTGGTCCAGGGATATGCCCAGGCAGCCCGTCGCCTGGGCGTCGCGATCCATGAAGAGACCAAGGTAAACGCGGTTCTGACCGATAACGGAAGGGTGACCGGCGTCAAGACCGTGAAGGGTGAGACGGTAAAGGCGGATTGGGTGGTCAACGCAGCCGGTCCCTGGTCCGGGGCCGTGGCCGCATCGGCCGGGTTGGAATTGCCGGTAGGCCCACTGCGCCGACATCTTTTTCTGACCAACCCCTTCGATGCGCTTCCGGCGCTGATGCCGTTCGTGCTCCATTTCGATACCGGTTGGTACATGCGCCGGGAGGGGATTGCGCTCCTGTTGGCCGGGCCTTCGGATAACGCACCGGAGCAGAGGACGTTCAGCGAACAGGTTGACTTCGATGCCGAGGAGTGGACCGCGGAGAAGTCCATCCAGCGGGTTCCGGTGCTGGAACAGGCCGGAATCTCGCGCGGCTGGGTCGGCCACTATGCCCTGAGCCCCGATCATCACGCCATCATCGGCTCCTGGCCCGAGCTTAGCGGGTTTGTGGTCTGCACGGGGTTCAGCGGTCACGGATTTCAGCACAGCCCGGCAGCCGGCATGGTAACCGCCGAGCTGATCGCCCACGGACGCACTGAAACCATCGATATCCATGCCCTCAGGCCCACCCGTTTTCGGGAAAAAGACCTGATCGAAGAGCCCCTCACCTCTTTTCGAAACCATTAGGTTTGTCGTCCCCCAAAAAAGGATCTCCCCGCGGTAGTGCGGGGAGAAATCCTTTTAGGGGAGACAAAGATGCAGCTTAGGCATCGTTATCACAGCCTGCCATCAGGAAATGTTCAGCACCACAAATCCCTGATTCGGCCGCTTCACCAGTATCTTATAGTCCCCTTTGGACTTGTTGCTGTCGACCTCGGCGCGCAACTCCTGGACCGAATCCACCGGTTTCTTGTTGACTTCCTTGATCAGATCACCCTGCTCAAAACCGGCTTTGTCGCCCTTGCCGCCGGGTGTTACGGCCATGACCAGCACACCCTTTTCGCTCTCTTCATATCCGAACTGACGGGCCGTTTCAGGAGTCGGTTCGACCACCTGCAGCCCGAGGCCTTCGTTCGGTCCCGAATCGTTCCGGGCCAGGGCGGTGACATCGTCCTGCCGTTTGGCGATTTTGGCGGTTACTGTTTTCTCTTTATCACCCCTCAGAACGGTAACGTCAATTTTGTCCCCCACCGGAGTGGCGGCGACTTTCGCCGTCAGTTCCCGGATAGATGAAATTTTTTCGCCGTTCAGGGCCACGATGACGTCACGGGCTTGGATGCCGGCTTTCTCGGCTGGATCGCCCTCGAACACCTGGGTCACCAGCACGCCGTCTTTCTTGTCGACACCATAGTATTCCGCCAGTTCGGGCGTCAAATTCTGGATGCCGACGCCCAGCCAGCCACGGGTAACACTCCCGTTTGCTTTCAATTGGGCAACAATGTTTTCGGCCATATTGACGGGAATGGCAAATCCGATTCCCTGGCCCCGGGCCACGATGGCAGTGTTGATGCCCACCACTTCACCGGCCAGATTCAGGAGCGGGCCCCCGCTGTTGCCCGGGTTGATGGAAGCGTCGGTTTGAATAAAGTCGTCGTATGGCCCTGCGCCGATGACGCGGCCCTTGGCACTGACAATTCCGGCCGTGACGGTCTGTTCCAGGCCGAAGGGACTGCCCACGGCCACCACCCAGCTGCCGACCTCAACCTTATCGGAATTGCCCAGTTTGAGAGGCGTCAGGCCTTTGGCGCCGTCGATCTTGATCAGGGCAACATCCGTGTTGGGATCGCGGCCGATCACCTTGGCATCGAATTCGCGCTCGTCGGCCAACTTCACGGTTATCTCGTCGGCGTTTTCGACGACATGATTGTTGGTAACAATGTAGCCGTCCGAATCAAATACGAATCCCGATCCAAGACTGCGCTCTTTGTACTCCCTCGACGGGGTGCCCCCCTGGCCGGGCCCAAAGAATTCAGGCATGGGATTGCGGTCGGAGGGGCCTCTTTCACCGAAGGGGCTGCCGAAAAAATGTCGAAACACCGGCCCGCCGCCTTTGATTGTCTTTACGGTACTGATGTTCACCACGCCGGGTTTGGCGGCCTTGGCCAGATCGGCAAAATTCAGAGGGACCATTTTAATCTGACTGTCGGCCGGGGCGGGCGCCTTGGCGGATACAGACCCCAGGAACCCGTAGCCGATCAAAATGGCAGCTGTCGCAGCCAGTGCCGCACCAAACCGCATTTTTTTTGCAATTAACGTTTTCATCTTTGACCTCCTTGGAATGAGTGGTTTTTCAAATACACACCCATCATAATCGATGAACCTAACGCCAAGATGGCCTCAAGATGATCAAAATGTTAGATTCAATCTGGATATTTCGGAGGCTACCATTTACAGGCGGGATGGCAAGGGAGAAGGTGGTGCGGCGGAAACTAGGTGAACTTAAATACTACCAGTGTCACATCATCTTCCTGCAGGTTGCTGCCGCGAAAATCGGTCACCTCGCCCAGGATGACGTCGCGCAGGCCGGCGGCGCTGCTGCGATGATTTGCGCGCACGATATCCATGAAGCGTTCACGGCCGAACATATCGTTTACACGGCGTGTTTCGAAGATGCCGTCGGTGGTGAGCAGGATGATATCGCCGGGCCGGGCCTGGCCGGTTTTGCCGGAATAGATCGAATCGGCCCTGATTCCCAGCGCGGTTCCGGGAGCATCGAGCAACTCGAATTTGTCGTCGGCCGCGCGGTAAAAATATGCCGGATCGTGGCCGGCGCGCGCCCAGCCAAGCGACCGGGATCGGGGTGACACCTCGAGATAAAAGAGGGTCACGAACTGGCCCGTTTCTTCGGTGTCGCGGGTGATCTGCCGGTTGAGATGGCTTAATATTTCAGCCGGCCCACCGGGGTTCATGGCTCTGGCGCGCAGCAGGGCCCGGACACTGGTCATCAGCAGTGCGGCCGACACCCCGTGACCGCTGACATCGGCGATAACCGCGGCCAGACGGGCATCTTCACCGTGATTCAAAAAAATGTAGTCGAAATAATCCCCCCCGGTCTCATCACAGTAAATGCTTTTGCCGGCAATATCCAGGTTGGGCACCACCGGCGCCTTTTTCGGCAACAGGCCCTGTTGCACTTCCCGCGCCAGAGAGAGGGAGCGCCGCATTCGCTCGCGCTCCTGCAAACCGGCGGCCATTGCGTTGATGGCATCGCCGGTGTAGCCGATTTCGTCATTTGACACCACCCGCACCCGCCGGTTGAAGTGCCCTTTCCTGATCTGATGCAAAACAGCGATGATATCGCGGAAGGGACGCGATAAATTGACCGCCACCAGATAGGTCAAAGCGACGGCCATGATCGAAAACAAAAACAGTTCGACGATCAGTGTCGCTGACAGATGATCAAGGACGCTCTCAGGGTGGACTCCATACAGGCGCTGCCTTTCAGCCCCGTAGAGGGTGACCCCGATGATAAATAGCGGTGCCAAACAGGTGGCGGCTGTCAGCGCTGCCAGACGGGTGGATAACTTGATGCGCAGAACGCCGGCCACATGCGACAGCCCGCCCTCGGGAAACAGTACCGGCGCCAGCCAGCGCTGGATGCAATACTGCAGGCAGAAGAAGGTGGCCAGAACCCCGATAACGGCCGTCAGCAAACTGCTGACGATAAGTTCTTTCGCCAAATCCGGCTGGACAATGACACTGCGCGCGAGAAAATAGTAGAATACGGCTGCTCCGACCCAGGTGACCAGATTGAGCGCCATCAGGAAAAAAGGTTCGTTTAACAGACGGCGGTAGACATTGAGGATTTCAGCGTTGGCTGGTTTTTTTCGCAGATGGCGGTTTTTGATCAGACCTCGAATCGGGCGCTCGTAAAGAACGATGATGACGAGCTCGAGCACAGCCACCGGAAGGTCGTAGTAGGCCGCATACTTCCTAACGGTAATGTGCAGCAGGTGGTGCGCGCTGTAATCGACTGTGTAGTGGCCGATAATAACGGCGATTGCTATGCTGACCGCCACGCTGAGGATATACATGCCCAGCATGGCATTGGCCAGGAAAAAAGCCCGGAATCGGCTGAGCCGCTGAAGAGATATCATTGGGCGATGTGCCTTCCGTAGTGGGTGCGGGCGGATTAATCGCGCTGATTTAATCTCAAAAGCATCTTTATCAATTTCTTCCGCTTGTAG
>Ga0210141_1000054_pt1 | contig 12572 bp, 12 predicted proteins | sample China_Galinas_Co_2_FD_184862 | JGI IMG/M metagenome (GOLD analysis project Ga0210141, IMG submission 184862) | Wetland microbial communities from San Francisco Bay, California, USA, that impact long-term carbon sequestration -... | ecosystem: Environmental > Aquatic > Marine > Wetlands ...
GTTGATACCGGAATGATGCACGAAGACATCCGGTCCGTCTTCCTGTTCGATGAATCCAAACCCTTTACGGTCGTTAAACCACTTTACAGTTCCATTGGCCATAAGAAACATCCTCCTTTCATAAAAATTCTCATAGTCTCAAACTGGAGGATGTTCATCGCTAATGGATTTTTCCCTCAGAACGAAACCGTCCTGCAAATAAATGGCAGGACTTTATTGATTGCTAAAAGGATAACGCTTCAGATCAATAAAAGCAAGTGAAATGATTGGGTGACCCATAAGCCGGCACACCGGTTTCCAATATTGCATGCAAACCGGCAGTTGTGCTAATGGGTAATCATTCATATACAGCGCCTTTCAGCATATTTTATGAGCGCGGTTTTCTGAAAAGCAGCTGGCGGTTGCACCTCGATCGGGGGGTGTTGCCGGCTGGGGCCATCTGGTTTTGCTTGAGGCCATATGATACGGTGGAATGGCCCGGCAGGTAAGGATCTGAAATGAAATCCAAATACGATGCTGTGATTGTCGGGGCGGGGATTATCGGCTGTTGTGTGGCTTTTGAGCTGGCCAAAAAAGGATGTCAAACCCTTAACGTGGACAAGTTGCCTGCCGCCGGCCACGGCTCGACCGCCAACTCGTGCGCCATCATTCGACTGCACTATTCTACGCCTGATGGCGTGGCAATGGCCCGCGAGGGCTATTATTACTGGAAAAATTGGGAGCAATATCTGGAGGCCACCGATTCGAACGGACTGGCTGCTTACATCAATACGGGCAGCCTGGTGACCAAAACACCCCGCAACAAATATCTGCGAAACGTCATGGTCAGTCTGTCCGAGCTGGAAATCGAATATGAGGAACTCGATGCGCGAGCTGTCAAACGCAGATTTCCGTTTCTGGACGTGAGCAAGTACGGCCCACCCAAATTGGCCACTGAATCCGGTTTTGGTCAACCCACCGGCGGCTCCATCGAAGGGGCGATTTACGTGCCCGAATCGGGCTATATCAATGACCCCATTCTTTCAACCCGCAACGTCCAGGCAGCGGCTGAAGCCAAAGGCGCGGACTTCCGTTTCAACGCGCAGGTCGTCGGGATTGTCAAACAAAACGGCCGTTCAGCCGGAATTTTGCTAAAGGACGGTTCCCGGATCGAAGCACCGGTGGTGATCAATGTGGCCGGCCCGCATTCTTTTATCATCAATCGTATGGCGGGGGTCGATCAGGGAATGAACATCAAAACCCGTGCCCTGCGACAGGAAGTCGCCCATGTTCCGGCGCCGGAAGGACTGGATTATCAAAAGGCGGGCATGCTCGTTTCCGACGGCGACATCGGCTGCTACTCGCGCCCGGAGGTGGGCAACCACGTGCTGATCGGCTCGGAGGACCCGGACTGCGACACCCTGGAATGGATCGATGATCCGGACAATTATAATACCAACTTTACCGACCAATGGCGCACGCAGGTTATGCGGGAAGCCCAGCGGATAATCAACTTGCCGGTGCCCAACGACAGGCAGGGGGTGGTCGATCTGTATGACTGCTCAGATGATTGGCTGCCGATATATGACAAATCCGATCTACCCGGATTTTACATGGCCGTCGGCACATCCGGCAACCAGTACAAGAACGCTCCGGTGGCCGGGGCCCTGATGGCCGAGCTGATTGAAAAAGTGGAGGCCGGCCACGATCACGATCGGGACCCGTTAACCTATCAGCTCAAATACATCGACCGTTTTCTAAACCTCGGTTCTTTTTCGCGCCTGCGCGCAATCAACCGGGATTCAAGCTTTTCGGTCATCGGCTGATGACTGCCTCTACACCTGAAGAACTGCTGGATTTGGTCGCCGCCGAACCCAATGCCAGCCCTTCCATATTCCTGGCCGACGATTCCCTGGCAGCCTGGTTCTATGATCACCTGTCTCTGCGTGAGGTCCGGTCGGCCTTCGAACGCGATCCCGACCCGGACGAATGCAAAAAATGGAGGCTTTCCGGACTTGAGTGGAAAAATCAGGTTGAAATGGCCATCATCGCTCTCTCCGCCGCAGACCGCTCCCTTCAGACAATCTCGGGATAAACTGTAAACTATCGGCCCCCCAACCGCATTCATGACCCGTCGCTGGACTTCCATTTCGGGGGTTGCTGAACGGGCAGCCGCCAGGGCTTGCCTGAAGAAACATCGGATACAATCCAGACAGGTTTTCTTAGCGCCTTCCGTCTGCGTGCCAGACGATATGGGGTACAAAGACAGATCCGCCGGCACATCAGGATTTATCCGCCAGCGTGATATGTGCAAATGCCGTGGGAATATCGGAAATCTATCATGATGTTAGCCAATTGTCTCGTCAGTGCCGTTTATCCCGATGTCGATAAAAAGATTTGAAATGCCCGCGCCAGTGCGTTAAAAAAACAGCGGGGATTTCATCCAATTTATGGTTGCAAATCAAAGGATGAGACACCATGTCCATCAGAAAAAAGCTTATCCTGACACTTCTGGTCATCGCTGTCGTGCCAATGGTGTTTGTCGGCACACTTGGGTATTATAGCGCCAAGCAGGCCCTTGAAAATGCCAAGATTTCTGCGCTGACGGGTATTTGTGATCTAAAGGTCAAAAAAATCGAAGCCTTTATTGCCGACGGGAAGAAAGAAATTGCGACGCTGCAGGCCCACCCGGGCGTCAGCAGCGCAATCGGCATCCTCGCCCAGAATCCACCCGGCGCCCCGGACCAGGCCGGCATCCTCGAACTGAATACCCTGCTGAACAGACTTCAAGAAGCATATCATTTCACCAATGCGGTTGTCGCATCCGCCGACGGCCAGATCAATTATGTCATGGCCGGCGGGGATTCAGCCGAATATGAGCGCCAATACCTCCCCAACCGGGAAACTGAACCCAAGGAGGCTTTATCTGACGACATACGGATTTCCGACGTCTACTTTAGCGGCCACCCCCACCGGCCGATGGCCATAATGTTGACAGCGCCAATCTTTCGTCCCGATAACAAAGTGGCCGGCTGGCTGTGCCTGGAATATGATATCTCCCCCATTTTTGAATCGATCCAGGATACCACCGGCCTGGGCCGAACCGGTGAAACCCTGATGGCGAAAAGGGTGGGGCAGTCGGCTCTGTTCTTGAACCCTCTGCGTCATGACCCGGGGGCAGCCAGAAAGCGAAAAATTGAGTTTGGCGATATGCACGGACTGCCAATCCAGTCGGCTTTGAGCGGCAAAAACGGTCACGGCCTCTCAGTGGACTATCGCGGCCGACCGGTAATCGCCGCCTGGCGCCATATCCCTTCTCTGGGGTGGGGCATGGTTGCCAAAATGGACTCTGCGGAGGCCTTTGAGCCGATCACGCGCCTGCGAAATTTTGCGCTGCTTCTGATAATCGCGGTCGTTCTGCTCAGCATCTGTTCGGCCACCATCGCCGCCAGATCATTTTCCAGACCCATACACGCATTGCAAAAAGGCGTAGAGGAAATCGGTAAAGGCAATCTGGATCATAAAGTGGGAACCCTGGCCAAAGATGAAATCGGCCAACTGGGCATGGCATTCGATCAGATGGTGGAAAAATTGAAAGCGGTCACGGCTTCCCGCGATGTGCTCAATCTTGAAATTCGCCAGCGCCGACGGGCCGAAGAAGATCTCCGCAGGACGATCAACGCTCTGGATGAGACTGTCAGAGAACTCAATTGCCTTTTCGAGATTTCCCGTCTGGTCGAACGACACAGCCAATCGGCTGAGAAGATATTTCAGGGAACCGTCGATCTTATCCCCGGCGCTTTGAAGCACCCGGATATCGCCTGCGCTAAAATCGCCCTGAACGGCCAGGCGTTTAAAACTGAAAATTTTAAGGTATCTGCCGCACAGCACGCCTGCGGCATTGAGGCCAACGGTATTACTGTCGGCAATCTCGTTGTCGGCTACCTTGAAAAACCGCCGCCGCAGGCTCAAACGCCCTTTACCAGTGAAGAAATCGAACTGCTCAACGTCATAGCGGAGCGACTGGGCAAGATCATTGAGCGGCGCAATTCCCAGGATGCACTGAAGAGAAGCGAAAAAAGGTTCAGGGACCTGGTTGAAAATTCACTCGCGGGGATATCGATTATCCAGGCCAATCAGGTCATTTATCAGAATAAGGAACAGGAACGCCTGCTGGGGCCTATTCCCAGGCCTTATCTTCTGGCTGATTTCGAAAGGATACATCCTGACGATGTCGATAAAGTCAAAGGTATGCTTGAGAAACTGGAAGGAAACAGGGTTCAAACCATTGAGACCGAATTCAGGTACTACTCGAGCCGCAAACGCTATGACGCCCGCGATATGAAATGGGTGAGCTGTCGCAGCATATCGATCGAATTCAACGGCCAAAAGGCATTTTTGGTAAACCTGGTGGATATGACGCGGGCCAAGGAACTGGAAAAGCTGGTAACCATGCAGGACAAAATGGCCTCGTTGGGGCGTGTGGCCGCCGGCATTGCTCATGAAATCCGCAATCCGCTGTCGGGCATCAACATATACATGGACACCCTCAAAAAGCTTCACCACAAAGAGGGGACCGAGGAAAAAGTCGATAACATCATCCGTCAAATCAACGCTGCTTCGCGTAAAATCGAAGCCGTCATCCGCAGGGTTATGGATTTTGCCAGGCCCAGCGAGCCCAGACTGACACTGGTGGATATCAATGAGCCTATCAGCGAGGCGCTTAATCTCACGGCGGTCGCTCTTCGTAAAAGCGCCGTTCTACTGATAAAATCACTGGCAAGCGATCTGCCGGCGATATATGCCGACAGGCATCTGATTGAAGAAATGGTGCTGAATCTGATCAACAACGCTGCCGATGCCATGCGGCCGCAGAGGACCGACAAGATAATCGAAGTCAGCTCGACCCTGGAAAAAGACGGCATCAGGGTTACCGTATCGGACTCGGGCCCGGGCATCCCGTTGGAAATCAGAGACAAAATTTTCGATCCTTATTTAACCACCAAATCGGAGGGCACCGGGATCGGGCTCAGTCTGTGCCACCGGATTGTGACGGATCATGGCGGCTCTCTGGCAGTAGGGGACAGTGAGCTTGGGGGTGCCGAATTTCGGGCGACAATACCGATAAGAAAGGGTCGATAGGAGTGCGGGCATGACCGCATATACGATTTACATAATTGACGATGAAGAGAGCATACGGGAAGGTGTCTGCCTGTCCCTGGAAGATACCTACCATGTGATGGCCTTTGCAAATGCAGAATCCGCGCTCAGCACCCTGGAAGACACCCCACCGGACCTGATTCTGCTGGACATCGGTCTGCCGGGTATGAACGGGATTGAGGCCCTGCGACGAATCAGGGAGCAGTATCCGGATATTCTGGTGATCATGATAACCGCTTACGAAGACATCGATACCGTCATTGCCGCCATGAAATCGGGCGCGCATGATTATATCGTCAAGCCGCTCCACATGGATGGTCTGTCGGTGACGATTGGAAATGCCTTGGAAACCATCCGTCTGCGGAAAGAAGTACAGGCGTTGCAGGAAAAACATCTCAAAGAGCACATTGCCTGTTTCATCGGCCAAAGCGAAGCCATCCAGGATGTCATGGATTTTGTAAAACTGGTGGCCAAAAGTCCCGACACACCAATCCTGATAACCGGAGAAACCGGCACAGGCAAAGAATTGATAGCCAGTGCGATTCATTACCACAGTCCCAATTTTAAAGCGCCTTTTGCCACTGTAAACTGCGCGGCCATTCCAAAAGATTTGATTGAAAGCGAGCTTTTCGGCTATGAAAAAGGAGCCTTCAGCGGCGCCGGGACGGCCGGCAAGAAGGGGCTGGTCGAAGAGGCGGCCAATGGAACCTTGTTTTTAGACGAAGTCGGGGACCTGAGCCTGGACGCACAGGCCAAGTTATTGCGGTTTATAGAGCTTGGCGAATTCTACCGTGTCGGCGGCACCGAGAAGCACCATATCAAGACTCGCGCGATATCCGCCACCAATAAAGATCTGGATGCCATGGTCGCGGATGGTCGGTTTCGCAAGGACCTCTTGTTCCGTTTGGGCGTCATCAGGGTTCACGTGCCGGCCTTGAGCGAGCGATCCGACGATATCATTCCTCTGGCAGAATATTTCCTTGATGAATTCTGCCGAAAATTTGATAAGAAAATCCACGGACTCTCCAGCGAAGCCAAAACCGCTCTAATCAACCATTGCTGGACCGGGCATGTGCGTGAATTGAAGAATTTGATCGAAAGAGCGGTTCTGATCAGCAAAGGGTCGCGGCTTTCCCATAGTGATCTGGGATTCAATAATGAAAAGAAAGCCCCCGATGCATTTGCCGTTAACGCAGAATTCGCTCTACCGGCCCTTCCCCCGGAAGGTTTGAACATCACCGATTATCTGCATACTTTTGAAAAACACTTCATCCAGGAGGCCCTCAAAGCCGCCAAGGGCAATGAGAGCAAGGCTGCCAAACTGCTCGAGATGAATCACCACACTTTCCGCTACCGCAAAAAAAAATTATTCGAAGACTGAAGCTCTCGGCAGCAAGCCGCGGGCAATGGGCTCGCAGACTGGTTCAATCGAGTCTGACCTCACACTGATTTTCTCATTTAGCATCCCTGTGCCCCCATTTATCGTAAAAAGTGTGAAGTTCAATATTTTGAATCCACGTATTGGCTTTCGCAAGCTCCCCCGCCGGGTGCCGGGCAACCGCACCGAATAAAAAATTAGAATTTAGAGTTAGAAATTCTTCTACTTTTCCAAACAATGCGAGGGAACCGTAGAGGAATATTTCCAATAATATGCCGATATTTATACACATTTTATGCATAATGAGTTGTGGCATGCTTTATGCTGAAGGCCTGTGATACCACCGCGCTAAAGCGCCACTGGTGTTGGAAGTCGACGATCAAAATGGAGCCGGCAATGGGGTTAAAAATTTCGGTATGTGGAAAAGGCGGCAGCGGAAAAAGCACCGTAGCTGTGATATTGGCGTATTCGGCCATAAACCGCGGCCTCCGGCCGCTGGTGGTGGATTCGGATGAGTCCAATTCAGCCCTCTTCCGGCTTCTGGGGCTGGACAACCCGCCGCTGGCACTGCTTGATATGGTCGGCGGCAAGCAGGCGTTAAAGGGGAAAATGGGGCAGCCTTCGGTGCTCGCCGCACCCCGGATCTCGATAGACCAGTTACCACCTGCTTATTGCCGGCAGGCAAACGGCCTGTCTCTGGTCACCATCGGCAAAATTCACCAGGCGTTGGAGGGATGCGCATGCCCAATGGGGGTGCTGAGCCGTGAGTTCTTGACCAAACTCGAATTGAATCAGAACGAGCTCGCCATAGTCGACATGGAAGCCGGGATCGAACATCTGGGTCGCGGCATCGACTGCGGACTCGATTACCTGGTCCTGGTAGTCGATCCATCCTATGAATCCATCCTTCTGGCCGAAAAAATAAAGGCGATCGCCGAAAGTGTAAAAATCGATATGGGAACGGTTCTGAATAAAGTCGGCTCGCCGCCAGTAGCCGAAAAATTGATATTTCGGCTAAGACAACTCGATCTTCACATTGTCGGCACAATCCCCCATGATAGCACCATATTTGAGGCTGGGCTGGCCGGCGAGCCTTTTGGTAAAAATTTGCCGCTGGACTATGGGGAAGATATTCTAAAACGCATTCTTGAAAATCAACGGTGGAACATCGGAGAGGCGGATGTGCCTTAGCACTGTATACATCGAATCGGACGGCCACCGGCAGCGGATCATGCAGGATGTGGCCCACATGGTGACTGCAGATGGCGGATATCGACTCATCGGGCTATTGGGTGAGCAGCAATTTGTATCCGGCAAAATAGCAGCCGTCGATTTCATCGACGAACACACCGTCACAATAGAACAGAAAGACCCATCATCATGCCGCGATTGATGAAATCGTCGCCGTAATGAAAAAAATCCGTTGCGGGCAAAATCCTTTTCGAATCAACCGCTCAACGCGTCATCTTAAACACGCCTTGCCCGGCTGGTAGGGCGCATTGGTCAAACATGGCGCCAACCGGAAAACCGCCGCTAAACTCAGAGAATGCTCAACAGGTGGAATCTATGTCAGTAAGGAGTGGCCGCATAGTGGTCATCGATGATCAACCGGTGATCTGCAGCGGTGTGCGATTGGCACTTGAGGAAAGAGGGCATACCGTGGATATATGCCTCAACGGCCGAGAGGGAAGGCAGGCGATCGGCGCCAACCATTATGACGTGGCGCTTTTGGATGTAAGGCTTCCCGATGACGATGGCATGGAGATCCTGCAATTCATCAAGCAGGAGAAATACGATCTCGAGGTCATTGTGATGACCGGTCATGCCTCGGTTGACGACGCTGTTGCTGCCATGAAGCAGGGGGCTTCGAATTACATCACCAAACCATTTACCGATCAACAGTTGGTCCAGGAGGTCGAAAAAGCAATTGGGCACAAGCATCTCAGGGAGGAAAACCTTGCGCTGCGGCAGCAGCTCAGCGAACGCTATGACTTCGGCAACATCATTGGCGAAAACCAGCAGATCGTCAAAATATTCGGTCACATCCGCAAGGCAGCGCCCACCGAAAGCACTGTTCTTCTCCAAGGCGAAAGCGGCACGGGCAAGGAGCTTTTTGCCCGGGCGATCCACACTCACAGCCTGCGGGCAGCTCGCCAGTTTATTGCGGTTGACTGCAGCACCTTCTCCTCATCTTTGCTGGAAAGCGAATTGTTCGGCCATGTCCGGGGTGCCTTTACCGGCGCCCAGAATGACAAGGCCGGCATATTCGAAATGGCCCGGGGAGGAACCCTTTTCCTGGACGAGGTGGGAAACCTCGGCATGGGTACTCAGTCCAAACTGCTGCGCGTTATGGAATCCCGTGAATACCGGCCGGTGGGCGCCAGCCAGGTCAAAAAAGCCGATGTGCGCATCATTGCGGCAACCAACCAAAATCTGCAGACCATGGTCGCGGACGGAAAATTCCGGGAGGATTTATTTTACCGGCTGAATGTGCTGCCGCTTTTTATCCCGCCGCTCAGGCAAAGAAAGGATGACATCCCCAGGCTGCTCTACCATTTCCTTAAAGTGTACCGCCGCAAAACCGGAAAGCACACAGATGGATTTTCAGACGAAGCCCTGGGAATTTTAATGGACTACGATTGGCCCGGCAATGTGCGTCAACTCAAAAATGTGGTGGAACGGCTTGTCATCATGAGCGACAAGCGCCTGCTGGATTCCGACAATCTGAACGATTATTTGAGTTCCCGCCGGAATCACAGGCCCGATGCCATTCCGGACACCCTCACCGAACTCAAGGCGCTGAGGGACCGGTGGCTGAAATCCGAGTTCGGTGCCATCGAAAAGGCTTTTCTGAAAAAAGCGCTGGCGGCTGAATCCGATAATATCACCCGGGCGGCCAAACGGGTGGGGATGCAGCGCTCCAATTTCTCGGCACTCATGAAAAAGCACCACTTGAAGAACTGACGGGCTCCCCCGGCGTATGGGTTCACATGCAGGCGTATAAACGCATATACGGTGCCAACTATTTAAATTAATGTCTAAAATCGTTATCACTGCAATTTGAGCGTATAAACAATTATTCGATCCATTAAAGCCCAATAGCTGGAGCACCAGCGACCTGATGATGTAACCGAATGAAATATATCACTAAACGCAGCATATCCGATTTTATGACAGCCCTCGATTACCTGGCACCGCCCTTGCTAGAAGGGTTGGTGGGACGACCAGCCGTCCCCTGTGAAACTCACCCATCAGCAAGAGGAGGTTCTATCATGGTTACAGCCACCCATATGAGCACTGAGAACCCATCCCCGCCCCACATCCTAATAATGGAAGACGATCTCAATGTCGCCAAGGGGCTCGAGATGGTCCTGACCGAAGAGGGGTATATTGTGGATCTGGCAGGAAGCGGCGAGTTTGCCCTGGAGGCCTTCCGGCAAAAACGGTTCGACCTTTTGGTGGCCGATTTGAGATTACCCGATGCCGACGGCATGGACATCGTCAGGCAGGTCCGGAGCAAAAAACCGGAAACCGAAGTAATCGTCATCACCGGTTACGGGACACCGTCCCTGGCCGTAGACGCGATGAAGATCGGGGTACACGATTTTTTGCCGAAGCCGTTTACCGAGGACCAGATCAAAACGGCGGTTTTTGAGGCGCTCAACGAACCCACCCAGCGTTCTGAGATAGAGAAAGTCAAGCCGGCTGAAACGACCGAAGAGAAACTCATCCAGAAACGCCAGGTCATACAGGTGCTCAACCGGACTTCGGAAGACGCCGACTTCTGGCGCAACCTGATGGAAAACGGTTCCGATGCGCTGGAGGGCTATCACCTTTCAGGAGAGGCCAAGGCGGCCCTGGCCGGTGGGGATTTGAAATGGCTAAACGCGAATGTGGGTGAGCTGACCCAAAAGCAGCTCATGTTTATCTATAAAAGATTGGAGCGCGAGGCCTGGTAGCCTGGCATGTCAATTGAGAGGAAACGGCAAAATGATGGCGGTCGGGTTAAGTCCTGCGGCTAAATACGAAGGCTATTTCCAGGTATTCAGGGATATTATCAGATCGATCCATTCCAGTACCAGTGTTCAGGAGGTATTGGAAATGATGGTCACAAAATCGACCGACGTCCTCAATGCCCGCGGGGCCCTCCTTAGAATCCACAATAAAAAAAACAACAAGTTCGAGGTGCGGGCGGCATGCGGATTGGGTGAACGCTACCTTGCCAAAGGATCGGTGACCACCGAGAAGCTGATACCGGAGCCGGATTACCTCCACAAAGTGCTGATCATCACCGACATCTGGAATGCACCCCGGGTAGAGTATCCGCAGCAGGCCTGGGACGAGGGAATTCGCATGATGCTCGATGTCCCCCTGGCCATTGAGGATCGCTTAATCGGGCTCATCCGGATTTACCTCGAGGAACAGCGCGAGTTCAGCGATGACGAACTGGACTTTCTCCTGACGGTGGCCGAGCAATGCGCCTGTATCATCGAGCGGGTTCAACTCCATGAAAATCAACAGGATCATTTCACCCATTTGGCGACCCGAATGGACAAGATGTCGTCCCTGGGCCGCATGGCCGCCGGAATCGCCCACGAAATCAACAATCCCCTGGCGGGCATTCTTTTGTACAGCTCCAACATGAGCAAAAAAGTACCCCAGGGCGGCCAGCTGGAAGAAGGGTTGCAGATCATTATCAAGGAAACCCAGCGTTGCAAGACCATCATCCAGGGACTTTTGGATTTTGCCCGCGACAAGGAGCCGCAGCGGGCCCCGGCGAACATCAATGCCATCGTGGAAAAGGCCCTCAGTATTCTCGAAAACGAGTTCCACCTCCGTCACATCCGCGTGGAGAGACAATTGGACAAAGACATGATCCCGGCCCCTTTAGATGAAAACCAGATCGAACAGGTGCTGATCAATTTGTTGCTGAATGCGGCCCTTGCGGTCGGAGACCGCGGCACCGTGACGGTTCGCAGCCGAAAGCATCCGGATCGCAACAATATTTCAGTGGAAGTCGTCGATAACGGCTGTGGTATCGACAAAGATAATATCAAAAAAATCTTCGAGCCTTTTTTCTCGACCAAGACCAACGGAACCGGCCTCGGGCTGGCGGTCAGCTATGGGATCATAAAAAACCATCAGGGAAAAATTCGGGTTACCAGCGCGCCCGGCAAGGGCACCCGCTTTTTGATCGAGCTGCCGCTCAAGGCCGGCAAACCGATTCATGCCACCGGTACAGGTTGCCTATGAAACCGCTGAGCATATTGGTTATAGATGATGAGGCCGTCATTTGCAGAGCCTGCAAATTGATATTGGCCGAACAGGGATTTACCGTGGACAGTCATATGAGCGGCATCGCGGGGCTCAATGCCATCTCGCAGAACAGATACGATATCGTCCTGTTGGATCTGAAGCTTCCCGATATGGACGGCCTGGATGTAATGAAATTGGTGAAAAAAGAAAAGCCGGATACGAGAGTGATCGTCATGACCGGCTATTCCACCATCGCCATCGCCGTGGCCGCCATGAAATTTGGAGCGGCGGACTACCTGTCAAAACCGTTTACCGATGACGAATTGATAACAGTGGTCGAAAAAGCGCGAAAAAAATAGAATCGAAGCTTTCGGCGACAAGCTGCGGGGAATGCGCTCGCAGGCTGGTTCATGCTGAAAACCGATGACCTAGTAAATCTGTTCGGCGCGCTTTACAGAATCCCAAGTCATATTCAAAGGAAATGAACGATGCAAAAAACAAGGCCCACGGTCAATGGCGCAGTCATGGTGGTCGGTGGGGGCATCGCCGGGATGCAGGCAGCGCTGGATATTGCCGATTCCGGCTTTTATGTCTACCTGGTTGAAAAATCGCCGGCCATCGGGGGGGCCATGGCCCAGCTCGACAAGACCTTTCCCACCAATGACTGCTCCATGTGAATCATTTCACCCAAACTGGTCGAGGTCGGCCGGCACGTCAATATCGAGTTGATGACATTGTCAGAGGTGGAATCGGTCAAAGGCACCGAGGGCAGTTTCACGGTCAAAGTGGCAACCCGGCC
>Ga0210141_1000055_pt1 | contig 12520 bp, 11 predicted proteins | sample China_Galinas_Co_2_FD_184862 | JGI IMG/M metagenome (GOLD analysis project Ga0210141, IMG submission 184862) | Wetland microbial communities from San Francisco Bay, California, USA, that impact long-term carbon sequestration -... | ecosystem: Environmental > Aquatic > Marine > Wetlands ...
TTTCGCCACCGGCGCCTTTCTCTACGGGCACTCGCTCCAGGGGGCGGTGTGTCTGGCAGTGACGGTGGCCACCGGAACAGGTCTGGCCTGGGTGGTGCCGAAGATCTGGCGAGGCGACGGGTCGACTGTGGTGGAGTGACCTGTCTTTTCCGCGGCCCGTCGATTCTTCGGAAGAAGGTCTTCGTCGAGATCGAATCTGTGGCATATTGCCCGGCATGAAATACTCACTCACGGGGCTGGTCGCAATTCTGATGACAATTTCAATGAGCGCGTGCGGCGGCGGCGGGTCCGCGGATAAGGGGCCCTCGATCACGGTGGAAGAGGATGTGAGCGACCAACTCGCTCTGCTCGTGGAGGGCGACGGGGATCCGACCCGAGAGCTCTCCGGGCTGGCCGTTGCGGTGCTGAGAAGTGGCGAGGTGGCTTTCGAGGAAACCTTCGGGCGGGCCTCTATCGATCCGGCGGGAAATCACGACCGCGAGCTCACGTCCGACAACCTCATGCGGGTGGCTTCAATTTCCAAGACTCTGTCCGCCATCGTTGTCATGCAGCTGGTGGAGGAAGGCACGCTGGACCTGGATCGCGACGTCTCCGACTACCTGGGGTGGGAGCTCCGCAATCCGAACTACCCCGATCGAGCCATCACCCTGCGGTACCTGCTTGCCCACGTCTCCTCGATTCGCGATGCAGGTGAGTCCTACATCATTCGATATCCGCGAGCACTGCAGGAGGCTTTCGACCCGGCCGACCCCGATTTCGGTGAGCGGTTTCAGATCGCCGAAGAGGGCAGGGATCGGGGACCGGGCGTCTTCTTCGAGTACTGCAACCTCAACTACGGCGTTGTGGGCACAGTCCTCGAAAAAGTGACCGGTCTTCGCTTCGACGTGCTGATGCAACAGCGCTTCTTCGATCCTCTGGGTCTGCCCGGCGGCTTCAACGTCGCCGGTCTTTCCCCGACCGAACAAAAGAGCATGGCGACGCTCTATCGCAAACGCGACCGGGAGGAGATCTGGCATCCCGAGGGTGACTGGGTGGTCCAGGTGGACGACCTGAGCTCTGGTATTCCGACGGCGTTGCCCGACGACGCCGACTACCTCCCGGGAACCAACGGGGCCCAGTTCAGCCCGCAGGGAGGGGCCCGATTGTCGCTCAAGGGCCTCGAAACCCTGGCCACGGTCTTCCTCGGCGATGGAAGTGTGGGAGAGGTCCGGCTGCTCTCTCCCGAAAGCATGACGGAGCTGCGTCGCCAGGTCTGGCACTACGATCCGGAAATGGAGAATCTCGAGAACTGGAACGGCAACCTCAACGCCTGGGCGGCAGGGATCCGGATCGTCACCAGCGAAACAGAAGGCGACCGGCTCTTTGTCGGCGATGACCGGGTATGGTTCGGGCATTTCGGGGAAGCCTACGGACTTCTCGCCGGGGTCTGGGCCGATCCCGAAACGGGTGATGCCGTGATATTCGCGCTCACCGGCTCCGCCTTCGACCCCAGTGCCGATGAGGGCCCCACCAGCACCCTGGCACCCATCGAGGCCAGGATCCTCGCCCAGCTCAGCAGGTTACTGTAACTGGGGTCCGATCGCGTACCGTATCCTGACGAAACGTTCAAACGTTTGAACGTTCAACGTTGAAACGTTGGGTTTTCAACTCACGATGAGATAGATGAGCACAGTGGCCGCTCCTCCGAGGAGAGCGTAGGGGATCTGGGTCCGCACGTGGTCCATGTGATCCGATGCCGAGGCCATCGAAGAAATGATGGTGGTATCCGAGATCGGCGAGCAGTGGTCGCCGAAGACACCGCCGCCCAGGACCGCAGCGAGATATAGGGGCAGCGAACCGCCCTGAGCCGCAGCCAGCGGCACGGCGATCGGTACCATGAGCGCGAAAGTCCCCCACGACGTGCCGGTGGCGAAGGCCATGAATGACGCGAGGACGAAGGACCCGGCAACCGCAACCTTGGCTCCGGCGGCCCCGCCGATGATCTCCGCCACATAGGCCCCCGTGCCCAGCTCCCGCACGACACTTCCCAGGGCAAAGGCGAGCACCAGCAGGGTGACCACCGGGATCATGCCACCCATCCCCTTGAATATGTGATCAACGAATTGCCGTCCCGTCATGTGGCACGGACCGAGAGCGATCACGGCAAGCACCCCCAAGCTCGCCAGCACGGCCCACAGAACGGCGGTGGAGCCGGAGCTGGCCTGGATCATCTCCCAGAGCCCGGCGTCGGGCGAGCTGCCCCTTCTGCCGGTGATGAGAATGCCGGCGACGATCGCTCCGACCATGGTCACCACCGGGAGGATCAGGTAAAGGGCCTTCGGCCGGACACCGGGATCGGGGGTCACCGTGAGCACCTCCTCGGCCACCATGGGTTGGGCGCCGTCCGCCAGGAGCTTTCCCTCCTCCTGGGCGCGGCGCTCGGCCGTACGCATGGGCCCGAACTCCCAGCCGGTGAGAATCGTCACCAGGACGAGCACGATGGCGAGCATGGGGTAGAAGTTCCAGCCGAGACTGGTCAGGAGGACAGCCACCGGGTTGTCAACTCCCTGAACGGCCAGCAATCCGATCACCAGAGCCCCCCAACCGTTGAAGGGAACCAGCATGCAGACGGGAGCCGAGGTCGAGTCGCAGATATAGGCGAGTTTTTCGCGGCTCACCCGGTAGCGATCGGTGAGCGGCCGCCCCACGGTCCCCGCCACCAGAGCGGTGACGGAGCTCTCCACCGTAATCAGGACACCGAGCAAGAAGGGCACCATCTGGGCCTGGCGGCGGTTGGTGACCCAGCGGCGTTCGGAAACGGCGGCGACAAAGGCCTCCACCCCTCCGGTGGCGCTGATCAGGGTCAAGACGGAGCCGACAAGCAGGCTGTAGAGCAGGATCCGGGTATTGCCCGCGTCCTCAAACACACCGACGATCGACGCCACCGTCGAACCCGTCGCCGTGATGGGGTTCCAGCCACCGACCACCAACCAGCCCATCCACACGCCGAGCAGAAGGGCCGGGTAGATCTGCTTCTTCCACAACGCCAGACCGAGTGCGGCCAAAGGCGGGAGTATGGACCAAAAGCCGAAGGAGGTCATGGCCCCGGAACAGAGACCCGCCGTGGCCATGACCATCAACATCCGGATATCGGCGGTCTCGGGCCCCACGATGCAATAGATGAAAAGCGCACTCCAGAGGCCCACCGGAATCAGGATCGTGATCAGAAAGAAGCTGTAGTTCAGGGTTGCGCTGAAACGATACAGACGCTGATAGGTCAATTGATAGATCAGCCGCAAGGCGCTGACGAGAAAAAAGCCGATCCAGGCGGGGTAGGCCACGGCGGTATGGGTATGGTGAAAGCCGGTGGCGAACACGATGACACTCCACGCCGCAATATAGGCCGGTATGCCGGGGATCGAACGCTCGGCCAGGTCCCGCATCAGCCGTTCACGGAATTGCGCTTTCAGCATAGGTGTCATAACATGTTACCGTCAGTCGTTGTGGCACTGGATTTCATCATGATATCATCCTGTCTTTGCCGGTAGTGACAAATAAGACCTACAAGAGGTTGCCATGCCCCATGATTCATTAAACGTTGATGGCATCATTACCGCCATATCCACCAACTCGACCAAAGGCGAAAAAAAATCGAATATCCCTGCGGGTCGGTTCATCGTCGGCCACGGCCTGGACGGTGATGCCCACGCGGGAGACTGGCACCGCCAGGTCAGCCTGCTCGGCACCGAGAGTATTGCCAAAATCGTCGCGGCCGGTATGGACGTTCACCCCGGCGATTTTGCCGAAAATGTGACCACCACGGGCATTCGTTTATGGGAATTGCCCATCGGCACACAGTTGCAGCTGGGTGCCACGGTCCGGCTCGAAGTGACTCAGATTGGCAAAACCTGTCATCAGCACTGCAAAATCTTCCATCAGGTCGGTGATTGCGTGATGCCTCGCGAAGGCATTTTTGCCCGGGTGCTGCAAGGTGGTGTGGCTAATGTCGGCGATACGCTGGTCATCCTGAAGGCGGCCCCGGAAAAAGCCCACACCCCCTGATGATTTTTCCCCTATTGTCGGAGGCCTCTCCGCTGATCTCCCAAGAAATGCTTTCCTCAAAATGGCGGCAGTTTCAGGTTGTCGACCTGCTGCTTGTGCTTCCTGATGAAATCATTGACATAATAGGGTGTCGCCTGGTGCCGTAAATATTCCTTGAAGTGCTTTTCCACCATGGTATCCGACACCGGCCATTTCGCCGCGGACTTCTGGAAGATCTCGTATTCACTGGCGCCGGTGATGCGTGCCATTTTATACAGGTCGTCTTCGGCGAGATGCTCCCGGGTGTCTCCGGTCACCTGGCGATTTAGAAGTTGGACCAAGAGTAAGAGCAGGGCGGCGGCTGCCAGAATAAAAACGGTTTCGATCTGGAAGTTGATATGTGCGAACATGGTAGATTCCTCCGGCCCTATCTGGTCACAGAGGATATCGGCATTGTGGTGATTTCACTTGATTGGTTTTTGCAGAACACGACAGCATCCCTGGTGGGACAGGGGGGCAGCGCAAGGGGCATCGGCGGTTGTCACGTGCCGGAGGATGACCGGGAGGGGTGTTCAGGTGCACTTCGTGTCAGGGTGTGATCTGAATGTGACGGCATACCGGCGGGAGAAGATCATCGGGGTGATCATGGGCACAGCGCATCGCAGGCGCTGTGCCCGTAGGGAGAAAAGCGGGGTCAGCTAAATTTCTGTCCGATGGCCTTGCCATAGTCCTGGCAAGCCCGGGCACCTTCATCCGTCGTTACGACATGTTCTTTCAGGTTCAGGGTGCCGAGATCCACCATGTCCATTTTATAGACATGCTGCATGGTATCGAAAATCATCTGGGCCGACTCGCCGCTATGGGTGTAAGACCCGAAAGCCCCTCCGATTTTCCCCACCATGTTTGGCTTTTGGGCCATAAAGAGAAAGGTTTTCATGCTTCCCACCAGATCGCGATGGTAGGTCGGGCATCCGAACACATAACCGTCGTATCCGTCTAATTCCTTTTCGGATTTAAGGTCGGAAATCTTGGCGAGGACCACCTCGTTTCCGCTGAAGCGAAGCCCTTCGGCGATGAATTCCGCCATTTTGGCCGTGTTTCCCGTTCGACTGACATAGCCGACCAGTACTTTTTTCATTGTGTTTTCCTTTCGTTGTCTGGGGGATTAAAGGCTCGGGATCGCAGGCCTTGGTCAACGGATCCCTTTCCTCACTTAGCATAGACTATAAGACGCAATCCTTCAATGTCACCTCATGAATCTGGCCTGCCGGTCTGTCCGCGCGCCCGGCGGTCGATTCGTATTGACTTGCAGGTTTATGAGGGTAAATTACCCCTATAGGAGGGCATACTGATGCCGAAACCCAACCCCATGAATACCCTGGCCACCACGGTCCTTAATTCGTTGTCCGCCCACATCGCCATTTTGGACGAAGACGGCGTCATTCTGGAGACCAACAAGGCCTGGCAGCGGTTTGCGACGGAGAACGCTGCGGGTGAAGACGATCATTCCGTCGGTGTCAACTACGTGGCGCTGTGTGAGGCGGCGAGTGGGCCTGGTGCGCGGGATGCTCACAATGTTGCCAAAGGCATCCGGCAGGTGATCGAAGGGCATCTGGATGAATTCATCTATGACTATCCCTGCCACTCGCCTTCCGGGAAGCATTGGTATTACATGCGCGCCATTCGCACCGCCGGTGAGAAGCCCCTGCGGGTCGTGGTCAGCCATGAAGACATCACGTCCCTGAAGCTGACCGAAGAAGCTCTGCGCCGCAGCCGCGAAACCTTGAACGAGCAGGCCCGGAGCCTTGAAGAATCGAACATCGCGCTCAAGGTGCTGCTCAACCAGAGAGATCTGGATCGTCAGGCCCTGGAGCGCAAAGTGCTTTCCAACGTAAAGGGGCTCGTATTGCCGTATGTCGAAAAACTGAAGGGCGCACGGTTGAAACCCCGTGAACGGACCCTGGTGGAAATTGTGGACGCTCACCTGCAGGATATCATTTCGCCGCTGCTGCAGAACATCGCCAACGCGGACATCATTCTAACCCCCCAGGAGATGCATATCGCCGCCTTGATAAAGGATGGTCAAAGCAGCAAGGAAATCGCGGAAGTGCTCCATATTACCGAGGCCACGGTGAATTTTCATCGGAAAAATCTGCGGATCAAATTCGGGCTGCACAACCGGCGGGTCAACCTGCGGAGCTACCTGCTGTCCATGTCCTGAGGAGGTGCGGCACTTCAGATATCCAGCCGGTCGGATTTCAGGGCGTAGGCCAGGGCGGTGCCGATCAAGAAGCCGACGGCCAGGTTGGAGGCCAGGGTGATGCCCAGTATCATGAGGGCCACAAAAAGATCTTTGCGTACGTTCAGGTCGATGACGGTCAACGCCAGTTGGCTGCCGGCGAACAGGAGCATCACGCCCAGGATGGCCATGGGGAGCAGATAGATCACGGCCAGTGCGTGGAACCCCAACAGAAGCCCCAGCAGAATGAAAACGGCGCCGATGAACAGGTTCGAGCCGGCCGTGCGGGCGCCGAACCGGTAGTGGGCCGCCAGGCCGCCCGCACCGTGACAAAGGGGCATCCCTCCCAAAACCGCGCTGGCCAGATTGGCGATGGCCATGCTGATGGTCAAGGCCCGGTAGGTCACGCGGTGGGAGCGTTGTCCGAAGTACTCCCGTGAAAGATCGGCATCGGCCACCACGGCATTGCCCACGGTCATGGGAAGCTGGGGCAGGGCCAGGACGAAAAGCGCGGTCATCCAGTCGGCATGCGCCGGCCAGCCGAAGGGCAGCCAGCGCGGCAGATTAATACCCAGTTCCAGTTCTGCAAGGCCTTCATGGGTGCCGAGCAACAGGCCGACGACAGCGCCGCCGACAACCACCAGCAGGCCCGCCGGAAACCGGCGATTGTTCATAAACCGCATGACGATGCCACCGGCCAGAATACCCAGCAGGATGCCAATGGGGATGCCGCCGATGCGCTGCAGGTCCAGGTAGGGTTCCGCCGCGCCGCCCATCAGCTGAAATTTGGAGCGGCCGAGAATGAAGCGCGTGCCTTCGGCCATGAGAAGCGTTCCGGTGGACAGCTGAACGCCCCGAATCACGGCCTTGGGAACAGCGCGTCCGATCACATCGATCAGTCCGGTAACCCCGATCAGGAAGAGGAGCCCGGCCATCCAGATGCCGGAAGCGAAAATTTGCTGGGCGGACAGCCCCGTGGCAATGGCATAGGCCCCGATGACTTTCATGGGCTGAACCGGAACTGTAACACCGAAATAAAGTCCCGAGGCGACGTAATATAGTCCGATCGCCACCAGCAGGCCTATGGGATCAAGGCCGTTGATCAGAATCATGCCAATCAGTATCGGCAGGAGCGTTCCCAAATCTCCTAATGATCCGGCAACCTCCAACCGATTGAACTGAAAGCGCTCCGACATGTCTTGTTCCTGAAAGGTTTCTTTTGACGTTGTTGTCCGAACCAGTTCCTCTGGTTTCTATCGTTCTTCCATAGGGAAATCAATCGCCATATTTACAGCGAGGTAACCGCTCCTCTGCATCTGCCCTTCCAGACAAAGAATAGTAGCGGCATTCATCATCATTGGACGCAGCGGGCATGAATGAACCTCTGCCTCAGTTATTCTTTTTCTGTTGTTCCAGCATCCCTTTCATCATGATGGCGTCTTCAAACGGTTTGGGCGATTCGCAGATGAGCGTCACATTTTTGTGATGATTGATGAGAGCGTCCAGCAGGGGGCGAAAGTCCGCGGGTTGCGTGCGGATATGTTTTTTCTCGCCTTTGGCGGTGTATTCGATGCCGGAGAAATGGGCATGGAAGGCCTGGGGGAGACGAGGCATCACGGCGTCATAATCGATAACCCCCTGGTTGCGGGCATAGAGGTGGGCGAAATCCACGGTGATGCCGCAGCCGGTGTCCTGCATCAGTTCCAGCAGTTCTTCGGTGGAGCCGAACTGGGAGGGTTTGCCGGTGATTTCAGGGCACAGGGCGACCTGCCAGCCGACTTTGCGAATGTGCTGCTGGAGATCGAGGATCTCTTTTCGGATCAGTCGGTAGGTCTCGCGCGGGGTGCGTTTCTGATAGAAACCGGCATGGAAGACCACCTTGCGGGCGCCCATCAGATGGGCCCGCTGGCAGCTGTCGAGAATGCGCTTTCGGCTGGCGTCGATCTTGTCGGTTTCGTAGGAAGCCAGATTGATATAGTACGGCGCGTGCACCGAAAGGGTGATACCGAGGTCGTCGGCCAGAGCCCCGACGGTTTCAGCCATCTCCGGTTTCATGCGCACGCCGTAGGTGAACTCGATTTCCATGCAGTCCAGGCCGCGTCGTGCGGCTTCCCGGAGTCCCTTGATATGACCCCGGCCGCCGCTGCCGCCCGGCCCGATCCGGATGGATGGAAGGGCTGTTGTGGTTTTCATCCGGCCGACCTTATCGAAACAGGACGAAGATGACAACGCTCAATGCTCAACACGAGGGGCCGGTCTGAGAATTACCGTTGAATCCGGCCCTGATTTTTGTTTTTGCGCGTTCAGGTTTTAACCACGATGAAGTTTGGGTCCATAGCCAAACTTGTATTGACAACTTTACCAATTTATGGTTTTACTGGCGCGTAAATGATCCACGATGTGGTCTAAATTCCGTAAGTTCCGAGGCTTGTATGCTGAATCATCAATCGCCCATACCGCTTTACCACCAGTTGGCGGATCTGCTGACGACCCGTATCCGGACGGGTGAATATGCCGTTGGTGACCGGATTCCCTCCGAGCATCAGCTGGTGGCGGCATGCGGCATCGGACGGCCCACCGTGCGTCAGGCCATCGATGTGTTGGTCCGCCGCCGCATGCTGGTCCGCCGCCGGGGATCGGGCACCTATGTGGCGGCGGCCGATCACGAAGTCGATCTGTTCTCCCTGGCCGGCACGACATCGGCCTTTCAGCGCCAGGGGTTGACCGTGGACACCCGTGTTCGCAAAAAGATGCAGTCGATCCCCGTTACCGGCGACAGTGACAATCCATTTGACGGGGGACGCGCCTTTTTCTTTTCGCGCCGGAGTTGTGTGGAAGATTCCCCCGTGCTGATCGAAGATTTGTATTTGCATCCCGAGCTGTTCAGCGGGATCGACCAGATCGACCTGGAAGGCCGTTCGATTGCCGCCATCGCGGCCGAACGCTATTTCATGCGGCCCACGCACGGTCGGCAAACCTTCCGCATTGCCTATCTGCAGGGCGCACGGGCGCGAGATCTCGGTGTTTCGACCGCTACGCCGATTCTGGCGGTCAAACGCTATTTGAACTTTCCCCAGGCGGATAACGCCATTTATGCCGAGCTGTTCTGCCGCACGGATCAATTTGTATTTTCCCAGACCATCGGAGGACTGGCAGATGAAACATAGCGGGTATTTTTCGGATTTCGGAGGCGCCTTCCTCCCGGAAATCCTGATGGCCACTTTTGACGAGCTGACCGCGGCGTTCAACGACGCCAAAGCGGACCCGAATTTCTGGCAGGAATACGCAACCCTCATGTCCACCTACTCCTGCCGTCCGACGCCCCTGACCCTGGCCGAGAACCTGACCCGGCATTTCGGCGGGGCGCGGATTTACGTCAAACGGGAAGACCTCAACCACACCGGCGCCCACAAGGCCAACAACGTCATGGGGCAGGGGCTCCTGGTGCGCCGCATGGGCAAGACGCGCGTGATCGCGGAAACCGGTGCCGGCCAGCACGGGGTGGCCACGGCCACCATGGCGGCCCGCTTCGGGTTTGATTGCACCATCTATATGGGCGAAGTGGATGTGGAGCGCCAGCGCCCGAACGTTTTCTGGATGGAGCAGTTGGGAGCGGAAGTGATCCCGGTCAAAGACGGCACACGGATTCTCAAGGATGCCATCAACGAGGCCTTTCGCGACTGGGTGTCCAACATGGACAACACCCACTACGTGTTGGGTACGGCCTGTGGACCGCACCCTTTCCCGGAGATGGTGGCCTGGTTTCAGTCCATCATCGGGCAGGAAGCCCGGGCCCAGGTGCTGGAACGCGAGGGCAAGCTGCCGCACAGCATCTATGCCTGTGTGGGGGGTGGGTCCAATGCCATGGGTATTTTCAGCGGTTTTCTGGACGACGCAAAGGTGGAACTGGTGGGTGTCGAGGCGGGCGGACGGGGGCTGGATACCGGTGCCCATGCTTCGCGCCTGTGTTCGGACGATGCCGCCATCGGCGTGGCCCAGGGGTACAAAACCTATTTTCTGCAGAATGCCGAAGGCCAGATGAAAGAGACCCACAGCATCGCCGCCGGGTTGGATTATGTCGGGGTTTCACCGATCCTGTCCCATCTCAAGGAAACCGGGCGGGCGCGCTTCGCAGTGGCCACGGACCAGGAAGTGGTGGCGGCCATGCGGCTGACCATCCGCCGGGAAGGGCTGATCCCGGCCCTCGAGTCGGCCCACGCTTTTGTGCAGGCCTTCAAGGACGCGCCGAACATGGCTCCCGACGATGTGATCATCATCAACCAGTCGGGACGGGGCGACAAGGACATTTTTACCATAGCGGATGCCTTCCAGGATCCCGGCTGGCGCGAATTTATCATCAAGAAGGCGGCGCAATATAATGGTTCCTGAGGATTTGCACGCCTTGATCTTGAACATTTATCGAAGCCGTCCCCCAATTGACTTTTGACGAGGCGATCATGCTTGAAACCTATCTGAAAGATCGACGGAAAGAAAAAGATATTCTCCTGATGACCCATATCGTGGCGGGATACCCGAACTGGGACGCCTGTTTCGACCTGGTGGCGGCCATGGTGGATGCCGGTGTGGACCTGATGGAACTGCAGATCCCGTTTTCGGAACCCATTGCCGACGGGCCGGTCATCCTGAAAGCCAATCAGGAGGCCCTGGAACGTGGCGTGACCGTGGCCCGCTGTCTGGAATTCGGCCGCGAGGTGGCCCGGCGCCATGACATCCCGTTTTTGTACATGACCTACTACAATATCCTCTACCGCCACGGCGTCGAGGATTTTGTGGAAGAAATGGCGGCCAGCGGCATCCAGGGTGCCATCGTGCCCGATTTGCCGCCCGAGGAGGGCGACGATTATCTCCGGGCCATGACGCTTCATGGGTGCAACCCCATCTTCATCTTTTCGCCCACGACCCCGGACGAGCGCCTGCGCTACCTGTCCTCTTTTGCGAAGGGGTTTGTCTACTGCGTGGCCCGCAAGGGGGTGACGGGGATGGACACGCGCTTCACGGAAGAATTGAGCACCTACCTGGGTCGCTGCCGGCAGGCGACCGATCTGCCCCTGGCCCTCGGGTTCGGAGTCAAAGACAGGCAGGACGTGGACTATCTCAAGGGCAAGGCCGATATCGCGGTGATCGGCACCCAGACCCTGCGGCTGGTGGATACGCAGGGCGTAGCGGCCGTGGGGGATTTTATCCGGGGGTTGCGATGAAAACGTGTGGCAGGAATGGGAATTTAACCTACTTTTTCCCCGTGGATGGAGGAGAAGAGTGAGTCTGTTGCTCCGGCATGATCTGCGGTATGGGCCATACTCAGAGGATCCGACAGGGTTCCTGTCATGGAGAACTTAAAGCCAATTGCTGTGGTGATTAACGAGGCATGTCGCAGGTGAGGCGGTATGCGGAGATAAAGGAGAGAGACGATGCGAAAATGGTTCCTGGCAATTCTGTTCATAGGGTTGATGCTGTCGGTGGTTCCGGTCCAGGCGATGGAGCCGGTCAAAATCGGGATGATTACCACCCTGTCCACCAAAGCGGGTTACCTGGGAGAAGAGATCCGCGATGGGTTTCAATTGGCCATCGACCAGGAAGGCGGCAAGCTGGGTGGCATTCCGGTGGAACTGCTCGTGGATGACGATGGCCGTAAACCGGAAAAAGCCAAGCAGATCGCCGACCGTTTCATCAAGCGGGACAAGGTGAAAATTTTGACCGGCATCGTTTTTTCCAACGTGGCCATCGCCGTGGTGCCCAAGGTGGTCCGGCAGGATATTATCTACGTGAGCGCCAACGCCGGTCCATCGCTGTTGGCCGGCAAAGGCTGTCACCCCAATTACTTCAACGTGGCCTACCAGAACGACAATCTCGACGAGGTGGTGGGCAAGTATGTGAGCGAGGCCGGCTTCAAGAACGTCTACCTGTTGGCGCCCAACTATCCGGCCGGCAAGGACCATCTGGCCGGCTTCAAGCGCTATTACAAAGGTGCCATTGCCGGCGAAGTCTACACCAAGCTGGGTCAATCGGACTACGCAGCCGAAATCGCCACCCTGCGGGCCGCCAAGCCCGACGCCGTGTTTTTTTTCCTGCCCGGCGGCATGGGTATCAATTTTATCAAGCAATACGCCCAGGCCGGCCTGAACGAGACCATCCCGGTGTTCGGCCCGGCCTTTTCTTTTGACGAACGCCTGCTGCAGGCGGTCAAGGATGCGGCCCTCGGTGTCAAAAACGGCTCGCAATGGACCCACGATCCGGACAATC
>Ga0210141_1000056_pt1 | contig 12481 bp, 10 predicted proteins | sample China_Galinas_Co_2_FD_184862 | JGI IMG/M metagenome (GOLD analysis project Ga0210141, IMG submission 184862) | Wetland microbial communities from San Francisco Bay, California, USA, that impact long-term carbon sequestration -... | ecosystem: Environmental > Aquatic > Marine > Wetlands ...
TAAAGAAACCATGAAAAAAAATATTGCCCAAGCAATTGAAATTAACCCGGATCGTGTTAATGTTAAGGCCACGACATTCGAAGGCCTTGGAATGATCGGAAAAGGAGAGGGGATTGGCGCCGCATGTGTGGCGCTGATCGATTAGATATTCACTGGACAAGTTTTAACTTAAATTGAGCGTTTTTTGATTCGATCTGCTCAACTTAGGTTTTAATAAAACGGATGATGAAACATGGCACTTCGCATATTCAATACATTGAACAGTAAAAAGGAACTTTTTGAACCTTTAAATGCCGGGAAGGTACATATGTATGTCTGCGGTCCGACGGTATATGATGCCTGCCATATCGGACATGCACGGTCTGTGGTGGTGTTTGATGTTATTGCACGGTATCTGAAAGCCAAAGGATATGATGTTACGTATGTCAGAAACTTCACAGATGTCGACGACAAAATTATCCACAAAGCAAAACAATTGGGCATCGATCCAAAGGCGGTTGCCGAGAGATTCATCGAAGAATTTTATCAAGACATGGATGCCTTGAATGTTCAGCGGGCCACCATCGAACCGAAAGCCACGGACCACATTGTCCAGATCGTTGAATTTATTGAAAAGTTAATCTTAAAGGGATTTGCTTACCAGATAAACGGGGATGTCTATTATTCTGTTGAAAAGTTCAAGAAATATGGAAAACTTTCCGGCCGTAAACTGGAGGATATGGAAGCCGGAGCCCGAATCGATATTGACGAAAGAAAGCAAAATCCTTTTGATTTTGCCCTATGGAAGTCCGCCAAGCCCGGAGAGCCCGCCTGGGAAAGTCCCTGGGGTCCGGGGAGACCCGGGTGGCATATAGAATGCTCGGCCATGAGCAGCGAATATCTGGGAGAAACTTTCGATATCCACGGCGGCGGTAAAGACCTCTGCTTTCCCCATCATGAAAATGAAATCGCCCAATCCGAGAGCCTTTACGGGACGCCCTTTGTTCGGTACTGGGTACACAATGGATTTGTAAATATCAATCAGGAAAAAATGTCGAAATCTTTGGGCAATTTTCTGATGATAAAGGATGTGTTGAAATCCTATCACCCTGAAGCTGTGCGCCTTTTTCTGCTGTCAAATCATTACCGGAGTCCCATCGACTTCACCGACAAGGCCATGGATGAATCTTCCAAAGGGCTCGATAAGATTTATGCACTTCTTGAGCGGATTGAAAAAAAGGTGGGACCCGTTTTAGTCCAGAACGTTGAACCCGGTATCTGCTGGGAGCATTTTTGTGAGGCAATGGATGACGATTTTAATTCGGCTCGCAGTATCGGTATTATTTTTGATACGGTTCGGAGTCTTAATCGTGTGCTGGATCAGCATGAAAACAACCTGTCTTCGGAAGTCACGCAAACATTACAATCCGGACTGGCGGACATTCGAAGAACCGGGGAGATACTCGGGATGTTCCTTGCCCCCCCCCCACAATATTTTGATAACAAACAGACCCAGGTTCTCGAACAAAAATCCATCGATCCCGCTGTTATTGCTGAAATGGTGGAAAAGAGGGAGGTTGCCAGAAAAGCTAAAAATTGGGAAATTGCCGATCAGATCAGAAAAGAGCTCGTGGATATGGGCATTAGTTTAGAAGACCGGGCCGAAGGCCCGGTTTGGAAAATCAATAATTAATGAATTCCCATCTGCCACTAAGGCACCAATTCACCAAGAAAGAACAATATATATTTTACATAAAAAATCTATCGCAAATTATATAAGAATCATATCATACCTAACATTATGCCTTCCTTTAAGTTGTTCTCGGAATTTATTCCCAAAGGTGACCAACCCCAAGCCATCGACACCTTGACCCAAAGAATCTTGTCGGGAAAGAAGCATCATGTTCTTTTGGGCGTCACAGGGTCCGGCAAAACATTTACCATGGCCAATGTTATCGAAAAGGTCGGGAAACCGACGCTGGTCATCGCCCCGAATAAAACACTCGCCGCTCAACTTTACAGCGAATTCAGATCGCTTTTTCCTGAGAATGCAGTAGAATATTTTGTCAGTTACTATGATTATTATCAGCCGGAAGCCTATATTCCTTCAAGCGATACCTATATCCAGAAAGATTCATCCATCAATGAGATGATCGACAAACTTCGGCATTCGGCCACTCGGTCGGTACTCTCCCGGAGGGACACGATTGTTGTCGCCAGTGTGTCCTGCATCTTCGGACTCGGCGCACCTGAGGAGTATCTTTCCATGCGTGTTGATATGGAAAAAGATATGGAGATTACCCGTGACAAACTCCTTGCCGATCTGGTTGCCATCCATTACGAAAGAAATGATGTTGATTTTTATAGAGGTGTTTTTCGGGTGAGGGGCGATCGGGTTGAAATTTTTCCGTCCTATGAAGAAAGCAAGGCCCTCCGCATCGATTTTTTTGGAGACGAGATTGAAGCGATTTCCGAGATCGACCCCTTGAGAGGAATTCTCAAAAAACACTTGGATCGTGTCACCATATATCCGGCCAGCCATTTCGTAACCCAAAAAAGTATTCTCCAAAACGCCGCCAAAACCATCGCTGCGGAATTGAAACAGAGGATCGATTATTTTAGGTCGAATAACAAGCTGATTGAAGCCCAGAGAATCGAAGAGAGAACAGACTTTGACCTTGAGATGATGCAAGAACTGGGGTATTGTAACGGGATCGAAAATTATTCCCGCCATTTAACCCAAAGGGCTCCCGGGGAACCGCCTCCCACGCTGTTGGATTATTTTCCAAAAAAGTTCCTGATCGTTATCGACGAAAGTCATATCTCAATCCCCCAGCTTCGCGCCATGTACAAAGGGGACCGGTCCCGCAAAAAAACCCTTGTCGAATATGGATTTAGACTGCCGTCGGCTCTGGATAACCGACCGTTGAGATTTGATGAGTTCAATTCAAAAATATCACAGGTCGTCTATGTTTCGGCCACGCCTTCTGATCACGAAATTGAAACAGCGAAAAATGAAATTGTAGAGCAAATTGTTCGGCCCACCGGACTCATTGATCCCAAAATAGATGTAAGGTCAGCGGAAAACCAGGTGGACGATCTGTTTGAAGAAATTCAAAACCGTCAGAACAAGAATGAACGGGTTCTGGTAACCACCCTGACCAAGCGTATGGCCGAAGATCTTACCGAATACTATTCGGATATGGGAATAAAGGTTCGTTACCTTCATTCGGACATCCGCACTCTGGAAAGAATGGACATTATCCACGATTTAAGACTGGGAAAGTTCGATGTGCTCATCGGCATCAATCTCCTTCGGGAAGGACTCGACATTCCTGAAGTCTCTCTGGTTGCAATACTCGATGCAGACAAAGAAGGTTTTTTGCGTTCCACCCGGTCGCTGGTCCAGACTTGCGGCCGGGCTTCGAGAAATGTCAACGGGCAGGTTATCATGTATGCGGATTCCGTGACCCCATCGATGAAACAGGCCATTGACGAAACAAACCGGCGGCGAAACATTCAAGAACGCTACAACAAGAAACATTCAATTACTCCGGAAAGCATAGAAAAAAATATTACTTCCGCCTTTGAGGCCTTGTATGAAATCAGTGATAAACCCTTAGACAGGGTGTCGGAAGCCGTGGATCGATATGATTCCATGGATGATCTTGATGATATCATAAAGAATCTGAAAAAAGAAATGAAGGCGGCTGCAGACGAACTTGAATTCGAAAGGGCTGCGGAGCTCAGGGATCAGATAGAGGCCATAAAGAAAATGATTGTATTTGAACTCTATAAAATTTCTTGAAAAAAATAAAACAAGTTCTAAAAAATGTCGAAAAAGAGAATGACAACCCAGCTGGAGCCGACCCTGGACGGTTCAGCCACAGACATCCAGGATAAATTGTCCGGAGTTACGTCTGCCCCCGGCGTCTATCTTATGAAAGACGCCCAAGGAACCGTGATATATGTTGGCAAAGCAAGAAACCTGAAAAAACGGTTGGCCTCATACTTTAAGAAATCCCTTGGCCACATATTAAAAAGGGACATAAAAACCGAAATTCTAATTCAAAAAATATCGGACTTTGAGACCATTATTACCGGAAGTGAGAAAGAAGCGCTGATTCTCGAATCGAATCTTATCAAACGGCACCGTCCCCGCTACAATGTAATCTTAAAAGACGGCAAGCAATACCCCTCGTTACGCCTGGACATAAAAAATCCCTATCCCACCCTTAACGTCGTTAGAAAAATCAAAAAAGACGGGGGACTCTATTTTGGTCCGTTTGCGTCTTCTGCTGCTGTTCAAAAAACACTCAAGATCATCCATAAAACGTTCAAACTCAGAAAGTGTAAAACAGAATACTTTAAAAATCGTTCCCGACCGTGTCTTAACTTTCAAATGGATGCCTGCCTTGCACCTTGCTGCCTCGATGTCGACAAACATATGTACTCCGAAACGGTCCACGAGGTGATCCAGTTTCTGAAAGGAAAAACTCCGGATCTGATTGCACAAATAAAACAGAAAATGATGGCCGCAGCCGAGGGGCAGGATTATGAACAGGCGGCGGTTTTGAGGGACAAAATGTTCGCCCTCGAGCAGACACTCGAAAGACAGATGGCTGTTACCAATGATTTTGAAGATCGGGACGTGATCGGCATGGCCCGGTCTGATGATGCTTCACTGATAACCCTCCTTTTTATCCGGAACGGATTTTTTCTTGGAATACGGGATTTTAATTTTTCCGAAACCATGGCCACGGAAAATGAAATGATCGGTGCGTTTATTCGACAGTATTATGAAAAGGCTCCTTTTGTACCCAATGAAATCCTTGTTTCCTCCCTTCCAGAAGACACCTTGCTGCTTGAAGAATTGCTCAGGGATATCAAAGGCCGGCGGGTAAGAATTTTAGCCCCCAAGAGGGGTGAAAAGGTCCGCCTGGTTCAACGGGCATCTCAGAATGCGGAAAACAGCTTGAAGGCCCATAAGGCTTTGATTGCAAACGACGTGGACCTTCTTTCCCGCCTCCAGAAGCAACTGAGGATGGACCGAATACCTTGGCGGATCGAGTGTTTTGATATCTCCAACATTTTAGGGACGTCGGCGGTGGCAGGGATGGTTGTTTTTGAAAAGGGGAAACCCAATAAATCGTCGTATCGAAAATACAAACTCCAGGGCACAGGCATACCGGATGACTATGCCTATATGGCGGAAGTCCTGAAAAGAAGGTTCGGCAAAGGTGAAAAATCGAAACCCTATCCGGACATGCTGATGGTCGACGGCGGTAAAGGCCAACTCAATGTTGCGGGGGCGGTAATAAATTCCCTGAAACTCGAACAGAATTTTCAAATTATCAGCATCGCTAAAAAAAATGAAAAAAAAGGGGAGTCCCGAGATAAAATCTTTAAACTCGGGCAGACCAACCCTGTAAATTTAGGCAGGAAAGGGGACCTCCTCCTGTTTTTACAAAAAATTCGGGATGAAGCCCACCATTTTGCCATTTCTTTTCACCGCAAGCATCGCAGAAAGACCTTCGTGCACTCGGCCTTGGATTCGATTCCCGGCATTGGGCAAAAGAGAAAAAAAACATTGTTAACACATTTCAAAAGCATTAAAAAAATCCGGACAGCAACATTGGAAGAACTCTCCGCGCTGCCCGGATTTAATCAGAAAACAGCCGAAAATGTTAAACGAACGTTAAAATAGACCCCACATATCGTGTCGGTCAACCCGTTAAATGGCCTGACCACTTTCAAAAAGAGAAAAGGTAATTTTACCGTAAAAATGGTTACGACAGTTTTTTCAACAATTCCTTAAGTTCCCTGACCGCATCGGCTGATTTTTCAAGAGCGACCTTCTCTTCTGCGGTAAGGGTAATTTCAATGACCTCCTCAACACCGTTTGCACCCAATTTCACAGGAACACCGATGAAAAGATCGTTAAATCCATATTCACCTTCAAGGTAAACCGCGCAGGGAAGGATTTTCTTTTTGTCCTTGAGAATCGATTCAGCCATTTCGACGGCTGCAGAAGCCGGTGCATAAAAGGCACTTCCTGTTTTAAGAAGTTTGACGATTTCAGCGCCGCCGTTGGCGGTTCTCTCCACCAGGGCGTCGATTCTTTCCTTGGGAAGCAGTTCTGTAATGGGAATCCCGGCAACTGTAGAATAACGGGGTAACGGCACCATGGTATCGCCATGACCGCCAAGGACAAATGCCGTGGTATTTTCAACGGAAACATTGAGTTCCATTGCAATAAAAGTTCTGAATCGTGCTGAATCGAGCACACCGGCCATGCCGATGACCCTGTTTTTAGGGAAGCCGCTGGCTTCAAAGGCAACGTGACACATGGCATCCAGGGGATTGCTGACAATAATGAGTACCGCATCCGGAGAATGTTTCACCACCTGTTGGGTGACATTTTTCATAATTCCCGCATTGGTGCTCAAGAGGTCATCCCGGCTCATACCGGGTTTTCTGGGTATGCCGGCGGTGATAATAACAATATCCGAGTTGGCCGATGCTGCATAATCGTTTGACCCGGTTGGGTGGGCATCGTGCTTTTCAATGGGCGCTGCCTCGGCAAGATCCAGGGCTTTACCTTGGGGGAGACCGTCAATAATATCCACCAAAACGACATCGCATAATTCTTTTTCTGCTAGCCTTTGTGCTGCAGTGGCGCCGACATTGCCGGCTCCGACAACGGTTACTTTTTTGTCCATATCACTCTCCTTCTGTTGTATTTATGAATTAATATTATTTAACGTTTGATTTCTGTTGCTGGGTTCCTCGTTTTTTGTATTCATTTTGGGATGCTCCCTGTAGGGACGTATTTTCAAAATGCAATTGTAAAACAATTTTGATAACACAAAATCGTTTGTTGTCAACCTATTTATATGTGGATCTATCCCCTTGTTGTTGACACAATCAATTGAAACAGGATAAAAAGTTTAAAAAGGGCGAAAGTTGTCTATGAATATCGCAAAGCAAATTAAAACGCTGTTACAGGAAGCTGAGTTGTATCGTTCTCAGGGATTGTTGAACGAGGCGTTGGTGAAATACCGCCATGCAGAAGACCTGATACAAAGGGATGAACAACTCAAGAACAGATTAAACCTAATTGACGCTGTTTCAAAAAAAATTCAGCGTCTAAAAGATGAAATTCAGCGTATCGAAAATGCACCCAAAAAACCTGAAGTTTCAGCCCAAATTCAAGACCTGATCAAAAAACTGTTCACGTCCACGCCGAACCTAAGCGAGGACGCAAGAGCCCTTGAAGGCGCGGTCGCTTTGGCAAAGTTCGGCCAGTTTAAAAGAGCGATATTAGAATTTAAAGCGTTGTTGAAAGTAGATTCCCTCCGGGTCGCTGCAGCCAAGAATATCATAAGATGCCATATGGCCCTTTCTTCAGTGGATGACGCCGTTGCTGAATATGAGCAATGGCTCTCGGAAGATATTTTTCTTCCAAATCAACTTCAAAGGCTTTGGACTTTTTTCGAAAATGTGCTGAACAAAGAGGGCATCGATAGAATCCTTCCCCAGACCAAAATGTCCGCAGATGATGTGGAACCCATGATCCATATTCCTGAAATTCATGACGTTAAGGATCAGACATATGCGGATGATCGATTAAAAATTAAAGAAGTTAAGATTGAAGACGAAGAAGATCTCGACATCAATTCAATCGGAATAACCTTTGACAGAGGGCCTTTAAAAGAGCAGGTATTTGAATTTAAAGTGAGGTTCCAGTTGGGAAATGTCCTCAGCCTACTGATTTCAGGCAGGGAAAAAGATCTGATCGAAAATTTTAAAGCCGGAACGACGATCAATGATGTTCAGTATTATTCGAATGTTGCTTTTTTCAATGGCCCAGGTCTGATTACAGCGGTAAAGAAAATTAAAATCGGACCGTTGCGTGGAGATTATTGTGTGGATATTGAGGCCGCAATAAGTTAAACTGCATGGTCAGCAGGCGGCGAGCTGCTTAACGGCATTTTGTGGAGAAGCATTGCAAAAGAAAGGCCTTGAAAAATTTGAGTAAATTTGGTAGAATAGCGTTTCTAAAGACATACTGCGCGGGCATAACATGCACTAAATTTTCTAGGTGGAGCTGATCATCAATGGCTATTTTTAATTTTAAAAAAAGGGAGATCGAGTGTAAAATTGTCTATTACGGGCCCGGAAGATGTGGCAAAACAACCAATATGGAATACATCTTCAAGACCTTCAAAAAACAGGTCGTCGGTGAGATGGTCTCAATAGATACGGAAGGTGATCGGACCCTTTTTTTCGATTTCCTTCCCATGGGCCTTGGGAAGATAAAAGGATTTGATATAAAAGTTCAAGTGTATACCGTTCCCGGTCAGGTTCAATATCGATCTACCAGAAAACTGGTTTTAAAGGGTGTTGACGGCATTATTTTTGTCGCAGATTCACTGGCGGTGAGACGCGAAAAAAACATGGTCTCCTTGAAAGACCTGCAACATAATTTAAAAGAATACGGTCTTAACATTTTTAAAGTCCCGCTTGTTATGCAGCATAACAAGCGGGACTTGGCCAGGCAGGGCTTCCCAATTATGTCCGTTGAGCAGATGGAGAAGGATTTAAACAGACAGCTCAAAGTCCCTTCTTTTCCAGCCAGTGCAATTATGGGGCAGGGCGTTGGGATAACTTTAAAGGAATGTCTGAAGTTAACATTAATATCATTTAGAAAAAATTTACAATTAGGACGTTAGATAGTATAAATGGGCGATTTTGTTCTAGCCGGCAATATGGATTTTCTGAGTTTGGGTGATATCCTGCAACTCCTCGGCTCAAATTCAAGTACCGGTATTTTGCGCATTCGGAGTAAATATGCTCAGAAACCGGGTTTAATATATTTCGTTAATGGCAATCCTGTGAATGCGTCTGCAGGTCCATTGACCGGCCTTGATGCCGTTAACGCACTTTTTGGTTGGGTGAATGGTGAATTTGAATTCACTAAAGAAGATATTCGTCGTAAAAATGTTATTAAAAAGAGCCGGATGCAAATTATTCTTGACTGCTTAAGCATGTTGGATGATGGACAGATAGAACAATTGGGTCCTGTATCGTTTCCCAAAAAGACAAAAAGTTCTTCAAGAAAAGAATCGACACTGCCCGTTATAAAAGGGCCGCTTATCGATTATTCGTATGTGGTCGATGAAGAAGAGGCGCGGGCTGGCAACAAGATTGTCGCACAAGGAAAACACGGCGGCTGGTTGTGGGTGATACTTGAAGGTGTGGCAGAAATTATCAGGGAAACTCCCCAGGGCCCTTTAAAAATACTCAGAATTGGTGAGGGAGCATTTATCGGGAGCATTGCTTCATTTTTACTGTTGGAAGGAACGGTTCGAAGTGCTGCAATTCGTGCAGTGGAAAATGTTCAGTTGGGCGTACTCGACTCCCGGCGTCTTTCCATCGATTTTTTGAAGATGTCCGACTCCTTTAGAAGCCTTGCAATCAGTCTTGACAGGCGCTTAAAACAGGTCACCGATATGGTGGTTAATATTCATCTGAAAAAGATTCGTATCGAAGACTATATTAACGGTAAAAATCAGCGGATTGTCCAGGGTGACAGCGAATCGGATTTATTTCAAATCACAGAAGGGGACGCCCATATTGTCCGACACACGGAAAATGGTTATGTGCCATTGGCCAATCTTCATTCCGGAGATTTTTTCGGGAATGTTCCGTTCCTTGATTTAGGGCAAGAACCTTATCAGGCTTCGGTTTTCGCTTCAGAGGATCTTGAAGTAACCAAAATGGACCCTGACATTCTGCAGAAAGAGCACAATCGCCTTTCGTCCACATTTAAAAACTTTATAGAGCACCTTGCAACGTGCGTATCGGTAACCACCAGGGTAGCTTTTGAATTCCATAAAAAAACCGGTGATAAAAAACCGTAAAATAAAATATTAACAAAACCGTATTGGGTGAATACCATGACGACAGAAGAAAGAAGACATCATCCAAGGATCAGTGCTCTCAATTTGATCTCATATAATTGTATTGATGAAAATGAGGTAATTGTGGCACAGGGGATGGGAAGGACTTTAAATATCAGTGAAGGCGGAATTTTGCTTGAAACGCACATTCCCATGGACCCCCGAAATGCCATCGCGCTTGCCATTGGTCTTGAAGATGATCTGATCAACATTAAGGGAACGGTTGTTTTCTCTGCGGCCGGCAAAGATGAAAAATATGAAGCCGGAATCGAATTCCTTGAGATGTCGGATTCGACCCTCGATATTTTAAAAAAATTTATCATAGCATTTTCAGAACAATAACAAATGAAGTGCTTATCAAATTAAAGAATAGAATGCTTCAAACAGGGAGTTCGTTGCCGCAAATGGCAACAGCAACTGCTAAACCTCCTCACTCAATGGCAATCTGCAAGGAAAAACATCGCTGTAATGGTTGTCCCAAAGGATAAAAAATTATGCTGAAGACGGTCATTGAAACCGACTTTGAAGAATTGAATTTAATAAAAAGGGGCAAAGTTCGGGATATATACGATCTTGGAGACACCCTGTTAATGGTGGTAACGGATCGAATTTCTGCGTTTGATGTGGTGATGCCTGATCCCATTCCTGAAAAAGGAAAAATTTTAACTCAAATTTCCCTTTTTTGGTTTAAAATAATGGAATCCCTTTTGCCCAATCATGTTATTTCCAGTAACGTGGACAACTATCCGGACATTTGTAAACCGTATTCAGAAATTCTGCGGGGAAGGAGCATGCTGGTAAAAAAAGCAAAACCTTTGCCCATTGAATGTATTGTAAGGGGATATATATCCGGATCCGGATGGAACGACTACCTGGCTTCCGGACGCATATGCGGCATAAAGCTCCCCGAAAACCTGAAAGAATCTGACAAACTTCCCGAGCCTATTTTTACGCCTTCGACCAAAGCAGAAACGGGGCTTCATGATATTAACATAAATTTTGACGAGGCCATCAAAAAAATTGGACGAGATCTGGCCGACCATGTTAGAATCCTCAGTCTCGAAATCTACCGCAAAGGCGCTGAATTGGCCTACAAAAAAGGAATCATTATTGCGGATACCAAATTCGAGTTTGGTCTTTTCGAAGATAATTTAATCCTTATCGATGAAGTAATGACTCCGGATTCATCCAGGTTCTGGCCGAAATCGTCCTATGAACCCGGGGGGACCCAAAAGAGCTTCGACAAGCAATATCTTCGTGATTACCTTATTTCCATCAACTGGAACAAGACACCCCCGGCACCGTCACTTCCCGCAGACGTGATCGCAAATACACAAAAAAAATATATAGAAGCATTCAATCGGCTTACCGAATCGAACCATGTGCTTTAAAGAAAAAATTGTCAAACTGTCCGAGGTTGACGCCAGCGATCATTCCTTTCGCATAACAACCCAAGAGACGGTCGATGATTTAATGGACTCTATCGGCCATGTGGGGGTGTTGAATCTGCCCCTGTTGTTAGAAAAAAAACCGCGGTACATTATTCTATCTGGTTTTAGAAGGATTGAAGCCTGCCGCCGACTGGACCGATTCGATGTTAACGCCAGGATCCTCGATTCCGATACAAAAAAACTTGAATGCGCAAGATATGCCATCACCGACAACGCTTTTCAAAGACCGCTCAATCTCATAGAAAAATCAAGATCCATCCGTATGCTTTCCAACTGTTTTTCGGACCATCGCCGTCTGTCCAAAGAAATGTCCATTTTGGGGGTGCCCTGCCATGAATCCATGATAACAAAAATCAAAGACATCTGTTCCTTTTCGAAGCCGTTTCAGAACAGCATACTTTCCGAAAGTATTTCACTGCCCGTGGCATTGGAACTCCATAAAATGTCAAAAGATGTTGAAGAAGGTTTTGTAGAACTTTTTAGTGTTCTTAAATTGAGTGTCAACAAGCAGAGGGAAATCCTTACGCTGATCAAAGAAATTTCCTTGCGGGAAGACATTCCTATGGCAGAGATTCTGGAAGGGCTCCATTTGAAAAGGATTTTGAATGATGAAGATCTTGATAAAAATCAAAAGATCCGAAAGATACGGTCCCATTTAAAACAGCGGCGCTTCCCCGCTATAACACGTGCTGAGCGGTGGTTTGAAGAACATCGGCAAAACTTGAAACTCGGATCCGGGATAAAACTGATTCCACCGGACAATTTTGAAAGTCCTACCTATTTTTTGAACTTCTCATTTAAAGATTTAAAGGAACTCAAACATCTTAAAAAAATCTTTGATTCTCTCATCAAGAACCCTTCCCTTATAAAAATCCTGGATTGATCGCACACAATATATGGTGTTTCATGTTATCGGATGACACTATATGTTGAGTTTGATATCTTGATCCAGCGGTTTTTCAAGATTAATGCCCAATTTCACCAAAGGGAAAGGGGACCTTATAATTACTTTAATTTCAGTTGGGTAGGATGTATCCGCCCCTGAATTGCAGGACTTTCGAACCCAATCAGAGCAAAAAAAGAATA
>Ga0210141_1000057_pt1 | contig 12468 bp, 13 predicted proteins | sample China_Galinas_Co_2_FD_184862 | JGI IMG/M metagenome (GOLD analysis project Ga0210141, IMG submission 184862) | Wetland microbial communities from San Francisco Bay, California, USA, that impact long-term carbon sequestration -... | ecosystem: Environmental > Aquatic > Marine > Wetlands ...
ACAGATCGATGCCATTGTAGAGACCGTCAAAATTGCTTTGGAACAGACACCCCCGGAGCTGGCCGCCGACATCGTGGACAGGGGAATTGTATTGACGGGAGGTGGCGCGCTGTTGAAGAATCTGGACAAGCTTCTCAGGGAGGAAACCGGCCTACCCATAACGATTACGGAGAATCCATTACTCACCGTTGCACTCGGTTCCGGTGTAGCTCTTGACAGCATTGAAATCCTCAAACAAGTTGTAATTCAATAGTTACATGTTTTCCAAAAAGATGGTGATGATTGTTGGCGTGGTGGTTCTGATTGCCATCAACATTATACTACTTTCCGTTTTCAATCGTCGCTATATCTCCTATTATGGACCGGGAAGGATCGCCATCTCCATTGTTGCGCCTTTCCAGAAAGCCACCAGCACGTCCATCCGCTTTATCAGAGATATTTGGCGTCACTATTTTTTCCTGGTTAACGTGGCCAAAGAGAATGAGGACCTCAGAAAAGACTTAAACCGCGCCTTTGAAAAAAAAATTCAGTTCAAGGAATTTGAACTTTCTAATGCGCGTCTTCGCAATCTGCTGAATTTTAAGAAAAACATCACCGATCGCGTTCTGGCGGCTGAGGTCATTGGCAAGGACCCTTCTCCCTGGTTTAAGACGGTTCTTATCGATAAGGGACAACAGGACGGAGTCGAAAAAGGAATGGCCGTCGTAATTCCGGAAGGGATTGCAGGACAGACCACGGAGGTCTCCGCCCATTATTCCAAGGTTCTTTTGATTATCGATCATAACAGCGCCGTGGATGCTCTGGTTCAACGGGACCGAGCACGGGGAATCATCAAGGGCGGTTCCGCCGGTCAATGCCTTTTTAAATATGTTTTGCGCAAGCATGATATCGAGGTGGATGATATTGTCGTTTCGTCGGGGCTCGACGGTGTTTTCCCTAAAGGGCTTCCCGTGGGATATGTTTCAGGGGTCATCAAACCCAAGTCCGGGATCTTTCAGGAAGTCACCGTAGCCCCCCATGTCGATTTTGAAAAACTCGAAGAGGTTCTGGTTGTATTGACCCCCAAAAAACAAGAGTTTGAGCAAGAGAAATGATCTATTGCTATCATGTCTGTATATGTCTTTTTCTGATCATCGTTCAGACCACCGTTATGCCCTATATCCCCTTATTCCAAGGATTTTATGATCTCCTTACCCCATTTGTCATTTTCTTGTGCATCTTCCGTCCCTTTCGTGAAAGCATACCGGTTATTCTCTTTTTCGGGTTTGTGATGGAAGCCATCTCCGGAGGCACATTCGGTCTCTATTTGACCACCTATCTGTGGTTGTTTATCGGGGTGAGATGGATTATAACTTTTTTACATGTGGGGAACAATCCGCTGTTGCCGTTTATCGTAGTTGCCGGCGTATTGATGGAAAATTTTATATTTGTCGGCAGCAATGTCATCTTTGAGCCCGGCTTGCGCTTCACATCGGAAATGTCGATTACCATTGGGGTCCAGGTGTTTTGGGCCATATTCACCGGACCGATGTTTCTTTTGTTTTTTAATTATTCATTTGGGAACTGGGATAAAAAGATTAAGGAAATATCCACAAGAAAAGTGGATCGTTAATTTATATTGAACGATCCATACCCCTTTTTTCATAAAAAAAGAGCGTGCTTTGACGAAATATTTAAAAACAGCAGACGCAGAATGGTATAAACAGCGGGTCATCAGAGCCATGTTTTGCGTTGCAGGCGCCTTTTTTATACTTTTGATACGTCTGTTTTATCTCCAGGTGATTCAGGGCCAGGAGTTGAGACGATTGTCGGAAAACAATTGTATCCGTCTGCAGAGTACCGAACCGTCCAGGGGGATGATTTTTGACCGAAACGGAACATTGCTGGTGGATAACCGGCCGTCGTTTGATGTGAATATTATTTTAAAAGACGCCAAGCCGGTGAAGGATACCATTGAGAAATTGTCTAAATATATGAATGTTCCTGGGCCGGAACTCCTGTCAAAAATTGAAAATAACAAGACCGGATCACATTATAAGCCCATACCTTTGAAAAAGGATATCGGACGGGATGCCTTGGCGGCCGTGGAGGTTCATAAATTTGATCTTCCCGGGGTTGTCATCGATGTCAAGTCTCGAAGACACTACATCGAGCCACAGCGTGCCGCACATTTGATCGGATATTTGAGCGAAATTAATTCTAAAGAACTCGAATCCGGTAAATACCCCGAGTATAAGGGGGGGGATTTTATCGGAAAATTTGGTGTCGAGAAAATATTTGAGTCGTTTTTGCATGGGAAGCGAGGGGGTAGACAGGTTGAAGTCAATGTTATGGGACAGGTGGTAAGGGTGTTGAAAACAGTGGATGCCCAACCCGGACATAACATTTATCTCACCATCGACAATACCTTGCAAAAAACAGCGGAAATGCTTTTAGAGGGTGAGGCCGGTGCCGTTGCCGCCATGGATCCAAATACAGGGGATATCCTCGTATTGACCAGCGCGCCGTCATTCGATCAGAATATTTTTGTTGACGGTATGTCCCATAAGCAATGGGAGGCCCTTGTGTCCAACCCGTTAAGACCGTTGGAAGATAAGGTCATTCAGGGTGCGTATCCCCCGGCATCCACCTTTAAGATAATAACAGCCATGGCAGGGCTCGAAGAAGGTGTCATCGACGAAAAGACGACGTTTTACTGCCCTGGACATTATAAATATGGAAATCGTGTATACCGATGCTGGAAACGCGGAGGACACGGCAACGTGAACGTTGTTAAAGCACTGGCTGAATCCTGTGACGTCTTTTTCTACCAGGTTGGCCAAAAGCTGGGCATCGATCGACTGTCCATGTACGCCAAAGCGTGCGGGCTGGGTTCTTTGACCGGAATCGATCTGGATCACGAAGAAGCAGGGCTGATCCCGACAGCAGCGTGGAAAAAGCGTCGAACCGGCAATGCCTGGCAGGGGGGAGAAACCCTTTCTGTGGCCATTGGGCAAGGCTATAATCTTGCAACACCCTTGCAGATGCTTGTTTTCACTGCAGCAGTGGCCAATGGCGGAGCATTGTATACCCCTTTGGTGCTCAAGTCCGTCAATACGGCCGATGGTGCGGTGGTGGTTCAAAGCAAACCGCGGTTGGCCGGCCGCCTACCCACCGGAAAGCAAACATTTAGGATTATTAAAAATGGTCTGAAAGAGGTTGTGAACGGCCCAAAAGGTACCGGGCGGATTGCCCATATTGACGGCCTAAGTGTCAGCGGTAAAACCGGAACCGCCCAGGTGGTCGGTCGCAGCAAGGACCCCAACTGGTCGGATAAAAATTTGCCCGACCACCTAAAAGCCCATGCATGGTTTGTGGCGTATGCACCATCCGAGAATCCACAGATCGCTGTGGCTGTGGTTGTTGAGCATGGAGAGCACGGGTCAAGTGCGGCGGCACCGATTGCCAGGGAAATTATCAGAACCTACTTGAAAAAAGATGAAGTTCAACCCTAATCTCCAATGAAATCAGCAGACCCTCAAGGCACAACACCCCAAGGATTTCATGGGAATGAATATCACGGGACCGGCGGCATTCCCCAGGTTTTCCCGGCCAAAGCAAAGAACCCGTTTCAAAGGAGTTAGGGACTGCCGGCAATATTGTCTTTGATAGCATTGTTTTAAATTATGGATAATTTAAACCCGACATCATGGATCATGTGGCATAGATCATGGGCGAGTTCCCGGTATCAGGAGCGTGGCTGAAATGATCGATCGGCGATTTGTAAAATACTTTGACTGGGGCTTGCTCGGGCTGACGGTGTTCATCGCAGGCCTGGGGCTTATCGCCCTTTACAGCGCTGTGGTATCAAACACGGCATCTCCTCAAAAAACGTTGTATTTCAAACAGTTGATATGGTATTCTGCCGGAATTTCCGTAATGGTTTTGTCTTTTCTGATCAATTACAAAACATTGGATCGATGGGCCCCCGCCATCTATATTCTGTGTATGTTGCTTTTAATATCCGTATTGATTTTCGGAAAGAATGTGGGCGGAGCAAGACGCTGGCTCATATTGGGGCCGGTCTCAATTCAACCGTCAGAACTTGCAAAAATTGCGGTGATAATCTCCCTGACAAGATATTATTCCAGACGGGCCGATATCGGAGGTTTGAGCTTGCGGGAACTTCTGACCCCCTTCATGCTCACGGTTATTCCGTTTGTTTTGATCGTTAAGCAGCCGGATTTGGGGACCGCCATGCTCATCGTTTTGATTGCCGGTTCCGTGACTGTTTTTGTGAAGATTGAGCGTCGATCACTTTTATGCCTCGTCACTTCCTGTACGGTGGCCGGTCCTCTGGTCTGGTTTTTTCTAAAAGCTTACCAAAAAAGGCGGATATTGACATTTTTAGATCCGGACCGGGACCCTCTGGGTGCCGGCTATCATATTATTCAGTCTAAAATTGCCATCGGTTCCGGTATGATTGTCGGCAAGGGATTTTTAGAAGGGACTCAAAATGCCCTTTCTTTTTTACCCGAGCAGCATACGGATTTCATTTTTTCGGTTTTGGCCGAAGAATGGGGACTTATGGGCTCTTTGCTCCTTTTATGCCTTTTTCTATTGCTCATTATTTGGGGATTGAACATTGCTTACAGATGCCGGGAACCCTTCGGAACGATCCTTGCTGTCGGTGTGACCGCAATGATATTCTGGCAAGTGTTTATTAATATTGGTATGACCATGGGTTTGATGCCGATTGTCGGTGTGACACTGCCTTTCATCAGTTATGGTGGTTCATCGGTCATCACCACAATGATTTGTATCGGTTTATTGCTGAACATCAGTATGCGGCGGTTCCTTTACGAACAATAAGATGGACCGGGTTATGGGAAAATTTTGACAAATTTATAAAAAAAAACCTTTGACAACATTTATGGCTGATGTTATAGACCGCCGTGTTTAAAATACGATTAAAACATGAGTGGTCGCAATTTTTAAAAAAGTGCATTAACAGGTTTCAGCTATGGGGGGTCCATTGATGAAAAAGTCCGGTTCGAACCTGAAAAATCCATTTTTTCCCACGCTTTTCCTTTCCGTATCTTTATTCTCCTTCAAAGGCGTTGCCATGGGTGCCGGCGGTGTTACGGTGATTCCCGACGGATCGCTTTTTGTCCAGATCGCAAATTTTCTGATTATCATATGGGCATTGAACGTCATTTTATACAAGCCGATCCGAAAGATGCTCATCCAAAGGAAAGAAAAAATTTCAAGCCTTGAGCAAAATATCGAAAAATTGAACCAAGATGCCCAAGAGAGTGACGATGCTTTTGTTTCCGGGATTAAAACGGCCAGGGGCAAAGGATTGTTTGAAAAAGAGGCCTTGATAAAAGAGGCGACCGAGGAAGAAAGGAAAATAATAGAAGAAATTAATCAAAAGGCTCAAGCAAATCTTGCCGAGATCCGCGTAAAAATCGCAAAGGATGCCGAGGGCGTTCGATCAGCGCTTCAAAAAGAGGTCGATACCTTTGCAAATGCGATCAGTGAGAAAATTTTGGGGAGGGCTGTTTAATGAAGAAAATTTCTGGCAATCGCCTCAAGCGACTGATTTTTAAAAAAGGGCCGGTCATGGTGGTTTTCATGATGCTGCTCTTTTTCTGTTTTATGGGGGTGTCCATGGCATCTTCGGAACAGGGAGGCGGGTCAAAAGGATGGATGGCGACGGATACCTACAAGGTCATGAACTTTGCGGTTTTGGCCATCGGTCTTTTCCTTCTGTTAAGAAAGCCAACCGCCCAGGCACTCAATTCCAGGATCAAAGGGATTAAGGATCAACTCGATGAACTGGAAACAAAAAAGAAGGCGGCCGAAAAGCAGCTGGCGGAATATAATCGAAAATTCAGCCAATTAGAGCAGGAAGCTGAAAAGCTCATTGAAGATTATATCCGGCAGGGGAACGAAGCCAAGGTGAGAATCATCGATGAGGCGAAAAAAGCGGCGGAAAAATTGGAGGAACAGGCCCAACGAAATATCGAGCACGAGTTCAAGCAAGCCAAAGTAAAACTTCAGGAAGAAATTTTGGATAAGGCTCTGGTCAAGACTGAAGAGATCATTAAAAATAAAATTACCGCTCAAGATCAGGAAAAACTGGTGGATGAATATTTAGAGAAGGTGGTGGCATAGTGAAAAATTTGACGATCGCACGGCGTTATGCCAAGGCACTCTTGATCATTGGCAAAGAGGACGGTCAGGCGGAAACCTATGGGGAACTACTTGACGGATTTACCCAATTAATGGCCAAGGAAACGGAGCTCGATCTGGCCATTTGCAATCCCCTTTATGCAGCGTCAGAGCGTAAGAAGGTTTTGAAGACGATCATTGATAAAGTCGGCATTTCCAAAGTTATGGCATCTTTTCTGTTATTGTTGTTCGACAAGGGAAGGTTTGAGTTTTTAGGTAATATCAATGATTTTTATCAAAAACTGGCGGACGAACTCAAAGGCGTTATGCGGGCCAGTCTGGTATCGGCATCGGGACTTTCATCCGAGACCGTTGAAAAGATCCGTACAACTCTGTCGAAAAAGACAGGTAAAGATATTATCCTGGAAGTGGAGCAGGACCCCGGCCTTATCGGGGGAATTGTTTCCAGAATTGGCGATCTGGTTCTTGACGGTAGTATCAAAACACAATTACTCAATATGAGGGAATCTTTAAAAAGGGGTGAGAGCATATAATGGAATTAAGAGCCGAAGAAATAAGTCAGATCATTAAAGAGCAGATTACGGATTATGATAAAAAAGTCGAGTTGAGTGAAACCGGAACGGTCTTGTCCGTAGGTGATGGTATCGCCAGGGTATACGGCCTGGAGGCGGTCATGGCATTGGAGCTCGTTGAATTTCCCGGCGGAATCCTCGGGCTTGTGCTGAACCTTGAAGAGGATAACGTGGGTGTCGCCATCATGGGCGAAGACATCCACATCAAAGAGGGCGATATCGTCAAACGGACACGCAGAATCGCTCAGGTCCCGGTGGGTGAAGCCGTGTTGGGCCGCGTGGTTTCTGCGGTGGGGGAACCTCTGGACGGTAAAGGACCTATCGAGGCCAAAGAGTCCAGCAGGGTAGAGATGGTGGCACCGGGGGTTATTGACCGAAAAAGCGTGCACGAACCGTGTTATACCGGGTTGAAGGCCGTCGATGCCATGACACCGGTGGGACGCGGACAGCGCGAACTGATTATTGGTGACCGCCAGATCGGTAAAACCGCCGTGGCCGTGGATGCCATTCTCGCCCAGAAGGATACAGACATTTACTGTATTTATGTGGCGTGCGGTCAGAAAAAATCGACGGTTGCCCAGGTCCATGCGATTCTGGAAAAACATGGCGCTATGGAATACACAACAATCGTTGCTGCTTGTGCCAGTGATCCGGCTACGTTGCAGTATGTTGCGCCATACGCGGGCTGCGCCATGGGCGAATATTTCAGGGACAAAGGAATGCATGCTCTGATTATCTATGACGATCTGTCCAAACAGGCTGTAGCCTATCGCCAAGTCTCTCTTCTTTTAAGGCGTCCTCCGGGACGCGAGGCGTATCCCGGCGACATTTTCTACAACCACTCTCGTTTGCTTGAACGGTCTGCCAAGTTGAACGATGAACTGGGCGCAGGTTCTTTGACCGCACTTCCGATCATTGAAACCCAGGCCGGTGACGTTTCCGCCTATATTCCCACCAATGTTATTTCCATTACCGACGGACAGATCTATCTTGAACCCGCGCTCTTTTTTGCCGGTGTACGACCGTCGATCAATGTGGGACTGTCTGTTTCCCGCGTGGGGGGCGCCGCCCAGGTAAAGGCCATGAAGCAGGTGGCCGGTACGTTGCGGCTCGACATGGCCCAATATCGAGAACTTGAAGCGTTTGCGGCATTTGGCAGCGATCTCGACAAGGCCACCCAGAGGCAGCTGACCCGAGGTGAACGTCTGGTGGAAATTTTAAAACAACCCCAATATCAACCACTGGCCATGGAAAAACAGGTTTCGATCCTGTTTGCCGGAACCCGGGGCTTTCTAGACAAGTATCCGGTGGCTGTGCTGGCCAAGTACGAGGCGGGACTTTACACATTCCTTGAAGACAGATATTCGCAGCTTTTTGAAGGTCTTAGGGAGAAACAAGAGTTTACGGAAGATCTTGATAAGCTGATGACCGAGGCGTTAACGGCTTATGATGCGGAATTTCAGGATACGATTAAATAGCTGAGGTTATGGTTTTTGTTGGAAATTCGGCCAAGGCTGAAAAAGTAAATAAATAACCTCAAACAGAGAGATGCGATAAGGGCTAAAGTCTATGGCGACATTAAAAGATGTTCAGATGAAAATAGCTGCGGTTAAAAAGACTCAGCAGATCACAAAGGCCATGAACATGGTTGCGGCTTCCAAGCTACGCGGTGCCCAGGAAAGTATGGATGGTTTCCGTCCCTATGCCGGTAAGTTTTCCGAGGTTTTGGGAAGCCTTGCTGAAAAGGCCGGGGAGGAGACCAATCCTCTGCTGGAGGCCCGGGAGGAAGTCGAGAGAATAAACCTTGTTTTGTGTTCGTCCGATAAAGGCTTATGCGGTGGATTCAACACGAACCTTATATCAAAGGCCCAGGCATTTAAAAAGGAAAAAGAAGCACAAGGCATCGAGGTTGTATTTACCAACTTTGGTAAAAAAGGCCGCGACTGGTGCCGGAGAAATAAATTTGAAATCCTCAGCGAACATGTCGGCGTCGTTGGTACCCGGCTCGGATTTAACATTGCAGTGAGCTCCGGGCAGAACCTTATCCAAGGGTTTCTGGATAAAACCTATGATGAGGTCTACATTGTTTATGCGGAATTTGTGAGTATGGCCAGGCAGGCACCGGTATTGAAACAGATGCTCCCAATACTGCCCATAGAATCTGCTGAGGCAGAGACGGAAGGGGAAGAAAAATCCTATCTTGCAGAGCATATTTGTGAACCCTCACCCCCGGAACTTTTGGGGGAATTGCTTCCAAAGAACGTTTATGTTCAGTTATACAGTGCATTGCTGGAGACATCGACCAGCGAACACGCCGCCCGAATGGCAGCGATGGACAATGCCACCAAAGCCTGCAAAGATATGATCGAAAACCTTACTCTGCTATATAATAAGGCGAGACAGGCGGCGATTACCGCAGAGTTGATGGATATCGTCGGCGGTGCCGAAGCGCTCAAAGGCTAAATAAAAAAATAAAATACCGCAGTTAAATAGGAGGTCTTTAGATGGGAGAAAATTTAGGAAAGATTACGCAGGTTATGGGGCCTGTTGTCGACGTGGAGTTTGAACAGGGCAATCTGCCGTCGATTTATACGGCACTTGCGATTACGAATCCCGCCATCAACGATGAGCCGGACAATCTTATTGTGGAGGTTGCACAGCACCTGGGTGACAATGTGGTTCGTACCATCGCTATGGATGTCACCGACGGTCTGGTCCGGGGGCAGGAAGTCAAGGATACCGGCAGTGATATCATGATGCCGGTGGGTGCAGCAGGGCTCGGAAGGGTTCTTAACGTCGTCGGACGACCGGTGGACGGACTCGGCCCGGTCAGCCAGGAAAAAATGATGCCCATACACCGGGAAGCTCCGAAATTTACCGAGCAGGACGTGTCGGTTCGGGTTCTCGAGACCGGCGTAAAAGTTATCGATCTCCTGGTTCCCTTCCCCAGAGGCGGCAAGATGGGGATGTTCGGCGGGGCCGGCGTTGGTAAAACCGTTATCATGATGGAAATGGTCCACAACATTGCCATGCAGCACGGTGGTATTTCCGTGTTTGCCGGTGTGGGTGAACGGACCCGTGAAGGGAATGACCTTTATCATGAAATGAAGGATTCCGGAGTGTTGCCCAAGGCGGCCTTGATCTATGGGCAGATGACGGAACCTCCAGGAGCCCGTGCCCGGGTTGCCCTTTCCGCTCTGACGGCTGCGGAGTATTTTCGGGATGAAGAAGGACAGGACGTACTGATTTTTATCGACAATATCTTCCGTTTTACCCAGGCGGGTTCGGAAGTTTCTGCGCTCCTTGGCCGTATGCCTTCCGCGGTGGGGTATCAGCCGACACTGGCGGTTGACCTCGGCGAACTCCAGGAACGTATTACATCGACGGACAAAGGCTCCATCACGGCGGTTCAATGTGTGTACGTGCCCGCGGACGACTTGACGGACCCGGCACCTGCAACGACCTTTGCCCACCTTGACGGAACGGTGGTTTTATCACGCCAGATTGTTGAACTCGGGATTTACCCGGCGGTGGATCCCCTGGATTCGACGTCCAGAATTCTCGATGCGGCATACATTGGGGAAGAGCATTACGACGTTGCCCGACAGGTACAGATGATACTTCAGAAATATAAGGAACTTCAGGACATTATCGCAATTTTGGGTATGGAAGAATTGTCCGACGAAGACAAAATTACCGTGGGCAGGGCACGTAAAATTCAGCGATTTTTGTCACAGCCGTTCCATGTTGCCGAGGCCTTTACGGGAAAAAGTGGTGCCTATGTAAAGATCGAAGATACTGTCCGGGGGTTCAGGGAGATTTGCGACGGCAAGCATGACGATATCCCGGAGCAGGCATTTTATATGGTCGGAGGCATTGAAGAGGTTATCGAAAGAGCCGAGGAAATGGCTGGAGCCGAATAAAGCAGAGAGAAAATAAGGTTATACCATGGCTGGAAATATTAGATTAGAAGTTGTCACTCCGGAGAAGTATGTCGTTGACGAGGACGTCCAGATTGCGGTGGCGCCCGGCAGCTTGGGAGAGTTTGGTGTTCTCATTGGCCACACGCCCTTTTTGACAACCCTGAAAACAGGTACGATGCATTATACGGATGCCAAAGGGGTTGAAAGATTCATTTTTGTCAGTGGCGGGTTTGCAGAGGCATTGCCGGATAAAGTTACCGTACTGGCAGAATCTGCTGAGCGGCGAAGAGATATCGACGTTGATCGTGCCAAATCTGCCATGGAACGCGCCCAGGAGCGTTTGGCAAAACAAAGGGCCGAAGATATCGATTTTAACAGGGCCAGAGCGGCTCTGGAAAGAGCCTTGTATCGCATTAAGCTCGCTCAAACGCGATAATAAGCGTCTTTTTTGTAACGAATTTTGATTTCATAACCTGAATTTATCCCTTGAAAAGGGGATAGGTGATCTCATCTTCTTGTCTTGAGGGCAAACCCCTTGTACGGTTTGCCCTTTTTTTGTAGATTCTCCTTAAAGACTGACATATAATGATTGAAACGGCGATACTCAATTTTTCATAACGACGGTTAAACCTAAATTTGAAAAAAATAGATGGCAAATTCCAAAAGAGAAACGGTGGTAATCATACTGGCGGCAGGCCAGGGAACCCGGATGAAATCTCCGAAAGCCAAGGTGCTTCACCAGATACTGGGTAAACCCATGGTGATGTATGTTGTGGAGACCGCCCAAAAAATTGCGGGTCAGAACGTGGTGTTGGTTATCGGGAGTCAGGCTGAAAAAGTTCGAAGTGTGGTGTCAAGTAATACCGATGTTATCTTTGCCGTACAAGAAGAACAGCTCGGAACCGGTCATGCTGTTTCGTGTGCACTCCCTTATCTGCCTGATAACACCAAAGAAGTGATCATTTTGTGTGGCGATGTTCCGTTAATTACCTATAAAACCTTAATGCGGCTTATCGAAGATCATGTTAACGCCAAACGGGATATATCGCTATTGGCTGTGGAGCTGGATAACCCCGAGGGATATGGAAGGATTCTCTTTGATGAAAACCGTCGGTTGTTGGGGATTGCGGAGGAGGGAGACGCTTCAGCGGAACAAAAGAGAATAAAAACCATTAATACAGGTATTTATTGTGTGAAAAAGGCGTTCTTGCTCGATTCGTTGAAACAGGTAAAATCGGAAAATGTTCAGGGTGAGTTTTATCTGACGGATATTGTTGAAATTGGATATCGGAAAGGACGAGTTGCTGGCGTAATGGTTGGCGACAATTGGGAGGAGACCGTTGGGGTCAACACCCCCCAAGATCTTGTTCAGGCAGAAAATTTTCTGCGTAACAGGATACGGAATAGGCCTTGACTTTCGGTGATTTGTGGGATTATATTAAACAAGTATTTTTGTGAGGTGTAAGATTGGACAACGAATTTATTGTAGGACAATTTGAGGAAATTGAGAAAAAAGTTGAAAAATTGATCGATGTTTTAAAGTCGCAGGAGACGACTAACCTAGAACTTAAGAATAAAATCAAAAGGTTAGAGGAAGAGCTTCAGGGTAAAAATGAGGCTGAAAGCAATTATTCGCAAGAAAGAGCCTTGATCCGGTCAAAGATTGACAGTCTTTTGGTCAGACTAGAGGATATTACGGACGCTGAGTAGTGACCGCAAAGGAAGGTTTTGGAAAGGTAAAAGAGATAATCATTGGAGCAACTTGTAACGATAGAGCTTTTTGGTCAACCTTATAC
>Ga0210141_1000058_pt1 | contig 12444 bp, 11 predicted proteins | sample China_Galinas_Co_2_FD_184862 | JGI IMG/M metagenome (GOLD analysis project Ga0210141, IMG submission 184862) | Wetland microbial communities from San Francisco Bay, California, USA, that impact long-term carbon sequestration -... | ecosystem: Environmental > Aquatic > Marine > Wetlands ...
CTTTTCGGCTCAGACCACCGGGTGTTGGTGCCGGCCTGCATTCTGGGCGGAGGGATTTTCTTGACTGTCTGCGACCTGCTGGCCCGGACATTGCCACAGCAGGGCGAAATGCCGCCCGGGGTCCTCACGGCCTTGATTGGCGCACCTTTATTTATATTTCTGCTGATGAGAACAAAACGATGAGCGTCCCCGTCGACATTCGCCGCCTGAGCCATTCGTTCGGGAGCCGGTCGGTTCTGGATGACGTTTCATTTTCAATCGGTGCGGGCGATTTTTTTATCATTATCGGACCGAACGGGGCCGGCAAGACCACTCTGATGAAATCAATTGTCGGGCTGCTTGCGCCGCGCAAAGGCCAGGTGCGGATTTTTGACAAACCGCTGTCGGGATACCGCAAAAAAGAGCTGGCGCAACTGGTCGCCTATGTGCCTCAGGCCGTTCCGCCGGACTTCCCGTTCTCGGTTTCCGACGTTGTCCTGATGGGCCGGGCACCCTATCACAGCGTTCTGGGGATCGAGCAGGAGGCGGATTTTGAAATTGCCGCCCGGGCCATGCGCTTTACCCAAGTTGATCATCTGGCCGTCCGCCGGCTGGACCAGTTGAGCGGCGGCGAATTGCAGCGCGTGATGGTGGCCCGGGCGATTTGTCAGCAGCCCAAAATCCTGCTGCTGGACGAACCGACCGCATCCCTGGATCTTGCGCACCAGGTGCGCATCATGGATCTGATGGAAAATTTGAAAACCGAGCGCGGCATCACCGTTGTGATGGTCTCCCATGACATCAACCTGGCGGGCATTTACGGCGACCGGCTGCTGCTGCTCAAGGCCGGCCGGATCATGCACCAGGGGCCGCCGGTCGATGTGCTCAAGGCCGAGATTCTTGAAGCGGCCTACGAGTGTCCCGTGCTGATCGATGAAGGGCCGCTCAATAATCTACCCCGGGTGACCGTCGTGCCCCGCAAATTCCGAACGCCCGCACAATGACGAGCCCCCGAAGCCTCTCAATCCGTCGAACATTGGCCACTTGATCACCAATTTTTTCCCATGCCCCAAGCCCCATGCTGCATGCCCCTGCATGGCCGCCGCTCAAAAGCTTTCTCATGGCCTGATAATTTCTTGACAAGACCGGCCCCTTCGTTTAGAAGTGAGCCCAAGGTGCCACACAATGGCTTAAAAGGGAATCCCGTTGAAATCGGGAGCGGTCCCGCCGCTGTAATCGGGGACGAACGCCGCAAAATGTCACTGCCCGGCCCTAGCCGGGTGGGAAGGCGCGGTCAATAGATCGATCCGAGAGTCAGAACACCTGCCTTGAAAAACATGCGCTTGTCCTGCGGAAGACGGTGGTGGGCGCTGAATGGAAAAAGGGTGAAGCAAACTGGGTGCAACCCTTCAGGTCCAAGGACTTGAAGGGTTTTTTTTTGCGATTTTTAAAGGCAGGACAGAAAGGAGGAACGGAGATGAAAAGGCAGGTTTTGTTCCGGCTGGCTGTTGTCGTTCTGGGGGTGTTCGGTTTCGGATCTTTCTGCGGAGCTCAGCAGGAGGGCGAGGGCATTCCCACGATGGCGGAAACGCTGGTGACAGCCACCCGAACCGCCGCCGCCCAGAGTACACTGGGGGTCGCCACCACTGTGGTTACCTCAGAGCAGATCGGCGAGCGGCAGGCGCAGGATGTCAGCGACCTTCTGCGCAGTGTTCCCGGCCTCTATCTGCTCAGCAACGGCGCCAGGGGCAGTGCGACCTCCCTTTTCACCCGCGGCGGCGAGGACAACTACACCAAAGTCCTGATAGACGGCGTCAGTGTCAATCTGGGTGGAGGCGCCTATGATTTCGGCCCGCTGCTGACGGAAAATGTCGAGCGAATCGAGATTGTGCGCGGCCCCCAGAGCGCCCTGTATGGCTCCGACGCCATCTCCGGCGTCATCAACATCATTACCAAAAAGGGTTCCGGAAAACCCACGCTGAGCCTTTCCACCTCCAATGGGACCTATCTGAAAGACGACAAGAACTACACCGGGGAGCAAAGCCTCGGGTTCAGCGGCGCCAACGACCGGATCGCCGGCAGTTTTGGCTATGCGCGGGTCGATGACAACGGTTACCTGGATGTCAACCACGATTATTACAACAACACCTTCAGCGGCCGCATAGATCTTTACCCGAAGGATAATCTCGACCTTACGGTTACCGGCCGCTACCAGGATTCCAAATTCAAATTCCCCACCGAGAATGCCGGCGATCGTTTTCCTCCGCTGGATCCCGACCAGAACAGCAAGATCGACGATTGGCTCGGCACCGTCGGCGGGAGCTATCAGATGTCGCCCTGGTTGGAGCACGTCGTGCTGCTCGGTTATCACAGCAACGATGTCGACTACGACGATCCCGAAAACCTGCCGGCCGATGCCTTTGGTGCCTTTTTTTCTGAAACCGAAGATCAGCGTTACTCGATTGACTATCATTTCAATGTCCTCTACCCGTCAACCGGCAGGCTGCAGTCGACCTTCACCGCCGGTGTGGAATATCTGGACGAAGACTATGACCAGAAGACAAAATCCATTTTCATGGGCTTTAAAAGCGAGAGTCATTTGTCTAAGAGCCGCGACAACCGCGGATTTTATGTCCAGGAGCAACTCAGCCTCTTCGATCGGTTGCACCTCACTGGCGGTGCCCGCTACGAGGACAACAGCGAGTTCGGCAGCGAATTTGTCCCCCGCGGATCGATTGCCTATGAACTCAAGGAAACTGGAACCAAATTTCGAGGGGCGGTGGGCAAGGGATTCAAAACCCCGACATTTACGGAGAACTTTGCCCAGGGCTTCGCCACCGGGAATCCGGACCTGGACCCCGAAAAATCATTCTCCTGGGAAGTGGGCGTCGACCAGGCGCTGTGGGGCAACCGGCTTGTACTGAGCGCCACCTATTTCGATCAGAAATTCGACGATCTGATCGCCTACGTCAACCGGCCCGCGCCCCAGCCGGACTTTGAGAACATTCAACAGGCCGAAAGCCGCGGCGTCGAGCTGTCGGCTGCTGTGCAACCCGGTTACGGCTTCCGCATCGGCGGCAGTTATACCTACCTGCACACGGAGGTCACCGATGACGGCGGGCAGGGGGGCTCCGGCGCCATCTTCGATGAGGGCAAAGACCTTCTGCGCCGCCCGGCCCATACCGCATCGGCCTATGTCAACTGGGCCTGGGAGAAATTCCAGATTCGACTTGACGGACTCTACGTCGGCGACCGCGACGATCTGGACTATCGCAGCTTTCCGGCTGACCGGGTGACGCTGGGGGATTATTTTCTGGTCGATCTGGCCGCCTCTTACGCCCTTGCCCTCGACATCCCTTACATTGAAGATTTCAAAGTCATCGGCAAGATCAAAAATCTCTTCGATCAGGACTATGAAGAGATCTTCGGTTTCAGCGCGCCGCCTCCGAGCTTTCAGCTGGGGGTGGCGTTTTCGATGTGAGTCCGGTCCGGGGCGTGCATCTCTGGGGATTCATGCGGCAATTGCAAATCGGCGCAAAAAACTATAAATATGATTTTCGATCACATTCTGGAGGAATAAGACACCATGTGGGACCTTTTTGACAAGGGCGGGCCGGTGATGTACCCGCTGCTGGCCTGCTCGGTCATGGCGCTGGCGGTAGTCATCGATCGGACTATTTTTTGGATCAGGCTGAGCCTGCGAAGAGATCAGGACCTTGTCAACGAGGTTCTGGAACTGTCGCGCCTGGGGGATTGGGAAGCGGTCCGGCGAAAAACCGCCGGCAACAAGGATTTTATCGTCAAGATCCTGATCAGCGGCATCCTGCACCGTGAATTTTCGATGATCAAAGCCATGGAGGCCGCCGCCGCCCATCAAATCAAGCGCATGCGCCGGTTTATGGGTGTTCTGGACACCATGGTCACCGTGGCCCCGCTGCTGGGGATTTTCGGGACGGTGCTGGGCATCATATCTTCCTTTGAGATCCTGGGGGCGGCCGGCATCGAGCATCCCCGGGAAGTGACCGCCGGGATTGCCCAGGCGCTGATTACAACGGCCGCCGGCCTGGGAATTGCCATCCTGTCGGTTTTCCCCTACAATTATTTCAACTCGCGGGTTGAAAATGCGGCGCTGCAGATCGAAGAATACGCCACCAGCCTGGAAATCATCTATGAAAAATTGACCCAAAAGGCCTGCGATCCATGAAAGTCCACCTGCCGGCATCAAAGCGGGCGCGCATTGAAATGCTGCCGCTGATCGATATCGTTTTTTTGCTTTTGGTCTTTTTCATTTACGCCATGCTGTCCATGGCAGTCCACCGGGGGTTGCCCGTCGATCTGCCGCTGTCCCGTTCGGCCAGGATCGATCAGAAGCTGACGCTTTCTGTGACCATCAAGGGCGACGGTCGCATTTTTGTCGATGAAACCCCGGTGGCGCTCGCAGACCTGACAGAGGTTTTGCAGGACAGGTCTGCGACAGCCCCGGAGAGCGGTGTTCTGGTTTTCGCGGATCGGGACCTGCCCTACCAGATGATTTACGCGGTTCTGGACGACATCCGCTTGGCCGGGATCAGTCGCATCTCACTTCAGGCCGATTTTGAGAAAAAGCCATGAAGCGGATTTTCCTCTCTGTTTTCATCGCCATCGCTGTTCACGGGTTATTGTTGAGCGCCGGTTTTAATCTTCCCCGGGGCTCGGTGGGACTGCCGCAGATTCCTGATCGGTTAACCGTTGTGATGGCTCCGGCGCCCCTGCCGAAGAAGGCTTCCGAGGCTGAACCAATGCCCGTCAGGAAAAGACTGCCGGCTCCGCTGCCGCCGCCGGCACCCGAATTGATGGCCAAAACCGGTGTTGCCAGGATCCCTGACGAACTGCCCAAAGAAATACCGGACAACGTACCGGCTCCGCCAATTCTGCAACCGAAGCCCAAAAAGAGCTTGAAAGCACAGACATATCAACTCCGCCCACCGGAACTTGAGCAAGCGGCTCAGCCAACGGTCCAATCCCAATTTGAGGCTTCACCCCCAAAACCTGACACGACGCCGCTGCCGACGGCAAGCGCCGACAGGGCGGCAACTGCCGAAAGATCACCCAATAATCTCACAACAGTGGCCGCTGTTCGCAAACCGCGCGAAGTTGTTCCGGACCGCCCCGCGATACCATTGCTCAAACAGAACCCGCCGCCCGTTTACCCCGGCAGCGCACGCAGAAGGGGATACCAGGGTTCGGTCGTTCTCAAAGTCCTTGTAGGGGTCAATGGCAGCGTTCAACAAGTCGAAATCGAACAAAGCTGCGGGTATGCCGTCCTCGACCGGACGGCCCTTTCAGCGGTGCGGGGCTGGCAATTCGAACCCGGCATCAGGGACGGAAGAAAAATAAAGATGTGGGTCAAGGTGCCGGTGCGCTTTGAGCTGAAAAACTGAACATCGAAAAAGGATCCGCGCCTGATAAGTGCAATTGACGACATCGCCGGAACAATAAAACAGGGCCAATAACCGGAAAATGAGAAAGGCATCAGAGCAGTGAGCGCAATAGATATTTTCCGCAAGATTCTGGCCCACAACAAAAATGGTCGGCGCAAAGGCATCTACTCGGTTTGCTCAGCTCATGAAACTGTTATCAAGGCGAGCCTGCAACAGGCTAGAGAAGACCACTGCATTTTGCTGGTTGAATCTACTTCGAACCAGGTCAACCAGGAGGGAGGATATTCCGGTATGCAGCCGCGTGACTTTATAGATTTTGTCACCGGACTCTCAAGAGAAATGGCCTTTGACGCAAGGATGATTCTGTTGGGTGGCGATCATTTGGGCCCCCATACATGGCGGCACCTTCCGGCCGGGGAGGCCATGGAAAGGGCAAGTGTTCTCGTGCATGAATATGTAAAAGCCGGGTATCAAAAAATACATCTGGATGCAAGCATGTTCCTGGCGGATGATCCGGGAGACAGGACAAAACCGCTTGCAGATGAGACGGTGGCCGAACGAACTGCCGAACTTTGTTTGGCAGCTGAGCGCGCCTGGAAGAAATTTCGTAAAAACTGCCCGAAGCCAGTGTATGTTATCGGCACCGAAGTGCCGGCACCCGGGGGTGCCTGTGAAAGTGAAGTTGTCAAAGCGACGCTTCCGGAAGATGCCGCAAAAACGATTGCTGCAGCCAAAAAGGCTTTTTATCGACGGCAACTTCAATCCGCCTGGAAAAGAGTTTGTGCCGTCGTCGTACAGCCGGGAGTGGAATTTGGCGATGATTATGTTCTTGACTATAACCACAGCGCCGCAGTCAACCTCAGCCATGAAATCAAGAATCATGCAAACTTCGTATATGAAGCCCATTCAACGGATTACCAGACGCCTGAAGCCCTGAGGCAAATGGTGTCAGACCATTTCTGTATTTTAAAGGTAGGGCCCTGGCTGACCTTCGCCTATCGAGAGGCATTATTCGCCCTGGCTGAAATTGAAGACAACCTGTATGAAGGCGATCCGGATCAAAAGTCTTTTCTTATGAAACGGTTGGAGACAGCCATGACCGAGAATCCGGTGCATTGGAAAAAATACTATCTTGGAACCGACAGTGAAAAAAGGCTCAAGCGAAAATTCAGCTATCTGGACCGATGCCGATACTATTGGCCGAACGAAGGTTTGCGTGGGGTCGAGGAGAAATTGTATGCCAACCTGAGGGCAAAGGGCATTCCACCCGGATTGATCAGTCAATATATGCCGGATCAGTATCATCAAATCAGACAGGGGCGGATTGATTGCGATCCGGAAGCATTGGTGCTCAATAAAGTTCAAGAAGTCCTCAGAGTCTATTCCGAAGCTTGCCATGCACGTCACAATTGAGAGAACCAGTCGATCAACTGTCTGGCAATGCTGATTTTAGGCGGTATTCCGGGCAGATCCTCTCTCGAGAACCAGGCGGCATCCTTGAGTTCCGAGCGATCAACGGCAATTTCCCCGGCTGCATGGTCTGCCACAAATGCAATCATCAGAGAATCCGGAAAGGGCCAGGGCTGGCTTCCAAAGTATCGGATGTTCTTGACGCTGATGCCGACTTCTTCTTTAATTTCTCTTCTGACGCACTCCTCCAGGGACTCCCCCGGCTCCACAAAACCGGCCAGAACGCTGTAAAAAGGCATTTTGAAGCGTTGGTTGCGGGCGAGCAGAATCCGGTCGTTTTTGATAACCGCTACGATGACCGCGGGTGACAGGCGCGGATAGTTGACGTGCCGGCATCGGGGGCATATCTTTGCCCGCTCGTCTGCTTTGTCTTCGGTTGCCTGACCGCACTTTCCGCAATACCGGTGTGTCGTATGCCAATATATCAATTGATTGGCCCGACCGGCAATCCAGATTAATTCATCCGGGATCAATCCGAAAAGTGTTCGCAAATTGTTTAGATTGAAGTTTGCACCGAAAACACTGCCGGTTTCCAATGCACCGCCATAGCATGGCCGGCCGTCCAAGGATCCCAGATACAGCTCATGGGACATTGAAATATGAAGAGATTCCAGGTCAGCTGTATCCGGGATCCAGAGCCGGTCCGCTTTGATCTTGGTCAGCAGATGCCCCTTGTCGAGGATGAACCACAGGGCGGATCCTGCAGGGCTGTGTGAGGATTTGAAATCCGGTTTGAAAAGCATTGTTTGCGATGAGTCGGGTCTGGCAATTGATGAATGGCTGTGACCCTTTGTTGAACTGGTTGTTTAGGTTTTGGGTTTCTCCGTTCGGGTCTGAGGCCATTGAACAATGAATTGGCCCTCAGTCGGATTGCTCCGTATCGTCCTCGAAGTACACCATCGAGGTTTTCTTCAGTTCCCGTCGGCTGAACAAAAGGGTGTAGTTTTCGACACCGGCCGCCTGCGCCATCTGCCGGGCAGTCTCACGGCAGGATTCCTCATCACTGGCGTGGATCATCGTGTACAGGTTATAGGGCCAGTCCGGCTGTGGGTCGCGGCGGTAGCAGTGGGATACCTGACCGAAGGCGGCCATTTTTTCACCGACGGATTCCACCCGCTCCTCCTCCACCTGCCAGGCGGCCATGGCGTTGGCGGTAAAACCGGTCTTTTGATGGCGCAGGGTGGCCCCGTAGCGGCGGATGATGCCCCGCTCGCACAGGCTGCGAAGGGTATCCAAAAGCTCGTTTTCAGCTATCCCCAATTCTTCGGCAAGCGCGGCGTAAGGCCTTTCGGAGACCTGAATGTCCTTCTGGACCGCACCAATCACTTTCTTTTCCAGCTCTGTCAGCATTGTCTCCATTTCCGTTGGCCGGTTTCCCATTCGCCCGTTTCCCAAAGGCCGGATTTCAACAATACGGGTAAACGGGTTGACCTAAAACTTTTCGGGGAACAGCTTTTTGATCTCATCCGCCGAAGCGCCGCAGACACCTCTTTCGGTGATCAATCCAGTCACCAGCCGGGCCGGGGTGACATCGAAGGCGGGGTTGGCCGCCGGGCAGCCCTGGGGGCAGATGCGGACTCGAGTGGCGCTCTTGCCGTCATGACCGCGGATAAAGCGGACCTCATCCGCGCCGCGCTCTTCGATTGGAATTTCCCGCAGTCCGTCCCTGGTATTCCAGTCAAACGTGCTCGAAGGCAGCGCGACATAAAACGGTATGTTGTTGTCCCGGGCCGCAAGCGCTTTGAGATAGGTGCCGATTTTGTTGGCCACATCGCCGCCGGCACTGGTGCGGTCGGTGCCGACGATAACGATATCCACCTTGCCGCGCTGCATCAGATGGCCGCCGGCGTTGTCGGTAATCAACGTGTGGGGGACCTGGGCCTGTGCCAGTTCCCAGGCCGTCAACCGGGCGCCCTGGTTCAACGGCCGGGTTTCATCCACCCAGACATGAATATCGAGGCCGCGTGCTCTAGCGATGTAAATAGGGGCTGTGGCCGTTCCGTATTCGACGCAGGCCAGCCAACCGGCATTGCAGTGGGTCAGGATATTGACCGGCCCGCTCTTTTTGGTGCGCCTGATGGCCTCGATCAGGGGCAGGCCGTTTTCACCGATCCGGCGGCAGTTTTCCACTTCTTCTTCAGCGATGGCCGCCGCGGTGGCTTTCGCAGCGGCGACCCGAGCGGCATATCCATGGGCGGCCGATATTTCTGCCGCCATGCGTTCCACCGCCCAGGCCAGGTTGACGGCCGTTGGCCGGGCAGCCATCAGCCGTGCGGCGCAGGTCTGCCAATACTCGGGGTCGCCCCCGGTTTCTTTCGAGTCAACAGCCGCCAGGTACATCCCGTATGCGGCGGTCACACCAATTAACGGCGCTCCGCGCACCACCATCTCTCTGATGGCCATGACCGTGTCGTCGACAGACCTTAGGTCCAGAATGGTCATGTCGTGCGGCAGCAGCCGCTGATCAATCACTTCGACGCATAAGCCGTCTTCTGAGAGCCAAATCGGCCTGCGCAGTTGCTTGTCGGTGCTCATCATTTAATCAGCTTCTTGCGAAAATTTACATTTTTGCCATGGCAAAATCGGTCTGGACCTCCCCCTGGAGTACGTGCCTTTTGAATACCTGGCGCATTTTATTGGCATCCATATGCTGATAGAAGATCGGCTCCGAATCTCTAATTTCAACGGTGACATTGGGTTCGCTGCTGCACATGCTCTGGCAGCCCGAGTTGACCACCCGGATGTCGTCACGGTCCGATACGGCCATTTCCTCCATCAGGGCATTCATCACCGCCCGGGCACCTGCGGCAATACCGCATGTGCCCATGTGCACCGTAATCTTGATCGCCGCCGGGCCGTTGCGAAGAGAATTCTCCCTGGCGGATTTTTCCCTTATCCGTTTTAAATCTGCGATGGTCAGTTTTGCCATGGATCGCCTCCTTTTGAAGATGCCGGATGCTTCGTTTACTGACTCGGTGCCGCTGCGAGCTGGTTCAGGTTCGTGCGGATCGTCTCGGTCAGGTGGACGATGACGGCCGGATCCTGCAGCGACAGATCCGGCATGTCCGCCTTGATTTCGCGGGTGTCCAGCGAGAATTCGTTCCCGTCGATCCGGTGTGTGTATGCAAAATCCACGTCAGGGTTGCCCATGATCAAAGTGGCCAGCGTACCGGCCACATCCCCCAGCGGTGATCGATCGATGTGGCTGTGCTGGAAGCTGGCGCTCACCTTGGTGCCCTTGCCCGGCAGGGAGTCGATTACCAGGCGGCCGTTGCAGCGCCGGGTTGCGGCTGCCAAAAGAGACAGGCCCAAGCCTACCCTGCGGACCGTGCGCGAGGTGATAAACGGATCCGCGGGGTTTTTCAGTTTCTCAGGCGGCATTCCCCGGCCGTTGTCGCTGACCGATATGGTCAGGCTGTCCGCCCGGCGGTCTTCCTCCACTGTCATCTCAATCAGGGATGCCCCGGCGCTGAGGCCGTTTTCGACGATATCGAGGAGGTGTAGCGACAATTCCCGCAATTAAGTTACGATCCTTCTACCATTTTCGGCCCCGAGGGCCAAGCGAATTTCAGCCGCTGTCGGCTCAGCAGATGCTCATTTTCGCAGACAACCCCGTCTTCGGAATCGGCCACGACCTGGTGACCGAATATTTCAGGTTGATTCTGCCCCGGCAGGTTGGCATAAATCAGGGCCTGCATGGATTCAGCTTCCGCCAGCTCAGCGAAGATAGCCAGAATATGGACCTCTTCCCGTTGTGTCAAGCAACCGCGGCGGCCGGGAGGGGCATGGACTATAGACCGCATTGTTGAATTATGAGGGATTAACGAACAGCGGCACCGGCTCGAACCGGTTGACGTCGATCAGGCCGCTGTCGGTAATCTTCAACTCGGGTATGACCGCAAGCGCCAGGAATGCGAGCGTCATGAAAGGATCATGCAAGCGCGTGCCCATGGCCCTGGCGGACGCCATCAATACGCCCATCCGGCGATCGATCTCCTCGAGCGGTTCGGCGGACATCAAGCCGGCGATGGGAAGGGCCAAGCTTGCCTGCACCCGCATGTGCGATGCCACTACCAGCCCTCCGCCCATCCGGACAATCTCCGCAATGGCGGTATGCATGTCCTCGTCGTTGGTGCCGGCCACGATAATATTGTGGGAATCATGGGCGACACTTGAGGCCAGGGCGCCCTCTTTCAGGTTCAGACCGCGCACGAACCCCATACCCACCCGGGCCGAGCCGCTGTAACGCTCGACCACGGCAATTTTCGACAGATCCCGGTCCGGATCGGCCACGGCCAGACCATCGATTCGTCTCACGGCCACGATACTCTGGCCGGTGACGACCTGATCCGGCACGATATCGATGATGCGGATCCGATCGCCCTCGGCCCGGATGCGCAGATCGACTTTGGCAGGGTCCAGGTTCATGGCCCTCGGCACCCTGACGGGTCCGGGTTTTTTCACATTCGGCAGCAGCTTGCCCATTTGAGCTGTCAATTGACCGCGACAGTAGACCATTTCGGCTTTTATCGCATCGAGGTCCGAAAAAACCACCAGGTCGGCCTGCCGGCCGGGGGCGATGGCCCCCAGATGGTGTAAGCCGAAATAGCGTGCCGGGTTGATGGTGGCCATCTGAAGCGCCAAAACCGGTTCGATGCCCCGGGCGATGGCCAGACGCAGCATGTCGTCTATATGCCCGTTTTTCAATAATTCATGCGGGTGGCGGTCATCAGTGCACCACATCAGCTGCCGGCCTGATTGCGCGGTGACCACCGGCAGCAGAGCGGTCAGGTTCTTTGCAGTGGTCCCCTCGCGGATCATGATGTGCATCCCGGCCCTTAATTTCTCAGCGGCTTCATCGGCGGTTGTGCACTCGTGGTCGCTGTGTATCCCGGCCGCGGCATAGGCGCATAGCTCTTTGCCGGCCAGGCCGGGGGCATGCCCGTCAACCGGTTTGTTGTTCGCCCTGGCCGCATTGAGTTTGGCGATCACCTGGGGATCGCCATTTAGGACGCCCGGGAAATTCATCATTTCGGCCAAGGCCACCACGCGGCCGTTGCGCCAGTAAGGTTCCAGGTCTGCCGCCGAAAGCCGCGCGCCGGAAGTTTCCAAATCGGTTGCCGGCACGCAGGAAGGCAGCGAGTAGTAGATATTGATCGGCTGGCCTTTGGCCGACGCCAGCATATAGTCGATGCCCGCCGTCCCGAGCACGTTGGCGATCTCATGCGGATCGGCGATCACTGCGGTGGTGCCGCAGGCCACCACCCGGCAGGCAAATTCGGTGACGCTGGCCATCGAGCTTTCAATATGAACGTGGGCATCGATGAAGCCGGGAGCGACGTAGCGTCCCTTTAGATCCCGGACGGAGCGGGCCTCATACTCCCCAATGCCCACTATGGTGTCATCGGCGATCGCAATGCTGCCTGTTTGGATGTCGCCCGTAAAAACATTGACGATCCGGCAGTTGGCCAGCAGAAGATCGACCGGCACTTTCCCCAGGGCTGACTTGACGGTGGTTTCAATATTCATAGCGGTTCTCCCCGAACTTGTGCACCCAGGCGCCTGGCGGCCGACA
>Ga0210141_1000060_pt1 | contig 12262 bp, 9 predicted proteins | sample China_Galinas_Co_2_FD_184862 | JGI IMG/M metagenome (GOLD analysis project Ga0210141, IMG submission 184862) | Wetland microbial communities from San Francisco Bay, California, USA, that impact long-term carbon sequestration -... | ecosystem: Environmental > Aquatic > Marine > Wetlands ...
GGAGACATCCGGATAAACCTTTACGCCCCATGATTTAAGGTTTTCAACAATAAATTGAACGACTTTTTTATGTATGTCCTGCCCTTTGCCTTCCACAAACATGGGATTTCCGAATTTTATGTAGAGTTCCTTTTCGGGATCGACAGCGCCCATATCCTTGATGATTCTCCCATTACCTTGGAAGTCGGTCTTTAATGCCACCGGTACAACGGGAACGCCGGCCCTTTGTGCCAACTTAACCCCCATGGAATTGAAGGTTGTCTGGTCAAATGTGGCGCTTCGGGTAGCCTGGGGGAAAATGATAACGGAGCAGCCGTCGGAAATTAAAGCCCGTCCTTTTCCCATGACGGTTTTCAAGTCGCTTCTGGCATTTTTTCGTGTAACGGCGATGGGATGGATCGCCCTTATGATGGTGCCGAGAACCGGATACCTGAGCAGCCCTTCCTTGACCACAAATGTGACGTTGCCGAACGTAAGCAGTATACAAGGGAGAACAAGTGTGTCGAGCAGGCTCATATGGTTGGCAACGTACACAACCGGTCCCTTCAAATCCTCGAGAGCTTTCAATCCAGACACATGAAATTTTCCCCCTGCGGCCTCTGCAACTTTAAGGACACGAAGGGAACCTTTTCCCCAGGTTTTGCCTTCATAGGATCTTTTTCGTGCGGTCAGGCTTTCTGTCAGGATGGTAAAAAAAAGCTGGATATAATAGAGGAGTGTCGCCCATTTGTGACACTTCTTTACCAAAAATCGCCGTTTTTGGGGGCTATGATAGGAAAAATCGGTTTTGAGAAGATGCCAGAAGTGATCTATCTTCATGGTTCCTTTTCATGTTAATGACGATATACGCCGTCTCCGGTGAGGTTCAGACGGCATGCTTCGACGTTGGATTGTCCGGGGCTGATTCAATGTTAACAGCTAAAGGAATATTTTTTTTAAAACAGGTATAGAGAGATTCCAGGCGAAGTCTTTGCTGCGCCACGCAGCTTGAAAGAGACGCCAGGTTTTCACCGGGATATGGGGGGGTTTGGGCAATTTCAAGGCAAAAGTTAAGACCTTCTTCGAGATTCTTTTTGAAGTCGAGGAATGTTTTGATTTCTTTGGGTGTATAAGAAGAATTCGCGATTTGCTTTTCAAAATAGTCCACATACATCACAATTTCTTTGGCAAACATATGGGGGCGTTTTGATGAAACCAGGGACGGACGCCTTCCATAAATATGGTCTACCATCTCCTTTAGGGTGTACCGTCTATTAAACCATTCGATGTTGGGACCGGGACATATGGACTGGGGTGCGTTTTGCTCTTCAGCCAATCCCAACGCAATAAGTGCCCCGTTTCCTAAATGCTCACAAATACATGTTTTTACAACAACTTTTTCAATTAATTTTGCCTTTTCATCTGGTGAAATCTCCGCATTTTCGATCTCTTTCAGTTTTGCAGCTTGATACTTCCGCGAGGCCAAACAGATCGGTTTTTCGGTAAATTCGGTATTGGATATCAAAAAATGTTTTTGGCACGGAGAGCCGGGGCGTCCTTCCATCACCCTTTTACGGGTCCATAATTCTGATCCTGATCCGTGAACATTGTTAAAATAAATATTTAGCGGGGAAACGTCACTTAAATACAGATCCTTTCCCCGGGCCTGCCGCAGCAGTTCACGGGTGGATTCATCCACGCAGGTTGCCTCGGGAACCAGAAGAAAAGGACTGGCCAATCCTGTTAAATCCATGCCGAAATCTTCCGTGAGTCTGCGCACTTCACCGTGGATGCCGATTCCACCCTGAACGGTGATAAGGGGATGTTTTTTCATGGCCGATTCAGGATACTCCCATCCCATCTTGCTATAATACTTTTGTATGAGCGGTTTAAATTCCGCCATCAGACGGTTACGTTTATCCTTAAATTCTTTAAGAAGTGTCGGCAGTAAAATTCCATTGGAGGCGAAGGCATGGCCGCCGCAGTTTAGCCCGGATTCTATGCGGAACTCGTAAACCTCGAGGCCTTTTTTGGCTAAAAATTTCCCCTGAACCAAAGCGGAACGGAAATCACTCACTTTGAGAACAATCCGTTTTTTTATCCCACCCATTTTATCCCGGTAAAAGTCACGGAATTTGCTCATATAACTGTACAGGCGCTGATTAATACCTGCTGAAAATACAATCGAGGACTCCAGACAGCTGTTGGCATAGCCCCTAAGGCCTGATTTGGCATCGGTGAATTCTTGGCCCAGGGGATTGCCGTTTTTATCCAGGGGGGTCCGATCCACAGTGACCATAATGTTCACATCGATTGAGCCGGGTCTCATCCGCCGTGTCAGATCTTTCTCCAGGGCATCTCTTTCCTTGCCGCCCTTCATTTTGAGCAACTGGTTGTAATTTTTTTTCAGAATGCTGCTTTCGGGTAACAGATCAAAATATTTCCGCTTGTTGTTGTTTTCGAAAAACGGCTGCTTTTTTATATCTTCCATTTTTTTTTGGACAATTTCATGGACAATATCGAGGTAGGCTGAAATTCGTTTTGCCCGGCCGTCCGCTTCATCTTTTGGTATCTTGACATAATCGAGGCCGTACTCAGCAGCATAATATTTCCGGATTTTTTCGAGAAGAAGGTCATCTACGAGTGAAATAACCGATGAAATGCCAAAGGGCGCAACCCGGATGGGCGTATCGACGGAATAGCCGATACCCATCACCGGAATGTGAAACGTGTGTAAAGAATCGATCATATGCATAATATTATTTTAATAATAAATTACAATGGATTACCATCGCATTAGGATGGAACCAAAGGTCAATCCCGCCCCAAATGCAGTCAGCAAAACCGTCTGTCCCTGTTTTATTCGTCCGTCTCTGTTCCCTTCGTCCAGGGCGGTGGGGATCGTTGCGGCAGAAGTGTTGCCAAAGCGATCCACATTAACCAGAACTTTTTCCATGGGGAAGTCGAGACGATGGGCCACTGCTTCAATGATTCGATGGTTGGCTTGATGTGGAACGAACCAATCGAGATCATCGGGTGTCATATGATTTTTCTCCAAAGTTTGAAGGGCGGAATCGGCCAGCGTTTTTACAGCAACCTTGAAAAGTTCCTTGCCTTTCATTCTTAGTTTATTGAGTTTTTTTGCGTACCTTTCAGGTGTTACCTCCATATTTGATCCGCCGGCAGGAACATAAAGGAGTTCCCATAGACTTCCATCGGAAAGGAGATGGCTGGACAAAATCTGCCGGGCGGAATCTTCAGGGGTCTGTTCAACGATGGCAGCACCGGCACCGTCTCCGAATAAAATACAGGAACTGCGATCTTCCCAATTGAGAATGGGATTGAGGACTTCGGCGCCCACAACCAACGACGTAACTACTTGCCCGGATCGAATAAACCTTTCGGCAGTGGCCAGTCCATAAATAAATCCCGAACAGGCGGCATTGATGTCCATGCCCCAGGCTTTGTAGGCACCCATTTTATGTTGAAGCCAGCAGGCGCTGGATGGGAGTGGGGTGTCGGGTGAGCAGGTGGCATAAATAATTTGGTCAATATCTTCGGGTGACTTTCCCGCCATATCCAGTGCTTTTTGAGCTGCTGAAAAAGCAAGGGAAGAATTCCGTTCCTTTGGATTTTCAAGATTTGAAATCCGTCGCTCCTGAATTCCGGTTCTTTCAAGGATCCATTTTTCGCTGGTTTCGACGCCTAATCTTGCTAGGTTTTTAACGATGGTGCTGTTGGTGACACGATTTTTCGGAAAGGCCGATCCGGTCCCTGTGATCCTTGCTGCAAAATTCATAAATGTTAACTCTTTTTATGGTAACTTCATACCCCGTTCCCGAGACTGCAGGTTTGTTCGCTTCGCCGGCCATTGGGAGGTAAAAGCGAGCAGATCACAATTGGAATGACGGGGCAATAAAATTTTGGAATAATTCGTATTAAGGAATTCTATCTGTTTAAAAAAGGTTTTGTCCGATTTTTTCAATGTCCTGTAAAAATGAGAAAGACGATTCTGAGATTAAAAGGGATATCATCCCAAATAATGGTATAATTCCAATATCTTTGATTGCATTTTATCATGCTAAAGATAGTGGCTATATACAATACTTTTATCGGTCTATCAAGTCAGAAAAACGGAAAAAGCCTTTTGCGGAAAACCTTGAGTCACCAAAACCCGATGAAGAAATTGATTCAGATATATCTTTTGAGGATCAGGGCTGCGTTTGTTCCTCCGAAACCAAAGGAGTTTGTCATGGCCATATTGACATCCGTCTTTCGTGCGATGTTCGGAACATAGTCAAGATCACATGCTTCATCAGGATGATCAAGATTGATGGTCGGTGGAATGATGCCTTCAAAGATTGTCAGGGCTGTAAAAACCGTTTCGATTCCCCCGGCGCCACCCAGCAGATGACCTGTCATGGACTTGGTCGAACTTACGGGGATGAACGGTGCTTTTTCTTTGAATACAGACTTGATCGCTTTTGTCTCGTAAACATCGTTAAGCTGGGTTGAAGTCCCGTGGGCATTGATGTAATCGATCCTGTCATAGGGAATTCCCGCATCATCGATGGCAGCGGCCATACATCGGGCGGCCCCTTCACCATCCGGAGCTGGTGCGGCCATATGAAATCCGTCTCCGCTCATCCCATATCCACATATTTCAGCATAGATGCGGGCGCCCCTTTCTAATGCGGATTCGAGTGTTTCAAGAACGAGAATGCCACACCCTTCGCCGACGACAAATCCATCCCGGTCACGGTCAAACGGACGGGATGCCTTTTCCGGTTCATCGTTCCGGACAGAGAGGGCTTTCATGGCGTTGAAGCCGGCAATACACGTGGGTGTTATAACGGACTCCACCCCTCCGGTTATCATGGCGTCGGCCCCACCTCTCTTGATGATCTTGAATGCATCGCCGACGGCGTGGGTTCCTGCGGCACATGCGGTGGCAATGGAAGAATTGGGTCCTTTGGCACCCAAATAAATTGAAATCATCCCGGGGGCCATGTTGCCGATCATCATGGGGATAAAAAACGGATTTACCCGTTTGGGGCCTTTATTTTGAAGGATAGAGGTGGTTTGTTCGAGCAAATTGAGTCCGCCAAGGCCGCAGCCCGTGACAACACCGATCCTGTTTTGGTTGGTGACGTCTATCTTTAACCTGGAATCTTCCACAGCCATTTGGGATGCTGCAACAGCATATGCGATAAAGGTCTGGGTACGCTTGGCTTCTTTTTTGAGAAGAAAATCCTCAGGGTGAAAACCTTGGACCTCTCCGGCAATCTTGGTGTCGAATCCGGAAGTGTCAAATCGCGTTATTTCGGCAATCCCTGATTGGCCTTTACACAGCGCAGTCCATGTGTCATCAACACCGATACCCAGGGGCGTAATAAGCCCCAGACCCGTAATAACGACCCGTCTGCTCAATAAGTCTCCTACAAACCGGCATTTTAAAACCGGTTTCTCAATGGTTTTTTCGATCTTAATTGACCGGCATGCTCCCCGGTGCCCTCGTCTTTTATGGCAAGGGCCCGGGGAGCTTCACATTAATGGGCGCCAATGTAATCGAAGGCGTCTTTAACGGTTACCAGTTTTTCTGCTTCTTCGTCGGGAATATCAATATCGAACTCCTCTTCCATGGACATGATCAACTCGACAAGGTCCAGTGAATCTGCACCCAGGTCATCCACAAAAGACGCTTCCGGTACAACTTCATCGAGATCAACGCTTAGCTTTTCCGCAATTATTTTTTTTACTTTATCCTCAATTGACATTCAGTTTACCTCCTTTAATAGATATCAAATATACATTCCACCGCTCACATGAATTACCTGGCCAGTGATGTAAGATGCACTTTCAGAAGCCAGAAAAGCAACTGCTGCTGCAATGTCTTCGGGTTGCCCCGCACGTCCCAGGGGGACCTGACTCAGCATTGCATTCCTTGCTTTTTCCGAAAGTGACGCCGTCATATCTGTTTCTATAAACCCCGGTGCAATTGCATTGACCGTAATGCCGCGGGGGGCAAGTTCTTTGGCAGCTGTTTTTGTGAGCCCGATTAAGCCCGCCTTTGAAGCCGAATAGTTTGCCTGTCCCACATTGCCGGTTACGCCGACAACCGACGCCATATTGATAATACGGCCATAACGCTGCTGCATCATGACTTTAGAAACAATTTTTGTGCACGTGAATGCACCTTTTAAGTTTATATTTAAGACAGCATCCCAGTCCTGTTCTTTCATGCGGACCAAAAGCCCGTCTTTGGTGATACCGGCATTGTTTACCAGAACGTCGATCCGTCCGGTTTTGTCGATGATCTCTTTAAAAAAATCAACAACCTCATTTTCTTCTGCAATGTTAACACTTTTACTTGCTGCAGAACCCTGTGCTTTGGCGACGAGTTTTTCGGTTTCAGCAGCAGCGGCAGCTTCGGCATCGGGATCACTTGGAGAAAAATAATTAAAAAAAATACGGGTGTCCGGTGCTGCCAACGCGATGCAGATAGCACGACCAATCCCCCTCGATCCCCCTGTAACGATAACAATACGTTGGTTTTGTTCCGCCATGATTACCTCGCAAACAATATGTCTGCAATCAGATCCATGTCATTTATGACATTCGGACAGCTGCAAACCAGTTGATTATAGGAATGGGTTTTCATAAACTCGTGGGCTTTTTCTTGATCAAATACACCGGAGCCCATCAATATCCTAAGCGCGTTTCGGGAAACAAGCTGCGCGACTTCTTCCGCAAAGATCCTCGACATGGCGTTGATCTCTTCAGCGTCCGGGCTGCCGTCTTTTGAGAGGGCCACCGCTTTGCGCGCCAAACTTGCGCCAACCTCCACATGGGTCATCATATCCGCCAATAAGAACATGACGTGCTGCTTCCGGGTCAGCCGGTTGTCATGGGCCAACATGATGGTATCATTTAAAACCCCGGCTGCAAGCCCGTAGAACCGACACCCGGCATGGTTTATAACACCATCGAGCGTTTCCATTTCCCGGGAAATGGATTGGTAGAAATCGCCCTTTGACTTGCGCGTTTCCTTCCATCGAAACGTGCTGATGATGCTCTGTTGAATTTCGCTCGTCCCTTCGTAAATACAGGTGATCTTTACATCCCGTTTGATCTTTTCCACTTCAAACTCTGTGATATAACCATAACCGCCAAGGGCTTGGATGGCATCGTTGGCCGCCTTGTCGGCAGACTCGGTGGCAAACAACTTGGCAATGGAACCTTCCACATGAAGCTCAGATTCGCCCGAATCGATTCTGAGGGCAATTTCGTCCATATAGGCCTTTGCGGCTTCGAATCTTACGGCATGGGGGACGATTAGTTTGTGGGTGTAGCCTTGTTTTTCGGACAGGGGCGATCCAAACTGTATCCGTTCTTTGGCATATGGGATTGCAATCTCAATTGCCGCTTGGCCGGCGCCCAGCGCCATGGCGGCGACCATCAACCGGGTATATCCAAAAACCTTGCCGGCATGTTTCATACCCATACCGGGCACCCCCCCAACGAGATTATCAACCGGAACGAAAACGTCCGTGAAAGACAGCGGAGAAGTGTTGGAAGCCCGGATACCGTGTTTCTCTTCTCCCTTGCCCTGAACAAACCCTGGCGTTCCCTTTTCCACAACAAAAAAGGCCGGTCCTTCCGGGGTTTTGGCCAGAAGGGTAATAAAATCGGCATACCCTCCGGTGGAGATAAATTGCTTTGTACCGTTAATAACATACCCTGTGACGTCACCGGCGTCGTTTTGTACCGGTTCAGCCTTGGTTTTTAGTGCCGCAAGATTACTGCCGGCACCGGCTTCGGTGACCGCATATGCCACCAGGGAATTCCCTTTCGCAATTTTGCCCAGCCAGTTTGATTTTTGCTCCTCGGTGCCGCCGACAATGATGGGTTCGGAACCGAGCTGGATGGCAAAAAAAGCGGTGCCAATGCCCAGGCATATCTTACACATTTCAAGAATGACTTCACAGCAGTCCCGGGCACCGCCGCCCATACCGCCATAGGCTTCGGGGATAAATAGAAGCTGTAGCCCGATGTCCGGTTCCAGCATCTCACGGATGGTTTCTTCCGGAAAGAATTCGTTTTTGTCATATTCCAGAATTTTTTCCCGGGTTAAAAGACGGGTTTTAAGTTGTCTCACCGTATCTATGACCATCTGTCTTAGTTCGGGATCCAATCCATTGGGTACAGGTCCTTTATCGTTCACAGATTCTGTCATCAATATCATCCTTTTTTTTGTCCGATTTCAGATTATCACATGGCCGCTATCGGTAGTTTGGCCAAGATATACATGATTCGGGAAATATAAAATCATCGTAATGAGGACGGCAGATTTGACGCTGAGTTGCGGGTTCCCGGTGAATCCGTCAATTACACAAATTGACTTAACTCCATATCGGTCCGACATGGTTATGAGTAAAATCGATGTATAAATAATTGAATTAATTGCATTTTACTCCTTAGCCAATGACTCAGCTTGGGTTTGTGGCTCTAGTAATTTAAACAAGAATGATTGTCAAGGGTTTTTCATAACAAAAAAGAATTGACAGTTTTATCTTGACTCATCGTCGGTTTTTTTGTATCAAAAAATTTTGTAAATTGAGGGATCGTCTAACGGCAGGACGACGGGTTCTGGCCCCGTTAATCCAGGTTCGAATCCTGGTCCCTCAGCCAAGCATTACCGACGGGCTATGTGGTATTTGCATAGCCCGTTTTTTCTTGACAGACGCTTCCTCACTGCATCTTTGGCTTTGATTTTGGTTTCAATGCCCTGCCGCTTTCCCCGGGAACTTCATTAACGAATATTCGTTCCAAATTTCCTGCAACCTATTGGCCAGACACGATAATATTTACATGCGATAGGTTTTTTGCTATATTTAAATACATCCAATCCACCCAAAATTCACGAGAGTTTACAACGTGGAGAAAAAGACCGACTCACAATCGTTCGTAAAGGAACAGACCAATTGGGCCCATGAGCGAACACGTTTGGCCAAAGAACGCACATTTGCGTCCTGGCTCCAAACCGGTTTATCCTCAACAGCGGTGGGGTTGGCACTGATGAAACTCTTACCGTTCGTGGAACCTCGATGGCTGTTGCATGTCATTGGAATTCTCTTTGGGGCGCAGGCTGCATCGTCTTTGTTATGGGTTACAGAACCTATCACATCGTCATCAAGAAGCTGGAAAAAGAAGGGTTTAGAGGGATTCCGTCGGCACTCATGGGGATGTTGACTTCTGCATTGTTACTGGGGGCAATCCTCGGACTTGTTCTTATTATTATGGACTGATTCGAAGCTATTTCGAAGATCCTTATCGTGCGTAGCCCCATTCATTCATACGTCGATAGGCATAAGTGGCGTATTCCCCCTGTTGCACAAATTGTAAATAGCGACGGTATTCTTTGGCGGCTTCTGGAATATGCTGCATTTTTTCCTGGGAATAACCTTTAAAAAAAACGGTATTGGGGTTGCCGGGTAACAATCCTTCATAGATGTTAAAATCTTCATAGGCGCCTTCGAAATCTTTTAAATGAATTTTCGCAAAACCGCTGAAATGATAGGCCTGGGCTTCTTGTGGATAGACTTTTTGGGCCATTTCTGCGTATTGGCGTGCCACCGCGTATTTTTTTTGGATCAGCTGGCTGGTGGACATATAGGCCAGTGCGGCGTAATCGTTGGGGGCGTGTTTTAAAGCTATTCTGAAATGGTCGTCGGCTTGGCTGTAGTTGCCCTTTCCCATTTCTTTTTCGCCATTTTGCATCTCTTCGATGGCCTCTTTTTGGGCGCGCAGTCGGGCGGTATTGTCCATATAACGTTCCCGGTATAAGGGGCGGTTTAAGGCTGACTTATATTTTGAATTAACGGTTTCAACCACGGTTTTATAACGTTCCTCACCCATTGGATGGGTGGCAAACATTAATTCGATGGCGCCGGGCTTGTGCTTTGAAAGGCTTTGGAGCATCTCCATCAAACCGATCATGCCCTGTGGGCTATAATTGCTTCGAACCATATATTCCATCCCCAATCCATCGGCTTCACGCTCGTTGTCTCGGCTGTAGGAAGCCAGCAGCGCACCGGCTCCAATTGCACCTATCTGGGATGCCAGCTGGCCATACAAGGCCCCCTGGGTCCCTGCCAATACGGAGACGCTGCCGACAACCGTTTGGGTCAGTAGGGCTTTTGACATTTGTTGGGCGGTATGTCGTGCGTTTACGTGGCCCAATTCGTGCCCCAACAGGGCAGCCAATTCAGCTTCGTTGTCCAGGGCCAATAGAATCCCCCGGGTGGCGGCAATGCTGCCGCCCGGAAATGCATAGGCATTTACATAAACTGCATTTACCCCTCGGAAAGAGTACGGCAGGTGTGGACGATGGGTCTGTTTTGCCAAGTTTTTTCCGGTCCGGTCAATATAATCATTAAGATTTTTGTCTTGAACCGGGCCGTAATCCGTCGAGAACTGAATTAAAGAGTTCTGCTTATCGAGTTTTATCTCGTCGTCTTCGGATACCAGCATAAACTGAGATTTTCCCGTGACCGGATTGGTGGCACACCCGACCATTAAGCCTGCTGCGGCAATGGACGAGAGCCATAAAAAGTCGCGTCGCGTTATCCCATGTTTTGGGGTCATCCAGAAAGGTTTGTGTCGCATATCTCCACCTGATTTTATGGGGTTGTCCGCCCGCCATCCGAGCAGGGTGAGAGATTTAATATGGGATCGTCTAATATGCAGTAAAAATGATACCCCGAGTAGGGGCAATAAAAGTGAGATACCGAAAGTCAGGCGCGTTGTCAATAATCGAATTTTAAAAACTTCGCGCAATTTCAGAGGGTTTGAATATAAAGGGCCGGTTCGGAAGATTCGGGATGTTTTTTCTGAAATTTAGCGGGAAATCTCATCCGGTTAAAGTTTATTTTAAAATGTCTCTATGTAATAACACAGGGTTAAATGACTATATGTTGTATGGTTTTTTGTTTGACATACAAGATGCATTGTTCTATAGAATATTTAATAATAATTCTTTGGGGTTCGCATCACCTGCCACCAGAGAAAATACGCAACCGGATGATCCGGATTCTCATGGGGTTGCTATCCGAGTATGTGATTGAGGGAAAAAATAGGACATCTTTGCAGCATCGTTAAATTTCTTGAGCAATTTAAGGGACTATCTTCGGTTTTTGGACTCTGTTTTTCAAGGGGTGCAAAACGTATATGATTTTTAATGTATTCAAAAAATCGGCTTTATGGCGAAAAAGGAGAAAGAAATGATGGATAAAAAGATCATAAAACGCCCGTTGCTTTTGTGTTTTGGCATCATGGCAATTGGAATGGTTGTCTTTGCCAATCCCGCAACAGCTACGGAACCCGTTGAACAACAGGGTCTTGTGGACAAGGCGCGGGTTATTTTTGAAAACTTTATGGTCGATGACCAGAATTTCGGGGAGTGGTTTCGAAAAAATCTCCACGAAGCCAAAGCACTGTTGATCGTCCCGAATTTGCTCAAAGGCGGGTATTTTGTGGGCGGGTCCGGCGGTAGCGGCGTACTTGTTGTCAAGGACGTGAAAACAGGCCTATGGAGCCAACCCGCCTTTTACACCATGGGTTCCGTGACCCTTGGACTGCAGATCGGTGCCGAGGCCGCGGAAGTGGTTATGATGGTGAGGACCCAAAAGGCCGTGGATAAGCTACTCACATCCTCTTTCAAGCTCGGGGGGGATGCCTCTATCGCTGCTGGGCCGGTGGGTGGTGGGGCCAAATCGAATGTCACGACCGACATTATTTCCTATACGCGAGCCAAAGGCGCCTATGCCGGAATTTCACTGGAGGGCGCTGTGATCGCCACCCGGGATAAATGGAATCAGGCCTACTACGGAAAGGCGGTGATGCCTGTGGAGATCCTTGTTGAAAATTCTGTGAGTAACCCGGGCTCAGCCGAACTCCGTGAAGCCCTGGGGAAGGCGATCAAATAGGATCGCCCGACATTCCTTTCACCGATCAAAAAAGAAGTAAAGACAACAAGATATTTGGACGATGCCCCATTAAAAAGTTGTCTGAACCTATCCGTCTTGTGAGAAACTCGCGTTCGCCAAATTTTTGACCTGCCGGTAATATCTGACGGAATCTGTGGAGTAAAGGCAGAGGGCTGTCCATATCAGAACAAAGGTCGTTGTTTGGGCCCTTGAAATCGGTTCGTTGTACAAAAAGACACCCAAAAGGAACATACAGCTGGGTGCAATATACTGCAGGAAGCCAACGGTCGAAAGGT
>Ga0210141_1000061_pt1 | contig 12190 bp, 10 predicted proteins | sample China_Galinas_Co_2_FD_184862 | JGI IMG/M metagenome (GOLD analysis project Ga0210141, IMG submission 184862) | Wetland microbial communities from San Francisco Bay, California, USA, that impact long-term carbon sequestration -... | ecosystem: Environmental > Aquatic > Marine > Wetlands ...
CTCAGGGGTAACGATCTCGCCATCGATGACAAAAAAGATGTTCATGGCCCCGACTTCTTCCAGGTATTTTTGTTCGACACCGTCGAGCCAGAGCACCTGGGTGTAGCCCTCATCGTGAGCCTGTTGGCCGGCCAGAAGGCTGGCGGCGTAGTTGCCCGGTGTCTTGGCCTCCCCCACCCCACCGCGAACCGCGCGCACGTAGTCTCTGGTGACCAGGATTTTGATCGGATTGAACCCTTCCGGATAGTAGGCCCCCACCGGGGAAAGGATGATGAAATAGCGATAGGTGTGCGACGCACGTACGCCCAGGAAGGGATCGGTTGCTATCACGGTCGGCCGGATATACAGGGAGGTTCCGGCGGCTTTGGGGACCCAGTCTTTTTCGACTGCCACCAGCCGTTTTAAGGATTCCAGCGCGAAATCAGGATCGAGCTCCGGCATGCACATTCGACGGCAGGAACGATTCATGCGTTTGATGTTCTGATCCGGCCGAAACAGCTGGATGTTCCCTGTATCGGTGCGGTAGGCTTTCAAACCTTCGAAAACACCTTGACCGTAGTGCAGAAACATCGTGGCCGGATCCATCGAAAAGGGGCCATAGGGCTCAATTCTCGGGTCATGCCAGCCTTTTTCCGGATCGTAATCCATGTTGAACATGTAGTCGGTGAACAGGGTACCGAAGCCGAGATTTTTATCGTCCGGTTTGGGTTTCAGGGTTTCGGCACGTGTGAATGTCAGCTGCATTGGAACCTCCTTGTTTAAACGAACTATCGCCCGTATTACCTCCGGCGGCGGTTTTTATCGCGACGCCCAACCAAACTGGCGAGCGCCCTTAACGATACAGTATATTTTCTAAAGAAATCAAGATCTAAGTTGATCGACCGCGTAATTTCGTGGTGAAAGGTTTGACATTTCGGGGTTCATCCTCTAACTAAGGTCCATCGACAGTCATTATCCCAAGCCCAGGTTCTGATGGGCAAAACGCAGAGCGTCAAAACGAACGGGTTGAAAAATACGCTGTGCGCTGTGCGTTTGACTGGTATAAACCCGTTAAGAAGATTAAATACAGAAGTATGGTCCAAGCCATACTGAAAGGAATAAAGTAATGAGTGATAGAGATAAACTGGCTTCGATAGAGCCCAAACGGCTGAGCTCAAAGAGCGCTTTCCGTTTTCGATGCCACAAGGATGTCGGCTGCTTCACTCAATGCTGCCGGGACATCAACATTATCCTGACCCCCTATGATATCATTCGGCTGAAAAACAGGCTCGAACTGACCTCGCAGGAATTTCTGGCCATCTACACTGAACCGCAGCTGCTGGAAAAAACAGGCCTGCCGGTAGTTACCTTGAAGCTGCTGGAGGATGAAGCCGGTCCGGATGCCGCCAAGCCCTGTCCGTTCGTTCGTGATGAAGGTTGTATCGTTTATGCAGACCGACCGACAACCTGCCGCTATTATCCGCTGGGTGTGGCCTCGATGAGCTTCAAGCAAGAATCCGGTGAGGATGAATTTTACTTCTTCGTGCACGAGCCCCATTGCCTTGGATTTGAGGAAGAAAGGCAATGGACCGTGGCCGAATTCCGCCAAGATCAGGGCGTTGACGTCTACGACCGCATCAATGCCGAATGGACCGACCTGGTGGTCAGAAAACGCTCATTTCCCCCCAACATGCAATGGACCGAACAAACCCGGAAGATGTTTTTTATGGCCAGTTACAATATCGACAAGTTCCGGGATTTTGTTTTTAACAGCTCTTTTCTGGATCGCTACGATATTGACCAGCAGACCCTGGGCCGGTTGCAAGAAGACGAGGTGGCCCTTCTGCAATTCGGTTTGAGATGGATCAAATGGCTGGTTTTCAAGGTGGGAGATTTCCAGCTGAAATCGAAATAACCGTTACCCGTCGGCCGGTTAGCCCGTTAAGCCCGAAAGCAAAAACTTTTGACTTCAACCACTGGTGATCCCTCATCTGGCCGGACTGACCGGCAACGGGCATAAAGGGCCAACCGGCCAACTTCAATACGCGTCGTAGGCCAATCCTTCCCAGTTGGCTGGATTCTCAAGCCGCTCACCCAGATCAACCCCGAAAAAATCAGCCACCGGCTGCAGAATTTCAGGTGAATTGCGGTAAACCGATCGAACGGCGGCCAGCACGGTGTTGAGCCCGTTCGGCGACAGCTTTCCCAGAGGTTGCCGGCAAGCCCCCGAGGGCATTCCCAAAATGGATGCCAGTGCCTTGTAGGCCAGCGGGTTGCGCGCCCGGCAGACCACTTCGCCAAAGGGTGTCTGTTCGGTTGTCTTCACTGTGACCAACTCGAACAGCGGCTGCAGCTTTTGCTCCAGAATCCTGGCTTTTTCAGTCTCGCCGGAATTGATAAGTGACGCCATCTCGACCACTGCTCTGGGCGCTACGTTGGAGGCCACCGAAATGACCCCGGCGGCGCCGATGGTCGGATCCGTCATCATCGCCAACGTCATGCCGTCATCGCCGGACAATATCATGAAATCGGCTCCGCAGCATTGGCGTGTGCGGCGCATGTTCTCCAGGCTGGCGGTGGCCTCCTTCACGGTCCTGACATTCGGATAGGCCTTGTACAACAGGCCCAGATCTTCCGGAAAAAGCTGGGCGCCGGTTCGGCCGGGGATCACATAGGGAATGATATCCAGGCCGGGAAAGGCCGCCGCCACCGGTGCCACATATTCTTTGCGAATCTCCTGTGAACTGGGCCCGTTGTAGTAAGGGTCCACCAGCAGAACCGCGTCGGCGCCGGCATCGGCCGCGTGGGCGGTTGCCGCCATGGTCTCTTTGGTGTTGTTGCTTCCGGTTCCGGCGATGCAGCTGCAGTTGTTCTTTGCTTTGCGGGCGATAAATTCAATCACCTGATTGTGCTCTTCCCAGTTCAAGACCGGGCTTTCGCCCGTGGTGCCGACAGCCAGGATGCCGGCGACCCCGTTTTCGATCTGGAAATCCGTCAGGCGCTCCAGGCCGTCCCAGTCAATCTGCCCGTTGGCGAACGGCGTGATAATTGCGGTGTAACATCCAGGTTCCATAATAACCCCCAAAGCACTTTATTATTCCGGTCGGCGCGACCGGGAAAGCGGTTTACCTTGGAACGGTAGATAAAAAGCCCCGTCGATGTCAAGCAAAATGTGCGCGCACCGGCACGGGCCTTCGGCTTTTCCCTTTTGACATTTGGCACCGTTATTCTTAATATAGCTTCGACCTCCTGCGGCCGAATATGAAATGAAAGGAAATTTCCGGATATGCCCAAACCCAAAAATGTCGACGAGTTCATTGCACAACAAAAGGCGGCCATCGCCCAGAATCCGGAGTGCGGCAACTCCTATTACAATCTGGCAGTGGCCTACATGGGGCAGCAGCGCTACGACGAGGCCGAGCGTGAACTGCACCTTGCGATTGAAAACAGCCCTTCTCTGGCCGAAGCCTATGTCCTGCTGGGCGGAATTCGGTTGCAGAGCGGTGATATTGACGGATGTCTGCACTACAACCGCATGGCCATCAAGGCCAGGCCCGGATTTTCAGAGGGGTACGGCAACATCGGCTTCGTTGAACTGCAGCGCGGAAATGTCGATGAGGCCATCAAGAACCTGGAGCGCGCCACGGCTTTTAATTTCCGGTTTGTGCAGGCCTTTGCCAACTTGGCCAATGCCTATCTGATGAAGGGCCGCGTGGACGATGCCGTCGAAACCAATTTGAAAGCCCTCAAACTCCAGCCGGATTTTGCTCCGGCCCACAATAACCTGACCATCGCCTATCTCGAGAAAGGCGATCATGCCGCCGCGCTCAGCCACTGCGACAAGGCGGTCGAGCTTGGTTACGAGGTGGCACCGGAAATTCTCAAGGAGATCGAAAAATATCGCCAACCTTAACCCCAGCGCTTCGAAAACCCCGCTGATTTCTTTTTTTTTGGAGACCGCCCGCCATCCGGTTGATCGGAAATGGCCTCTGTGGCAGGAGCCATTGCCGCTGGGGCCGCGGGGGCGCGGTTCCCCGCCACCGGCAGTTGGCCTGCGGCTTTTAACCTATGCTGATTATTTTGATGCGGTTTCGCGATTTCTGACCGCTGATGATTGTTTTCGGCTGCACAAGGCCCTGATGCAGCGGTTCGGGAAGCCGGTGGGGGCCAGTGGAATCCGACGCATCCAGGTGTTTTTGGTCAAGCACGGTGAATTTTATCACCCGGCCCGGATCGAACTGGACCTGGGCTTGCTGCAGCCCAGCTTCGTGCTCAACGTGGCTGTCTCGGAGGCCGGCCGGGCCTGCCTGGAAGAAGAATGCCGCAGCCTCAACCGCCTCGCCGGCCACACCGGTGCCGGCTATATCCCAAGGGCCTACGTCAAGGGAATGGTGAGCGCGCCCAACCACCCGGACCTGAAGATGTGGCTGGGCGAATGGCTCGACGGGTTTCACGAGTTTCACTGGTCACGAAATGAGGCCGATGACGGGCTGTTGCTGGCCGTCTGGGACCCGCAGGCTGGAAAGCGATATCTGAATGCGCAGCAGATCGGTGCGGTCTATTCCGGGGCGGCCGCCATTCTGACCCATTTTTTCGATTTGACCTCCTTCGAGCAGATTCATCCCTGGCATCATGGGGCCGGTGATTTTGTGGTTCGACAGCAGGGCGACGTCATCGACGTTCGCCTGGTCACCGTCAGGGGCTACGCCAGTCTTTTGTCAGCGCCGCCGCAATCTTCCGGGGCTCAACCAGATGCCGCTTTGACGCTTCAGATGCTGCTGCTTTTTCTGGTGCGGTTGTCACTGCGGATGCGGTTGGATCGATTGGATGGCGTTGGAGAGCTTCTCTGGGCCGATAAGACGGTTGTGACCCACACGGTTGACGGGTTTCTCACGGCACTGGCGCAAAAGCCGCCGCCGCCGCAGTTGCCGGATTCCCCGCTGCGCTGTTTCGCCTATTTTTTCTCCCGGTGTTCCGAGACCGACCTGCAGGAAATCACGGCCGCGGTGGTAGCCGCCTACCGGCCCGGTCATCCCGAAAAAAATCTCCTGCAGCGGACGTTTCAGGCCCATGCGGCCGAATTGTTCGCAGCCCTCGAGGTCGGTCTGGTTTTGTGACGGCGGCGCGTCCATCCGCAACCCTCAAAATCACCATATAAAGTAGACTTTATCACCCCCTTGCCCAAGATAAAGGATAGCCAGCGACTCTGCCGCCTGAACCCTCTGTGGCCGTGCTTTTTTATTGACAATAATAAAGATTGATTCTATATCTTCCCCTTGATCCATGATCTCGAACGACAATCCAAAAATTTGAATACATATTGAAAATCAAATAGATTGAGAGGAGGTGACAGGAGGCATCCCCCCATAGTTTTTGACGTTTTTTTGGTACCATTACAATTTCAACCAAACTGGAGGTAACTAATGGCGAAACACGAAACCCCTATGCTGGACCAGCTCGAAAGCGGGCCCTGGCCCAGCTTCGTGTCGGATCTGAAGCAGCATGCCGAGGTAAGGGCAAAAAATGCAGAAAATATTGAATTTCAGATCCCCCAGGATGTGGTCGAGGACCTCTTGGGCGTGCTCGAGTTGTCCTATAAGCACGGCCGAACCCACTGGAAACACGGCGGCATCGTCGGTGTTTTCGGGTACGGCGGCGGCGTCATCGGCCGGTACTGCGATCAGCCCCAGCAGTTTGCCGGTGTGGCCCACTTTCACACCATGCGCATCAATCAGCCCGGTGGAAAATTCTACACTGCCGAATACCTGCGCAGTCTCTGCGATCTGTGGGACTTTCGCGGCAGCGGCATCACCAACATGCACGGCTCCACCGGTGATATCATCTTCCTGGGGACCACCACTCCTCAGCTGGAAGAAATATTCTACGAAATGACCCACAAGTTCAACCAGGACCTGGGCGGATCGGGTTCCAACCTGCGCACCCCTTCGGACTGCATCGGTCAGGCCCGCTGTGAATACGCCTGCTACGATACCCAGGCGCTGTGCTATCATCTGACACAGGAGTACCAGGATGAGCTGCATCGCCCGGCTTTTCCTTATAAGTTCAAGTTCAAGTTCGATGGCTGCCCCAACTGCTGCGTGGCCTCCATTGCCCGGGCCGACATGTCCTACATCGGCACCTGGCGCGATGACATCCGCATCGACCAGGAAGCGGTACAGGCTTATATCGGCGGCGAAATCGCCCCCAACGCCAACGATCACAGCGGCCGTGACTGGGGCGCCTTTGACATCGAAAAAGAAGTGATCGGTCTCTGCCCCACCGAGTGCATGTGGATGGAAGGCGGCAAACTGATGATCGACAACAAGGAATGCAACCGCTGCATGCACTGCATCAACGTGATGCCGCGGGCACTGCGGATCGGTGAGGACAGGGGACTTTCCATCCTTGTCGGCGCCAAGGCCCCGATTCTGGACGGCGCCCAGATGGGCTCCCTGCTGGTGCCTTTCATCAAGGCTGAGGAACCCTATGACGAGATCAAGGAAGTGATCGAGGGCATCTGGGATTGGTGGATGGAAGAAGGCAAGAACCGCGAGCGGCTGGGCGAGCTGATCAAACGCCAGGGCTTCCAGAGGCTGCTGGAAGCCACCAATATCGCTCCGGATCCGCGCCACGTTTCCGAGCCGAGGTCCAACCCCTACATTTTCTGGAAAGAAGATGAAGTCGAGGGCGGTTGGGATCGCGACGTCAACGAATTCCGTAAATATCACCAGAGATAAGGGGGTCAACCAATGGCATTTATTTCTTCCGGATACAATCCAGACAAACCGATGGCAGATCGGATCACCGATATCGGACCGCGTAAATTCGATGAGTTCTATCCTCCGGTGATTGCTGCCAATAAAGGCAAATGGCTATATCACGACGTCATCAAACCGGGCGTGCTGGTTCATGTGGCCGAATCCGGTGACAAGGTTTTTACCGTGCGTTGCGGCGGTGCCCGCCTGATGAGCACCACCCACATCCGCGAGATCTGCGAAATCGCCGAAAAACACTGCGACGGATACCTGCGGTTCACCACCCGCAACAACATCGAGTTCATGGTGGACGATGAGTCCAAGGTCGACCCGCTGATCAAGGACCTTGAGAGCCGCAAGTTCGACGGCGGCAGTTTCAAGTTCCCGGTGGGCGGCACCGGCACCTCGATCACCAACATCGTGCACACCCAGGGCTGGATCCATTGCCACACACCGGCCACCGACGCGTCCGGTCCGGTCAAGGCCACGATGGACGTGCTTTTTGACTATTTCAAAGAGCACAAACTGCCGGCCAAGCTGCGTGTCTCACTGGCCTGCTGCCTGAACATGTGCGGCGCGGTGCATTGCTCGGATATCGCCATTTTGGGATATCACCGCAAGCCGCCGATGCTCGACCACGAATACCTGGACAAGATGTGCGAGATCCCCCTTGCCATCGCGGCCTGTCCGACGGCGGCGATCAAGCCCACCAAGATCGAGGTGGGCGGGGCCAAGCTCAACAGTGTGGCCGTCAACAATGACCGCTGCATGTTCTGCGGCAACTGCTACACCATGTGCCCGGCCATGCCGCTTGCCGACCAGGAAGGGGACGGCATCGTCATCATGGCCGGCGGCAAGGTGTCCAACCGGGTCAGCACGCCGAAGTTTTCAAAAGTCGTCGTGGCCTTCATTCCCAATGAACCGCCGCGCTGGGGCAAAACCACTGACTGCATTTTGAACATGGTCAAGGCTTACGAAAAGGGCGCCAACAAGTACGAGCGCCTGGGCGAGTGGGCCGAGCGCATCGGTTGGGAGCGGTTCTTCGAGGTCTGTGAGCTCGAGTTCACCCACCATCTGATCGACGATTTCCGTGATCCGGCCTATTACACCTGGCGTCAGACCAGCCAATTCAAGTTCTAGACGCCGTCACGACATTCCCGGGGGGCGCCGCAGGCGCCCCCTGGTTTAATTAAAGCGAGGTCAACCATGGATTACGAAGAGGCAAAAGCCAAGATCGTCGAGGAATTGACCCGAAAGGCCAAATCCAAGTCCAAATTTTACTTCAACGATCTGTCTAAAATTCTCGAGCTCAAGCCCCGGGAAGCCAAAAAAATTGTCAACAAATTGGTGGAAGACGGTATTCTCGAGTACTGGTCCAGCGGCAGCACGTCCATGTACGGCTTGACCGGCACGGGCAAACAGGCTCACGCTGAGCACGAAGACTAAGCCACCAGAGCTCAGCCGATCGATGCTGAGATCATTCGGCGCCATACCATGCAGGCAGACAGAATGCGGGCGCCCCGCTTAATAGTCGCCGCTCTGCGCGGCGGTTCGGGCAAGACCATCCTGTCCCTGGGAATCATCGCGGCCCTGCAGCAGCTGGGTTATCGGGTTGCGCCATTCAAAAAAGGTCCGGACTATATCGATGCGGGCTGGCTTGCCCTGGCGGCAGGCCGGCCCTGCTATAATCTGGACTCCTTTCTATTGTCCGCCGGTTGTATCCTGGACTCCTTCCGATCCCACTCCCGGGACGTCGACATCTCCGTTATTGAGGGTAACCGCGGCCTTTACGACGGCATCGATCTTGAGGGCAGCACCAGCACAGCCGAACTGGCCAAGCTGCTGCACGCGCCGGTTTTATTGTGCGTGGACTGCACCAAGACCACCCGGACGATGGCCGCGGTTATTTCCGGCTGCCGCCAGTTCGACCCGGCCGTTCCCTTAAAAGGCGTCATCCTGAACCGGGTGGCGGGTTCGCGCCATGAAAAAATTCTGCGCAACTGCATCGAGCAATTCTGCGGATTGCCGGTGATCGGGGCGGTGCCCAAGCTGGAACGCCAGATTTTTCCGGAACGCCACATGGGGCTTGTGCCGACCCCGGAGCATGACTGGGCCGTCGATTCGATTGACCAAATCGGTCGCACGGCTGTCAAATATTTGAATCTGGATCAAATCGCCGCAATTGCCCAAACAGCTCCTGGTCTGCAAACCATAGGCGGAACTGCATCTGACGAGCGAAGTTGTCTGGAGATCACCGCGGCTTCCCTGAAGCAGGCAATTCCAGAACGGGCGGCAAGGCCCCGCATCGGTGTTCTAAGGGATTCGGCCTTCCAGTTTTATTACCTGGAAAACCTCGAGTCTCTGGCGGCAGCCGGCGCCGAGCTGGTGGAAACCAGTCCGCTGCGCGACAGGCACCTGCCGGAGCTGGACGGTCTCTATATCGGCGGCGGCTTTCCGGAAACCCACGCGGCCGAACTGGCGGACAACCGTGATTTTGCGGAGCAATTGAAGCTGGCCATAGAAGACGGGCTGCCCGTTTATGCAGAGTGCGGCGGTCTTATGTATCTGGGTAAGGAACTGGTTCTCGAAGAAATCGCCTACCCCATGACTGGTGTCCTGCCGGTGGTTTTCGGCTTCTATAAAAGGCCCCAGGGGCATGGGTACACCGTGGCAACCGCAGAAAAAGAGAACCCTTTCTATGAAGTCGGCACCGAAATCAAAGGGCATGAGTTTCACTATTCGCGCGTGATCGACTGGGACGGAGACGAACGCGATCTGGTCTTTCGCATGCAGCGCGGCGTCGGCATCACCGCCGACCGGGACGGAATCGTCTACAAAAACGTTCTGGCGACCTATATTCATGTTCACGCCCTGGGGACCCCGGCCTGGGTGTCTGCGATGGTGCAAAATGCCGCGAATCACCAAGCCCGCAAACATTCCTGACATTACGCGACAACACCCGCCTGTCGCCGGTCTGCAAGCCGACCTACTGGCCGCTCTTTCCGCCGCAACATCGAAGTTGACCCCGATTGACCTACAGCGCAGTTTAGGCGGGCATCCCCGGCACAATCGCCATGAGATCGCCGCCGCCATCCGCCAGTTGATGGATGAGGGGGAATTGAATTACATCAACGAAGGCGGCCGCACGCTGATCGAGCTGTCCTTCAACCGGCCGGTCCAGGTATCCAAGCGGATTATTTTGGCTCGTGCCGGCCAGAATGTTGCCGCTGCCGACCGACAGGTCGCTGTCGTCCTTCAACCGGGCGCCGCGTTCGGTGACGGGCGCCATCCCAGCACCCGCCTCGCACTGGCAGGAATCGAAATCGTCAGGGACGAGCTGATATCCGGCCGGGAGGCCGCCCGGGGCGAGGTGCTTGATATCGGCACCGGATCGGGAACCCTGGTGGTCGCAGCTGTGCGGCTGGGCTTCGGCAGCGGGGTCGGCCTGGACATCGATCCCTGCGCGTTGTCAGAAGCGGCGGCTAACGTCGCTCTCAATGGTTTGACGGAACGCATCCGTATCTCGGATCAGCCGATCGATACACTCGGCCGACGGTTTGCGATGGTTTGCGCCAATCTGCGCTGGCCCACGCTCAGGCTGATGCGCCATCAGATCAAAGCAATCCTGGGACCAAAGGCAACGGTTGTTCTGGCTGGAATAAAGGCGGCGGAGATGGACGCCCTGCTCGACTGGTATGCGGCTGCAGAATTCATTTGTAGATGGCATTGCTGCCGAAATGACTGGGCGGCGGTGGTTTTGCAGCGAGCTGACGGACATCCCCGGTAGTTATCGCGCCACGAAAAAGCGGGCTGCCGAATCCGGCTGCCCGCTTTTTTTGGATATGATTAAAGGAGCCTATTTTTCCTTGGGGTGACACTGGGTGCAGGAGATCGGCGCCTTTTTGGGCTTATACTTTTTGTTGAAGTCCTTGTGGCAGCCCTGGCAGTTTTCATGGATGGCTTCGGCGTGGTATTCAAGCTCCAATTTTTTCTTTTCGTCCCTTTTCAGTTTTTTGGCTCGCCATTCGTCTTTGACGGACTTGGGCACCTCGCCGGGTTTCTTGTGGCACTCGATGCATTTTTTCACCTGGCTGTCGGGCGTCAAATCTTTCAAAGGCTGGTTGTTTTCATCGTGATGGCATGCGCCGCAGCCATTTTCGTAAAGGTCCGGGTATTGCTTGGCGTACTCCTCGGCGTGTTTCTTGTGATGGAACTCGACGATGCCCTTGGTGTGTTCGTAGTCCGCTGTAATCTTGACGACATCAGCCACGGCCGCGTAAATGCCTGCCGCGAAAAATAAAAGAACGATTCCAATGCCGGTGGCTGTCAGGATATGCTTTTTTGACATGGCCCTCTTCACTCCTCTCGTATGATCGTTTACCACTAGCCGTTTAATTTGAAATCAACCCGATTTCACCCCCCGTTCCCCCTAACAGGATAAGGGCGGCATGTCAATCAGAAAGAGTTTCTCCCGCCCTGAATCCGGTGTGTTTGGCCCGATCCTGAACCGGTGGACCGCGGCGCTTGCGACGGGTAAAAAGACGCTGCTACAGGTGACGAATGAAAATCGAAAAAAGTTTACAAGTGACGAATCACTATTCTCCGCCGCCCTGGCCCCGGGTCGCGCCATTAGATTCCGCCTCCGCTGCCGCAGGATCTGCTTCGGGTTTCTTTTTCCCGAAAATTTTGGCCCCGACGATGCTGACCTCATAGAGCAACATCAACGGCAGGGCCATCATGATCTGGGTGACCACATCCGGAGGGGTCAGGATGGCGGCGCCGGCAAAAAACACCAGCACGGCATATTTGCGGTTGCGTTTGAGAAAGTCCACCGAAACGATTCCCAGCCGTGCCATAAAGGTCAACACCATCGGCAGCTCGAACACCAGCCCGAAGGCCAGAAGCAGCTTGGCCGAAAACGCCAGGTATTCCTTCATCGAAGGCAGCGCCCTGATCTTGTCGGTGGCAAAGCCCAGAAAGAACTTGAATCCCCAGGGAAAGACAATGAAATAACCGAAAAGGGCGCCGCCGACAAAGAAAAACGCGGACAGCACAATGATGGGGGCCATCATTTTACGTTCTTTTCGGTAGAGTCCAGGTGCGACAAACATCCAGAAATGATAGATCAGGTAGGGGCTGGTAAGGATCAGGCCGGTCAGAAACGAAACTTTCAGATAGGTGAAAAAGGCTTCGGGCAGCCCGGTGAAGATCAGGCTGTCCCCATCCTGCATCGCTTTTACCAGCGGCTGGATGAGCACCTGGAACAGACGCTCCTTAAACCCGTAAGAAGCCACGAAGCCGATCCCGACAGCAATGAAACATTTGATCAGGCGGCTTCGCAACTCCTCCAGGTGCGCGGTGAACGGAAGTTTGTCATCCTCTTCAAGCATCTTCAGCGGATTCCTTCGGTTTCCGTGGGTCGGTTTCCGGATCGGCAGGATCATCGGGCCGGGTTT
>Ga0210141_1000062_pt1 | contig 12084 bp, 7 predicted proteins | sample China_Galinas_Co_2_FD_184862 | JGI IMG/M metagenome (GOLD analysis project Ga0210141, IMG submission 184862) | Wetland microbial communities from San Francisco Bay, California, USA, that impact long-term carbon sequestration -... | ecosystem: Environmental > Aquatic > Marine > Wetlands ...
GAAACAGACGGCCCTGGACCTGAACGAGCGGGCCACCCAGTACAAAATCATGGCCCGGGAAGTGGACACCAACAAAGAGATCTACCAGAGCCTCCTGGAACGAACCAAAGAGATCGAGTCCATGGTAGGGGTTTCTTCGAGCAATATTCACATTGTCAACGAGGCCCTGCTGCCCATCAAGCCCTTCAAGCCCAAGGTGAAATTGAATCTTCTTCTGGCCCTTGTGGTGGGCCTCATGGGCGGCATCGGGCTTGCTTTTTTCCTGGAGTATTTTTCCGACACCATTGCCAATCCCAACGAGATTTCCGACCGATTTCAGATTCCGATTCTCGGGGTGGCGCCCCTGGCGAAATCCGACGAATTTCCGGTGGAGCAGACCTTTGTCAACGATCCCCGATCCCCGTTCTCCGAAGCTGTCCGGAGCACTAAGATGTCCATCCAGCTGGCCGGAACAGCCGACCAGGCGAGAAGTTTTTTGATGACCAGCACCAAACCGTCCGAAGGGAAAACCACCATGGCGGCCAACCTGGCCCTGGCATTTGCCGGTTCCGGCGAGAAAGTCATCCTCATCGATGCGGACATGCGGAAACCCAAACTCCACGAGTTTTTCGAAAATTACAGTGTTGCCGGCAGTCCCGGACTGTCCAGATTTCTGGCCGGCGTCGGGAGCAAGGGGCTGGTCTGCCAGAACGGCATGGGCAACCTCTGTTTTATCCCGGCAGGACCCGTACCGCCCAATCCCGTGGAACTTCTGGCTTCGGACCGATTTGCCCTGCTCATCGAGACCCTGACCCAGCGCTTTGACCGGGTGATCGTGGACGGACCGCCGTGCATGGGGTTTGCCGACAGTATGGTGCTTTCCCGGCACGTGGGGGGGGTGGTGCTGGTGAGCAGCATCGGTGAAACCACCCGGGATGCCATCCGTCATTTTAAAAAGAGCATGGGGGTCTCCCAGGGGAGGATTCTGGGCTGCATCGTCAACAAGGTGGATTTGGGCAAGCGTTTCGGGTATCAATCCTACTACAGTTACTACCAGTATTACGGGAATGAAGACGACCGAGTATCGAAGAAGAAGCGGCGGAAGTTGGCGGAAAAACCCGAATCCTAAGTGTCCGCAAACAAAATGACGATGCACCGTAAAAGATAGAACAAGAATATTTGTAGCGGATAAATTTTAGATTATTTAGGCATTTCATCCATTAACCTGTTCAAAAATTAATTGCCAATCCTAAGGGCACCCCTATGTATCTATCTTTCTACAATTTAAAGGTCAAACCGTTCCAGATGAGCACGGATCCCGATTTTCTCTGGCTGGGCGAACAGCACAAAGAAGCCCTTGCGACCCTGAAATACGCCATTATCGAAAATAAAGGGGTCCTGGCCCTCACCGGGGATGTGGGAACCGGCAAGACCACCCTCATCAACGCCCTGATCCAAAGCCTCGGAGAGGATACAATGGCGGCCACCATTTACGATCCGAGTCTCGGGGTTCTCGAATTTTTCAATGTGGTTGCCACGGCCTTCGAAATGGGCGAGATCTTTGAAAGCAAAGGACAGTTCATCATTAGTTTCAGGCAGTTTCTCAGAAAGGCACGGGTTCGGAAACAGAAAGTTCTCTTGATCATCGACGAAGCCCAGGCCGTTACGCCGGAACTCCTCGAAGAAATCCGCCTGCTGTCGAACCTCGAACAGGAACACATCCGGCTGCTGAACATCTTTTTTGTGGGGCAGAATGAATTCGTGGATATCTTGCAGGAATACAGCAACCGGGCCCTCAGACAGAGAATTACCATACGATATCACATTGAGCAGTTGACCCTGGATGAAACAGAAGCCTATATCAGACACCGCCTTCGGGTGAGCGGTACCGAAGCGCCCATTTTCAGCCCGGGCGCCGTGGACGAAATCTTCGCTTTTTCCGGCGGATACCCGCGTTTGATCAATATCATTTGCGATCATGCGCTGCTGAGCGGCTATGTCCAGGAGCTGGATACCATCCATGCAAATACTATCAGAGAGTGCAGGGAAGAACTGCTGATCTCCAGAAAGTCTTCCAAATACCCGGTCCATGATCAGGGAATCACTTCGCCGGAGGCACCGGCCGGGGATCCGGGGATACCTGAACAGGATTGGGGGTTCTCAGATCAACGGCAGCGATTTTCCGGCCGGGAGACAAATGGTGTTCCTTTGGAAAGGGATCCGGAGCCTGTAAAAAAGCGCAAGATGCCAACGTTCGTTGTCGTTGTTCTTGTTGCGGCCATCGGGGCGATTGCCGGCTATGTTTATTTTCAGGACGGAACCAACAGGGCCAAACCCCAAAAATTTTCTATTACAACGCCCAAAGAAGTGCCTCCTTCCATGAAGACGGCGCCTTTAGATGACAAACCGATGGTTCCACCTTCGATTCCGGAGCGATCTGAAATTACCGATAACGTCCAAGAAAACACCGTGAAAAACCCACGTTTTTCCACCGTCCGGCCACCGGATCCCAAATCGGCGAAAAAAATCGCTCCAAAAAAGGACGAACCCCTTGATGCTTTGCCGTTACCCCGGTTTGAAGCAAAGCCCCATTCGCTGTCCTCTTCGGAAAAGACCGGTGTCCCAGTTGTTTCAGCCCCGGACTCCGGTACAAAGGAGACAGTCAAGGCCCCAACGCCCACGGAAGGTAAACCGTCCGGGTGGGTATCACCTGACCCGAGGAAAAAAACCCTTGCGGCAGCTTCGGTGCCGGACAAGACATCGGGCAAGGACCCCACAAATGCTAAAAAACCTAGCCTTGAGGCGACGTCTTCGGCCGGATCATCGGTGTTTTCCCAAAAACCGGCCACCGGAGGGCCAACATTGTCTTCGGTAAAACCGCCGGAACCAGCGGTGGCGGTAAACGAAGAACCGAGGGTGCTTCATCAAATGGTGACCCAAGAAAAAGAGCGATCCGCCCCAACCCTGCCCGAGAAAAAGAGCGCTCCTGCCCAAAACCATGGGGGGGCGGTTTCTTCCAAGGGACCGGCGGGTGAACCTGAAACCGTCGCCCCACCAACGGTTTCCCAATCCAATTTGCAGGGCCGGCTGAAAACCTTTTTAAGGGCGTACTGCCGGACCTACGAGAGAAAGAATCTGGACATGTTCGGTGCGTTTTTTGCTCCGGATGCTCTTGAACAGGGGCGACCGTTTAAATCCTGGGCGCCCCGGTATCGTCAAAATTTTGACAAGATCGACTCCATGATTTACAATATCGAGTTGGAGCGCTATGCCACCCGGGACGAGACCGGAGAGGTTAGAATCGAGGGGACCTTTCAGGTGAGGGGCAAATTGAAAGGCAGTGAAAAGTGGCGGAAAAGCAGCGGCCGGATTACCCTGGTGCTTGAACCGTACAAAGATTCGTTCAGGGTCAAGGAATTGAATTATTGACCCCGAAGATTTTTACTGCTCCGGATTCTTATACCCCACACCGGCGACTCCAGGGAGTCCGATCCATACCCCCGATCCGTGAACCATCTTGCCCCAGGAGCTGCTTTTGACCACGATGACGTCCGCGGGTTGTATTTTCATTTCTTGATTTTCCGGCTTGTTCAGATCGATCTCGATGACGTTGCGTTGCTTCCTCTCGGCGACCCGGATCAAGACCAAAGAATCCTTGAGACCCCAGGGGGCAATCCCCCCGGCAGCCAGGAGCGCCTCCCTCAGAACCAGATTGTCTTTGAGGGGATAGGACCCCGGGCGGCGGATGGCACCGTCCACAAAGAAATGGCCGGCCTCGGGGGCAAAAATGATATCCCCGCCTCTGATCTCCACATTCAAGTCCGTCTTTCCTTCCTGTATCAACTCATCCATATCCACCAGCAACACATTCGGTTCATCGGGGCGCGCGGAATGGCGCCGGACCTGGACGGTATGCCCTGCGTTGTCGGTGAGGCCCCCGGCCAGTGCCATCACATCCAGGAGGCTCTGCTTTGAAGGGTATTCGTAGGTTCCGGGCTGTTTGAACTGTCCCACCAGGGTCACACGCTGGCTCAGGTGTTCTTCGACAAATACGCTGACATGGGGGTCTTTAATGTATTTTGCCCGGTAAAGACTTTCGATTTTTACCTCGGCTTCACGGGCCGTCAACTCCTTGACCTTGATCTGCCCCAGGAGCGGAAGGGTTACGTATCCCCGGGAGCTGACCCGGGCCGTGGTATTCAGACTTTCGGATTCGAACACGGTGATTTCCAGGAGATCCCCGGCACCCAGGAGATAATCGCTGGGGTCAGTGCGCATCTTGGCGGTGGCGAACATCTGTTCGTTAAGACGGGTGATTTCATCTTCTTTGACCGGTACGGTGGCGTATTTCTTTACAATGGCCTCGGTGGTGTTCTGGTTGTTGCTGCAGGCGGTCAAAGCACCGGCGAGAACCGCCGCGGCCAGAATTATCGATAATAAAATGTAAAGATGTTCGTTTTTTTTCAACATGTTTTCCAGAGGTATAAACGGAAAGCGGCAGGTCACCAGGAGACCTTTACAAAACGTCCCTTTTTGCCCAAATTCTGCGTCAGTCTCAAATTATAATCCTCGAAATACTCAATGTATTCCTGCGGTTAAAATTTTCGCCTTCCTTGAATTTGAACAAAAATGAAAATTTTTCAAAGGTCTCCCCAGATGAGCTACCGCGAAAGTGTCTGATGGAGTTTGTTAGACCGGAGGACTTTTTATGCCGTCTCACGGCGACGCCGGGCTTCCCCCCCCGCCGTCATCGCCCCCGCCGCCGCCGCCGGCAGCAAGGCCGATTCCAGCACCTACCAAAACAATACCTCCCACAACAGCCGCCGTGGTTGATACACCGCTGGTGGAAACTTCGGTGCCGGTGGGTTCTTCGGCAGGCGTCCCTTCAGGAGTGCCTTCAGGAGCACTTTCCTGAGCGCCTTCTTCAGTTTTTCCTTCCTCTTTATCTTCTTTGAAAATTTCAGCCTGTGCCAACCTGAGCTCATGACCGGCATCGATGGTTATGGGCCGGCCGTCGTCCACCATCATCACCATGGTACCCCCTTCGAGGACCCCCACCCGTGTGATTCCCTTTTCCACGAGCACGTATCCTTTTAACGATTGGCCGCTGGAAGCGGCTTTGATCATGACCTCATGGGTGGTGATCACGCCGCTGGGCGTTTGAAACACCAGTGCCCGGGGCAGGGCGGAAAGGGCAAAATATACGGTGCCGGATTTTACGGTCAATTTTCGGGAATCGGTGTGGGTTGTCACAGAAAAAAGGCTTTTGTCCACAGCCATGAGGTAGAGATCCTTCAGTTTGACGCTGCACCCTCCCTGGACGGACATTAGGGTGTCTTCGGGAAGGGGTGCTTCGGAAGTGAATTCACCGATTTTCTGATGGTCGTGGAACAGGCTTACGGTACCTTTGGGGAGGATTCTGCCCGCGGACGATCCTGCAGAAAAACCTGTGGACGCAAACATTAGAATGACACACAGGGTTATGACACTGAATCGGGTTTTATTTTTTCGGATATTCTGCATCTTTTTCCCTCCATGTTTGAGACCTCTTGGACGGGCAGATAATGCTGAACATTTCTCAAAGGTCTCACTGTGAGGTGTAATTATATAATATTTTTGCAAACCATATAACCATATATCATATCGGGTAACACATTATTATAAATTGTCGGGCATGTCAAATTTTAAATCCCGACGCGCCCGCAAAAAAATATGGCCGCTCCATGGTGTCTGCTTCCGTTTCAGGATAAAAGGGGATATTTTTCAAAAAGATCTGCCGGACCGTTTTGACTTCAGCGATTTTTTGTGATAGACAGTTGTTATTACGCTTAAAACCACGATTTTTATATAGAGAAGATTAACATGGAAACTGAAGAAAATAAAAACGAGACGGATTTAGAATGGGAGCAGCGCATCCTGTGCAGTGATGAAAGCTGCATCGGCGTCATCGGTTCGGACGGACGCTGCAAGGAATGCGGGCTTCCCTATGCCGGCGGACCCTCCGAAAATATCGAACAAGCGCCGGCCGATGGGGATTTTGAAGAAGCTGTCGAAGATGAAGATGCCGACGAAGACATGGAAGAATTTTCGGCAGATGAAGACGCGGAGGAATTTTCGGCAGATGAAGACGCGGAAACCATCACGGATTTAGAATGGGAGCAGCGCACCCTGTGCAGTGATGAAAGCTGCATCGGCGTTATCGGTCCGGACGGGCGCTGCAAGGAATGCGGCAAGCTGCAAGACCTTTAAAAATCCGGGTTTTCCCCCCTGTGGCGGGATATAGGATGGGCCTGGATTCTTTTCTTTTCAGCCCTCGAGATCCACGGGGCCGGTCCTCGGATCTGCCTGGATGGACACCACTTTTTTATGATGCGTCAGAACCACGAACATACCCAGACTGAAGATCATCATGACAGCCCCTGTTGGAAACGCGTTGCGAAGCCGGGAAACATCCATCATCAAACCCCCCAGTAATGATCCGGCCAGCATGCCCAGACTGTGGGCCATTGCCAGAAGGCCCATGACCGATCCCATACCATCGGTTTCACCGCCCTTTAGAACCGCCAGTGCCATCAACGCCGGCATTGAAATGCCGCCGCCCAGGCCGAACAATATACTGGCCAGCAACAGATCCCCGAAGGTGTCTGCCCAGTCAAAAGAGAAAATTGCATAGGTGATGATCAATCCTCCGGTCACCACCATCATTTTCCGGTTCACCCGGTCTGCCATGAACCCCATGGGAACGTGCAGCAATCCGCTGGTGAAGACGCCGATGGTCACCAGAATACCAATGGCGGAACTCGAGAGTGAAAACTCCAAATCCGCCAGCACCGGAAGAAAACTCCAGATGACCCCGATACACGCCGCATAGGCAAGCCTGAAGAGAAAAAGCCCGGCCATTTCTTTGTCCTGGAGCACCCATCTCCATGCCAACGGCGCGATCCCCCGGTTCACGACCCGCTCTGTTTTGGTGGGGGGAAGGAGGAAGAAGCTCAGCATAAAACCCAGAAACGTCAGAATTCCCATGGCCGCAAAGGAGGTGTCCAGGCTGAATCGGTCACGGATAACGCCGCCGATGAGGGGGCCGATGCTCAGTCCCATGAACATGGACATATTGAACAACCCCATGGTGAAACCTTCACGGCCGGTGGGCGTGATATCCCCCACATAGGCCTGAACAGCCGGCATTATCATGGCGGATGCAATGCCTTGAATAAATCTAAAGGCAATGAGGGATTCGACACTGTTTGAGAGTATGAACGCCAGTGAAACGACGGTATAGGCGAAAAGTCCTGCAACGATAAACGGCTTTCTCCCTTTTTTGTCGGACTGCCTGCCGAAATACGGGAGAAAAAAAGTTCTGGAAATGGAAAATGCGCCGAATATCAAACCGATGTACAGGCCGCTTGCCCCCAGATTGTGGGCGTAGATGGGAAGCAGGGGAACCACGATACCCACGCCGGTGACGGTACCGAACATGGAAAAGAACAGAACACCGAATATGTTTTTATCGATTTTTTTCATACAAATGCGTTTCTATACATCATCGGCAAACTCGACAATCCCTCAATTTGGGTTCAAGAAAAGCCCGGAAAATGCCGCCCGACAAAGAAGACGCCATCCACTGTAAAAGGGATGGCGTGATATTTCAATAGAATTAATTGTCAAAATGTCCAAAAGACCCTTGGGGCAGTGTTATGCGTTCTTAAAGTCCGCCAGGGTGGATTCCACAAGGGCTCTGATCTCCAAAAGCCTCGATTCCGACATGGCTTCAAAACGGAGCACAAGGGCCGGCTGGGTGTTGGATGCACGGACCAGGCCCCATCCGTCATCGAACAAAACACGGACGCCGTCGATGTCGATAACGTTGTGTTCCTTCCGGAAAAATTCGGTCACTTTCTCCACCAGGGCAAACTTTTTATCATCCGGACATTCCACGCGTATTTCCGGAGTGGAATAGGTCTTGGGGACATCGGACAAAAGATCTGATATTTTCATTCCGGTTCGGGTCAATATTTCAAGGAGCCGGCAGCAGGCATAGGTGGCATCGTCATAACCGAAATACCGGTCGGCAAAAAACATGTGGCCGCTCATTTCCCCGGCCAGTTCGGCTTTTTCGACTTTCATTTTCTTTTTGATCAAGGAATGCCCGGTTCGCCACATAATGGCCCGTCCCCCGTGTTTTTCGATGTCGTCGTACAGGGTCTTTGAGCATTTTACTTCAGATATGAAGGTTGCCCCGGGTTTCCTCGACAGGATCTCCCGGGCAAATATGATCAGCAGCTTGTCTCCAAAGATGAGGGTCCCCTTTTCATCCACAACGCCGATACGATCGCCGTCGCCGTCAAAGCCGATGCCCACATCCAATTTTTTTTCCCTGACCATGGCGATGAGATCCTGCATGTTCTTTTCAACTGTCGGATCGGCTTCGTGGTTGGGGAATGTGCCGTCCATATCGCAGTAAATATCATATACCTCACAACCGATATTCTTGAGTATGGGCAACGCCACCACCCCTGCGGTTCCGTTCCCTGCATCTACGCCCACCTTCATGGGCCCGGACAGGGCTATGTTGTTTTCCAAAAATTCCCGGTAGGGTGTGACCGCGTCCCCCGCGGAACGGGACCCGTCTCCCGTGGCAAACGATTTTTCAGTGATGATCCCGAGAATTTCCTGGATTTCCTTCCCGTGGATGGAATCCAAACCGATGCAGAGTTTGAAACCGTTGTATTCTCCGGGATTGTGGCTGGCCGTAACCATCACCCCGCCTTCCTGGTCAAAGTGCTGGATGGAGAAGTAGAATACCGGCGTGGGGCAAACCCCGATGTCCATGACATCACATCCCGTGGACGTCAAACCCTGGATAATCTTTTCAGAATACAGGTCCGATGTCAGTCTGCAGTCCCGGCCCACGTTGAGCTTCGTGCATCCGTGGTTTTTGAGATACGTGCCGACGCCTTTTCCGATCAGAAAAACGTCATCCTCGGTCATATCCTTTCCAGCGATTCCCCTGATGTCGTATTCTCTGAACATTTCCGGGTTCATGGGTGATTTCCTTTCTTGCCTCGTGCTCTAATTCTGTTAATTCGATGACGTATTTAAGGATACGCTTATGGGATTAAAAATTAGGATATAAAATGGAAACACGATGTAACGATGTTAAAAAGCTTCTTTTTACCTGCTTGACACCCTATTACCATATCTTTATACTCATCCAACGTTTTTTTAACAAGTCAATTCTGATGGCGTCGTAAAAAGTCCCATCTACAACGCCTTGTATATGAACCTTTTAACTTAGCCATCTATAGTTGAATTCATGACTTTTTACAAGATCATCAATTTTGACCTTCTCGTGAAAAGTCCGATGTCTGCAGCGGAAGAAAAGCCTTTGAATGTTATTTCCGAACCCTTTCAGGGTCAACATCTATCCATTTTCTTTTGGGATGGCAATTGAATATATCGAGCTGAATCAATGACACAGGATTATTCTGTTGAAGTATGCAAGCGCCTTTCGGCGAAATTTCGCGACGCAGGGTTGCATCGACCCATGCGGATTGCCCGTTACGATCCGGGGGATGTGCTCGTTTATGATGTCACCGGACTTGCCCGAGGGAACCCGGGGCGGGTCCGGGCCAGGGTCGAAAAGTTTGTGGGCGGGGGATTTGCCGGACAGGTATACCGTGTAAACGTGGTGGAAATCGAAGCGCAAAACGGGCCCATCGACGGTCTCGAGGTGGGGGGCACCTATGCCATGAAAATTCTGATTCCCCCTTCGGGTTTTTCCCGACTGTTTCGAAATGCACTCTATTGGATCGGATTCCAGGGCCCCTTTCAGCTTCAGGTGAATCCGACGGCGGCAAGGGCCGGGGCGTTATGGCAAAAATTCATCCGGCGGGGGGCCGAGATTCGATGGGGGAATGCCCAAGGAGTGGTCGATATTCATGCAACATTTGTGGACCCTACCCTGGGGAGCTGCGGCGAGTTCAGTGAATGGGTAGACGGGCGGACCTGGCGTTTGGAGGTGGATGACCGTCTCGATTTCTTGAAACAGTGGCGCAGGGGCAACCAAGAGGATACGGGCAGGGTCGGTTCGCCGGAATATAGAGCCAAGCATCAATTTATGGGGGAATTCGTGAATCTGCTCCATGACATGGGGGGACACGAGTTCGCAAGACAGTATGAGTGGTCCACGTGCAAGAGTCAGCCGAACTGTCTGAAACGAAAGGAAACTGACCCGGATCCTTCGGTTGGATTGGTGGCGGTGGATTTCCGGGCCGGGTTGGCACTGCTGCCGTTTCTGCCCATGAGCCCCGGAGATTTTAAGCTTATTTTCAAAGGAATCCAGCGGGGTAGTCTGGTCCAGTTCGATCGGGGCAGTGTGGAAAAGCTCGAGGAATTTGTGGCAGAACATGGGGACGATTTTGCGGATATGCGGGAGATGATGGTGGAACTGAAAGCATCCGAGGCGGTTTACAGAGACTCGGTGCCGGATATTACCCACAACCACATTCGATTGCTTTACAGCCGACGGCTCTGGTCGACCATTCTCGACAGCGCGGTGAATGGATGGAAGGTGTTAAATATCGTCGATGATTCCAAGGCGGAAAAGCTTCGGGGCAGCAGGGTATTGGGGGTGTTGTTTGCTCTGATGGGACTGATCCCGTTTATGGGCACGTTCTTCCAGCGGGTTTTGGGACGTTCGGATTGGCGCCAACACTATAAAAAAATGTTAACGAGTTGGGATTATTTTAAAAACGCCTTCAAAGGGCGGCGGGCCGAAAAGACCGTTGTGTGGCACAGAGCCGGCCGGATCGACGCTCAGGGTGCACCCAGGGTCGCTGAATCGGTCGGGTTGTTTATGGCGCATTTGCCGTTGTCCCTGCTGCCGGCGGGGCTCCACAGATTCATGACGGATGGGGCCTATGCAAAAGAACGTCTGATTCATATCTTTGTTCGGCCGGTTCGGTTGTATTTCAACCCGGACCTTCGTGAACAATGGCTCCGTGACATGGTGGCCGACGGACAGGAACGGCATATTTTAAGCGATGAGGACGCCCGGACGATTCTTTCCCAGGCGGATGAGCCGTTCATACAGAAATATTTGAAAAGCCTGGCGGTCCATATCTGTACCTTGCCGGTGACACAGGTGGTTTCCATGCTGGTGGCGATTATATATGTGGTGACGCATCCCGGGATGCCGCGAACACAGGCATGGGGGATCGGACTCGGTATTATCGCATTGTTTCAAGTGGTGCCCATTTCGCCGGGCTCCCTGACCCGGGGGCTTTATGTGGTGTACCTGGTGATCAAGGAGCGAAATTTCAAAGATTACAATATCGCCGTATTTTTAGGATTTTTCAAATATATCGGATATCTGGCGTTTCCCATCCAGATGGCCTATCGGTATCCCGTGCTGGCCCGGTTTATGGCGGGGTACTGGGCCAACGAATCGGTGCACGTGGTTCCGGTGTTTGGTGAAAGCGGCGCATTGCTCGAACATTGGGTTTTTCGTTTATTCTACAACTGGCCCCTGACCATCCGGCGTCGTATTCGAAAACGCCTCCATCTGCGTGCATCCATAAACAAGCGGTACTGGCACATCGGTGTGTGTGCAGTGGCTGCAGCCGGCATATTTGGAGCTGCAGAAATCGTCTATTTCAGAAACCTCGGAGAACTGCCCGGGTTAACGGCCCTATGGTGGCTTTCGGTGCCGCTGCCAATGTTGTGCGGCAGCATCGTAACCCTGGGATGCGGCGGGGCGACCCTGGGAGAACGGATCTTCGGGGCTACTGTTTGCGGCGTTATGACCGGCGTATTCTATACCGCCGTGTCCGCGGTGCTCGTCCGCGGCCATGGAATCTCGGTGGGCGAGATTGCCACAAACGGTTTGTGGCGAATGTTTATCTTTTCCATATTTTCAACTTTTGGCGCGATATTTACAGAGTTGAAGCTGCCGGATCCGGATTTAAAGTAATTCAGGGGTTGGGCGTGCATAGTTATACGTCTCGGAATATCTGCACCTTAATGATAATATAGGATATTTTTTGAAACTTGAACGCTTGTCTCGAATATGGAATAATGGAATAATGGAATAGTGGAATAGTG